>Ga0207033_1021_pt1 | contig 42240 bp, 35 predicted proteins | sample Alteio_BWMinCont_35_FD_153262 | JGI IMG/M metagenome (GOLD analysis project Ga0207033, IMG submission 153262) | Enriched cells from forest soil in Barre Woods Harvard Forest LTER site, Petersham, Massachusetts, United States -... | ecosystem: Environmental > Terrestrial > Soil > Temperate forest >... | reverse complement strand
ATTCCTGATGAGAAAAAAGCCGCCGATCACGGCCAGGACGATGAGCGAGACGATGGTGCTGGTCCCGGCGAAAACATCGGCATTATTGCGGAAGCCGGTTTCGGACCACAGTTCGTTGGCGAAGTCTTCGGTGAAGTCGCGCAGGACGGTCAGCATCGCATAGGCGGTGATGATGGGTATGAGGGCTAACCCGAAGATCCGCAGGAAGTTCCGGCGTTGTTCTTTTCCCATCGGCAGACGGATGGTGCGCCGGGCGACATCTGCTGCTGATGGCGGCGGGGTCTGGTTGAGCAACCAGGTGCTGAGCAACAGGGGGCCGATGAAGACTGCGCCGGCGACGAAAGGCATCCAGGTTTCGCCGATGCCGGCGAATAATAATAGGCTTTTGCCTACGGTCTTGGCAAGACCCGAGGCAAAGATAAAGCTGGTAGCCAGGACGGCGCCCATCAGCTCGGTGGTCCTCCGGCCTTCGAGGAAGCCAAAGACGAGTCCCCACACCATGCCCAGGGGCAGGCCATTGATAAACATAAAAATAAAGTTATAGGGGGCGGGGACCAGGCCAAACAAGAGCAGGGAGACCCAGGCCGTCAGTACCAGTTTGATGATGAAGCCCGCCCGTCTGGCAGGTTCCATGCCGGCGATGACGCGGATGCCATAGAATTTGCTCAGCATATAGCCAAGGACCTGAGCGATGACCAGCACCACCTTATAAGAAATGCCTAAAAAGCGGATGCCGTCGTAGGAGGCCGCCGTAAAAGGCTTTCGGAAGCCGTACATGCTGGCATAGACTACAAAGGAGGAAAGGGAGACATATAAGACGAAAACCCAGGCGGGAGAGCGTTGAAGCCAGGCGCGGATGCCGGTGTATGGGGCCTGTGGAAGGACGGATGCCCCCGCGGGCAGGTCAAGGGCCTGCCCCGGTGGGGTGTCGGCGGGGAGACGAACCGGTGGGATTGGCATGTTGTCGGTTTAAGCTTGTTCGATGATGGGCAGCAGTTCCTGCAGGTCGTCGATGATAAAGTCCGGTCCGTAAGGCAGCAGCTGCTCGCGGGTATACGCCCCCGTTGTCACGCTCACGACTTTGCCGCAGGCGGCGTTCCGGCCTTCTTCCACATCCACTTCGGTATCCCCTACTTTGAGCACCTGCGCTGAAGACCCGATGCCAAGATCGTCCATCAGCACCTCGATCATATCGGCGTGGGGTCGTCCCTGTGCCACTTCGTCACTGCAGATCACCTGGTCGATGAGGGTACTGCGATCGTCCCAGCGGAGGCGGTGCAGGATCGTATCGGTGATGGAACGTGTAAACCCTGTATTCAGGGCTACTTTAATCCCCCGCTGTTTCAGCGCCCGGAAAACGGCTTCGGCATGGGGCAAAGGCGCGAGGGTTTCGTCGTTGCGATAGAATTCGATCATCTTATCGATAAAATAGGTGTGGATGCGATCGATCAGCATCTCATCGTCCTTTTTTTCGGGGGCAAATTTTTCCAACAGCAGGGCGATGGCATCCATCTTCCGAAAGCCCATCACTTTTTTTACTTCAGCCGGGGGCATTGGGATGCCAAAATTCCGGAAGGCGGTAAGGAAGGCCTCGGCGACATTGCCTTTGTCGCGGACGGTGGTGCCGGCGATGTCGAAAACGACCAGTCGGATAGAGCTCATATCGGAAAGTTTAGTCTATGAATCAAAGGAGGGGAAGGTTATCGGGTCCCGGCCGTCTGCAGGTGATGCAGCATCATTCCCCGATAATGCTGCAGATCGGGTAAGGGTTGGTGTTCGATCTTTGCCTGTTCGTCCCAATTACGCATCCGGATGATCAGGTCGAAAAGGGGATATTGCTCAAAGGCAGCCGCTTCTTCCGCTGCCATCGGACCGCCCTGGTATTCGAGCGTCTTTTTGCTGGCTTCGGACAGATTCGTATAATAGGCAGGATCTTTAAAGGTAAGATAGCGTTTGGCTTCCACATGGGATTCGACGAGGCGGGCGATCTTTTTGGAAAACCCTTTACCCCGGAGGAATTCGGCGCCAATCTCTTCATGGTCTTTGATCCCGAATCCGTCCATCCCCCGCGAAGCGGACGTTGATTCGTCGCCTTTTGCGGCTTCGCTGATATGACCGATATCGTGCAGGAAGGCCGCGAGGATGACCTCTTCGTCATACCCCTGCGCCTCGGCCAACTGAGCGGCCTGGACCATGTGCTCCAGCTGGGAAACCTTTTCGCCGGCGTATTCCGCTCCGCCATGCTCGTTATAAAGGTTCATTATCTCGTCGGCGATCTCTTGGGCTTGCTCTATGGTCATTTGACAATTTTAGTTTTGGCTGGTAAGGTATCGAAAATGATCGTAGGTAGGTTACCCCCATCATTAAATAATGTTTAAAATACTCCCTGTGCACCGGCTACGGTAAACGTAAAAATACAGGCTGCTATGGATAGCAGCCTGTACATGGAATGAGTTCGGATCATAGCCAATCTTGTCATTTAAGCAGCCACATGGTCTGATTGAGGTCATCGGCGCTGAATCCCTGGCTGGACAGCGCTTTACTCCAATTGGACGCATTTTGGGTCTGCTCGGTCACCGGATAGGCCCAGCGAAGGGGTATCACTCCGTTATTCCCTACGCCGCTTCCGCCCTGAAAGGCCGGGGTACCTGTCCGACGCCAGTTGTAGTAGGCTTCGTAACCTGAGTTTTCGAAAAGAGCGATATATTTCTGGAGTACGATCTGATTGATAGCCGTTGCCTGGGTGGAAGACAATTTCACAGCAGGCTGTGCGTAGTAGCTGGAAAAGCTGAACGTATACGGGTAAGGCTTTACCTGGGTAACAGCGTTAGCACCCGGCGGAAGAAAATGCGCGGTAAAGCTGGTTTGAGTCGTATCGATGCCATAGAACTTCATCGATTCGTTAATCCCGGTCTTATACCAGGTCTCCGCGGCGTTTGTTGAAATCCAGCCGCGCACGATTGCTTCGGCAATATTGAAACACATTTCCTTGTACCCGCATAAAACATCGGGGTCGCCCGTGAAATTCGAATAATACCGGTAGCGGCCGATAAAGGAATAGTCGCCGGCGCTGGCATTGCCATACATCGTACCGAGCGCGAGACCCGTGCTGGCGCCCACGAAATATTGGTATCGTGCGGGATAGGTAAAAGAGCTGTCTGCCGCAGCCGAATCCGCTTTTACCAATGCCCAGGCCGGGTCGCAGGTGATATAGACGCGGGGGTCATTGATGGTTGTCAGCGCATTGACATAGGTATAGGCCATATTGTAACGACCGGCGATAGAACCGAAGTTGCTTGGGTTGAAAGGGTAGGTGCTAAACGTATTGGAAGCGCCGGGGTTGTAATTAAAGGCAAAGTCATCCGCCTGGCTGGTAAAGACAGGATATTTCGCCGGGTTACCGAAGATATTGGCGAATTGTGCCGGAACGTTTAAGGTCGGGTCCGAAGCTTGATTACTCAGGCTGATCAGCACCCGCAACTTAAAGGAATTCACGACTTTTTGCCAGGATGCCAAATTGCCGCCGTAAAACAAATCCTGTGAAGTGGATAAGGAATGATCGTTATTACCGATCAGGTTCGCCAGATCGGTGTTGGCCGTATCCAATTCATTGAGGATATAACCGAATACCTGCTCCTGCGGGGTATAGGAAGGGGCCTGATTTGTCTGTCCTTCCAAAGCCTGGGTCAGCGGCACATCGCCCATCAAAGAGGTAAGGTTGTAAAAGTACCAGGCCTTGATAAACCTTCCGATAGCCTCATAAGGATTGATAGCATTTCCGCCAAGGGACGTTATTTGATTCTCCATCTGAACGACATTTTTCAGCACCAGGTAGGAGTTGAACGGACCATTGCTCGTTCCGTTCGAGTTGACCGACCCGTCGGTCCAGGAATAGATATTGTTGCCGTAATAGTTATAATTCTGACAATGGTACTGGTTCCAGTCGTGGACATTATCCCATGAATTGACGCCGCCCAGAGAGCCGGAGGCACTTGCACCATTTTCACCGGACATATCGTTCAAGACGGTGCCCAGGATCAATGCGGCGGGGACACTGGAGGGCGCGTTAGGGTTTTCCTGCTTACTCTGGATAGTCTTGTTACAGGAGCTTATCATGGAGACCGTAACGACGATCAGACATATATTTTTTATCTCTTTCATACTTTTTGCTTTATGGATTAGAAGGAAAAGTTGAAGTTGACGCCATAGCTGCGCGTCGTAGGTGTTTGCAAGCCTGAGCTGCTGGACGCCGCACCATAAGCACCGGTGCTGCCTACACTGTAAACACCCTGGCTGTATTGATCCACGTCCAGGTCCTTGTACCGGCTGGGGAAGAAATACAACAGGTTTCTACCCACCAGGGAAACGGAGGCGTTCTGGATGAACGATCGCTTTCCGAAGGCTGTCGGTGAAAATTTGTAGCTCAATGTCACTTCTCTCAGCTTGGCATAAGTCTTTTTGATGATATCCAAATCCGCAATGGAGGACATATTATAGACAAATGGCTGAACCAGGCTCTTGGTCGTATTGGTCGTCTCACTCAGGCTTTTCATATTCGTGATCACGCCGGTGACGGGATCCAGCTGGATCGGAGCCCCGGTCAGGTTAACGCCCTGGCCGGTATAGGCCGGTACATTGGCTTCATCCATCGGTCTTGCTACGCCGAAGGCGCCCGTGGCCGCTTCGATATGGCGACCGCCCTGGAGTGTTTTATCCCGGACATAGTCGTCGATGACCCCGCCGACCATGCCATCAAACTGGAAACGGAAGGAAAACGACTTGTAGTTGAAGGTGTTTATGAGCCCCCATTGCCAGTCGGGGTCCGAGTGGCCGAAGACCTTCTGTGCGGGGCTGCCGAGATCGGTAAACCGATCGTATACGCCGGAACCCGGGTCGATGACCATTTTGCCATCCGGCGTCCGCACAAAGGCGTTCCCGTAGACCAGATCATACCGGGTGCCATTGTGCTGCCAGTTATCGGGGTTGGCATCATTTACCCATTTTTTTACATAGGTAAAGAAATTGGCAGTCACCGTCCAGTTGAGTCCACGCGGGTCGACGATCGGGCGGCCGGTCAGCGAGGCTTCCCATCCGTCATTGGTGTAGGTATTTCCGTTTGTCAGGTTAGAGGAGTAGCCCGAAGCGTTGGAAGTACCCTGACCGGCAATACCGGTATTCCTATAATGATAACGGGTCACGTCAAGACCCAGCCTGTTCTTTAGTACCCGGATATCGGCGCCGAATTCAAGGGCCTTCCGGTCTGCCGTTACGATAGTCTTGCTAACCGTCTGATCCGAATAAGCTGCGCTGCTCTGGTTGGAATAAGTCGGGCTCAGGGTATAGGTCGGAACGAACTGGTAAGTAGGACCATTGTAAGGCGAGCTCCAGGAATAGCCGTAACCGCCGGCTGGTGTACTGCTGACATTGGGTGAGAAGAACGGCTGGGTGCCGCCATCTTTACTTTCTGCATAAGAAGCCCTTAGCTTGAAGAAAGAAATCACGTCCGGCAAATGGACATATTCCGATACGACGGAGGCCAGGTTGAAAGAAGGATAGAAATAGGCATCGCTATTGGCAGGCAGGGCGGAAGATTTATCCACACGACCGGTGATATTCGCCGTTATATAAGATTTGTACCCAAGGTCCACAGAGTAATAGGCGCTCAGTACCTCCATGGTGGAGCGGAAGCTGCTGCCCGTCAGCGCGCCCTGGGAGTTGGAGAAAGCATAGATCCCCGGTACGTTCAGGTAGTTCGTCGATTCGAAGCTGGAATTGAAATTGAAACTTCTGGCTGTCCCGCCGACGACTCCATTGAGATCCAGGAATCCCAGGATTGAATTCCGGTGATACCTGGCCTGCAGATCATAGTTCACATCGAATAAAGACCTTCGGTCTTCCCGGTAATCGCCCTGGCGGAGCGGCCGGCCGTAAACCCCCGCGGAATAGGGCAGTTTTTCGGAATTGAACATATCATAGGCTGTCAGGCTCGGTCTGAACTGGAAATCGATATTGTTATTCAACTTATAATTAAAGGACAGGTAACCGGTTTCGTTGTTCTGATAATGACCCCGCAGCCACTCATAGGACATAAAATAGGGGTTGTTATACCGATAATATTCTTCGTATTTCTGCTCGATGCCGGTGTACCCGGGCTGCCAGTAGTTCCGCATGTCCTTAATGGACCAGTCAGCTCCGCCCCAGAGAATGATATTATAAATGATACTATTGGGGCCGTAGCTCACGTCCGGTACATTGGGAGAGGACTGTCTGCTATAATTAAAGTAGCTCGTTACGCTGAAATTGGGATTGAACCGCTGCGTAAGATTCAAGGTAAAATTGCCATTGTTCAACTGGGTATTGGGAACGATGCCCCGATTCCAGGTATCTCCTATGGAAAGACGGAGATCGGTTTTTTCCGTGGAGGAACTGATCGCAATACTATTAGCAGTCAGTTCGCCGGCCTGGAGGAATTTTTTAAGATTATCCTTGCCGCGGGCCACCCAGGGTGTAGGCTGTACATTGCCTTTATATGTGCTGCCATCCGCGAAGGTGGTGGTATACTGCTGACCGGGAGTATAGGCTCCGTCATATTGGGGAAGCAGCTGACCCCTGAATTGCGGTCCCCATACGTCATAATCATAGTCATTGATGCCTACACCCACCGCTCCGGCGCCGAAGTAAGAAGAGGCGCTGGAGCCCCCGCCGCCAAAAGCGTATTTCCCGTTATCGCCGGCGCCATAGGTATCCTGGTATTTTGGGAGGGCGATAAAGCCTTTGTTGACCTGGTCGCTGGTATTGACCGTCACCACCAGTTTCCCTTTTGCCCTGGCGCCGGTTTTTGTCGTGACGATGATGGCGCCGTTCTTTCCCTGGAAACCATAAAGCGCGGCGGCGTTGGGCCCTTTCAATATGGTAAAGGTTTCAATATCGTCGGCGTTGAGATTATAGGAATCCGATTCGAAGGGAACCCCGTCCACCACGAATATCGGGCGGTCCTGGGGAGCATTTTCTCCGCGCATGATCACGTCGGCGGGATGGCCGAGCTCATTATTAATATTGATTTCAAGACCGGCGGCCTGGCCTTTCAGCGAATTGAGGGGATCAGGCTCCCTGGCCTGGGTAAGATTGGAAGCGTCAACGGTCTGAAGGGCATAGCCCAGGCGTTTGGCTTCCTTGCGGATCCCTGTTGCGGTGACCACCACTTCGCTGAGATTGCGGGCAGTGGTGCCGACATTGACGGTAAGGGTGTGTTCTGCGCCTATCGTTACTTCCTGGTTGACGACGCCGATACCGGAAAAGACGAGAATGTCCCCTTCCCTGGCTTTAATGATAAATCCGCCGTCGATGCCCGTGGCTACGCCGGTGCGTGTCCCTTTGACAGAAACGGTGACACTGGGAACGGGGGAATGATCGGTTGTAGATAAGACATGCCCCGAGATGACAGTCTGTGCGAAGGAGAAGAAGGGCGCGAGAAGTGCAAAGAGCAGGAGGGCTCTTGCGCCAGTCGTTTTTTTACACATAAAAACAGTTTGAATTGAAAATGAATTGCAGAGCCAAATATTTATGGTGCGAAAATATCAGGGCAATGTGATGGGAAGGTTAGCCCTGTTTTAAGGAAATGTTAACAGTTTATAAATACTAAACCAATGTTAAGTATTTGTAAATAATGGGGCGGGGGATCAGAAGAAGTAAAATATCAGCATCAAGGCGTCGGCATTGCCCAGGTTGCGAAGACGATGGGGGGTACGGCCGTCGAAGAAAAGAGTATCGCCTTCGGAAAGGACGATCGTTTCTTTCCCGATCTGATATTCGACGCTGCCTTTCAGCATGTATTTGCATTCGAAGGCGTCGGTGCGGATCATTTTACGGCGGCCCGCTTTCTTTTTTAACTCGAGCAGGACGACGTCGGTCGCCTGTGAGGCGATGCTGCGGGTGAGGATGCGTTTGTAGGAGAACCCGGGGACGGGCTCTTTCGAGAAGCGTTTTTCCTGTCCTTTCCGGACGAGGAGGATATGGTTGTTGGAAAAGCTGTCCTGCATGTCTTCGAAGAAGCTGCGAAGGTTCTCTTCCAGCGAGTGGATGATATTGAACAATACCGGCAGGGAAGGTACTGTACGGTTGTTCTCGATCTGCGAGATGAGCCCTTTGCTGACGCCGGCCTTTTGGGCCAGCTGTTCCAGCGTGATATTCTTCTGTGTTCTTTTCACTTTGATCTTGTCCCCGAGAAGCAAAAGGAGTTCTTCGTTCATAATAGCCGCTTGCGTTTATTGCGGCCGGAAGATACAGAAAATACTATCACTGACGGTCTAACCAGGCGGCGAGCTGTTGGATATGGTCGGTATTGATGAAGTCTACCCGCAGCTACGAGGTTGGCGCGGAGTCGATGCAGTTAGAGAAAGAGGGATGAAAAGGAGCAAGGGCCATTTTTTCATGGGCGCAAAGGTATAAGATCCCTTTCGGTTAATACTGTGTTCACATAAACCTCACAATTTGTTAACGCTGGCTTAAAACAGTAATAATATCTTATATAGAACTTTGGGAAACCACAACAATGGAAAAACGTCCTGTAGATGTAGTTGTTCTATCCGATGTACACCTTGGAACTTACGGATGCCGCGCTAAGGAGCTTGTCAACTACCTCAAAAGCATTACCCCTAATATACTCATCCTCAACGGGGACATCATCGATGGCTGGCAGTTTACCAAACGGTATTTCCCCGTCGCGCATATGATGGTCATCAAGGAAATCATCCAATTCATTACGAACGGTACCCGGGTTTTTTATATTACGGGCAATCACGATGAAATGATGCGCCGCTATACGGATATCCAGATGGGCAATTTCGCCCTGACCGACAAATTAGTGCTGGAAATCGACAACAAGATGACCTGGATCTTCCATGGCGATGTTTTCGACAATACCACCAAGGGGGGCGCCAAAGTGCTGGCCAAACTGGGCAGCAGCGGTTATAATCTCTTGATCAGGTTCAATAGATTTATTAACTTTATCTTAAACGCTTTGGGCCGGGAGCGTGTTTCCATCTCAAAAAAGGTTATGGCGGGGGTCAACAAGGCCGTCAGCAAGATCAATGACTTCGAACTTATCGCCGCCGAACTTGCCATAGAAAAAAAATACGATTATGTCATTTGCGGCCATATCCATCAGCCGCAGAAGAAAATAGTAGAGACAAAAGAAGGGAAGGTCACCTATCTGAATTCGGGGGATTGGGTGGAGCATTGCACGGCGCTGGAATACCAGCATAGTGAATGGACCATCTTCGAATACAATGAAAAGGACTTCCCCGTGACACAGACCGTCGAGATGAAGCCGAATGTCAGCGTATTGACGGACGAGATCAATTTTTACATTAATTCACTCGCAGCAATATAACCCTTGTGATCATGAAGATCTTTTACGCAGTACAGGCAACAGGCAATGGCCATATCAGCCGGGCGATGGAGCTCCTTCCTTACCTCGAGCGGTACGGACAGGTAGACATTTTCCTCAGCGGCGCCAACAACAGTCTTAACCTGGATACTTCGGTTAAATACAGGAGCAAGGGGTTGAGCCTGTTCTATACCCATAGCGGGGGGCTCAACTACTGGCCAATTGTCCGGCAGCTGTCGCCGCAAAGGATCTGGCGCGAGGTGAGGGATCTGCCGGTAGAAAAATATGACCTGGTGATCAATGATTTCGAGTGTATCACTTCCCTGGCCTGCGCCTATAAAAAGGTGGCTTCCGTTAACTTTGGTCATCAGGCCAGCTTTGTTTCGGCAAAGGTGCCCCGGCCGGAGAAGACGGACCTCATGGGGGCATGGATCCTGCGGAATTATGCCCGCGCTACGCAGTATGTCGGTCTCCACTTCAAACAATACGACGATTTTATTTTGCCCCCCGTCATCAAAAAGGAGATCCTGCAGGCCGAGCCGCAGGACAAGGGTTATATCACCGTTTATCTTTCTTCCTATAGCGACGCCACGGTAAGACGGTATCTCGGGCCTTTAAAGGAATTCCGCTGGCAGGTATTCTCCAAAGAAGTAAAGCAGCCCGTACAGGATGGAAATATCCTCTTCATCCCCGTCAGCAAGAGTGCGTTCAACAAGAGCCTGATCAATTGCAGCGCCATTCTTACCGGCGCCGGTTTTGAAACGCCGGCAGAAGCCCTGTACCTGGGTAAAAAGCTGCTGGTGATCCCCATCCGGGGTCAATATGAGCAATATTGCAATGCTGCCGCTTTGTCGAAAATGGGCGTGCCGGTGCTGGATGCGCTGGATGCCGGCTTCGAACCCGTATTCAGGTCCTGGATGGGTCAGAAGAGGAAGCCGCATTGGCACCTGGATTATTCGACGGAGTCTATTGTGAGCTACCTGATGCACCATTGTACACAGAAAAAGAAAGATGCGCTGGATATGCTGTATCCGGATGCGGTCTTCAATTAGCTGGCCCTTCCGCAAGTTACCGAAAGGGCAGCAAGCCACAGGCCAGCTAGTTGAAAAATCATTAGCCCCGGCATAGCCGTCGCAAGCGACGGCGTAGCAGAGCAGCGATCCCCCAAAAAACATAAAGGCCCTTCATGGAAATGAGGGGCCTTCTGCATGAGAAAATTCAACTCTACATATATAAACCATCGATTAACAGGTGACTAACCAATTAATATCGGCACAAAAGTAAACTCCCCGTATTATGGGGAGTTTACTGAATAGTTATGCAAATATTATATCAGGTGAGGATATGCACAGGATATCCACGGATTGAAGGGCCGGAAGCTAATGAACCTTCCAGTAGGCTGTAGTGCCCGGCTTGCGCTCATCGGTGGCTTTTGTAACGAGTGTATCGCCGGTGGCCAGGTTACCGAAGACTTCTATGCCGGCGTCGGTGGTCATGCCCTGACGGACGTCTACATATTCGGTTTTGCCGTTCTTTACGCGGATGACGAATTTTCGTTCGAGGGTGGTAGCGATGGCGGAGGGCGGCAGGACGAAGGACGGGGTGCTACGGCCCAGCCCGATCCTGGCGTAGACAAAGGTGCCGGCCTTTAACAGGTGTTTCGCATTATCGACGTCGAACTCCCAAAGCTCTGTACGGGTGCCGGGGTCGATGGTTTCGGTCTTGCGGGTCAGTACGCCGGTAAATTTTTGTTCGGGGTAGGCATCGACGGCGAATGAAAGGTTTTTGTTGCCGTTGGCGGCGGAGACATAGATTTCGGGGACGGCTACGCGGAGGCGGAGGGTGTTATTATCCTGTACCGTAAGTAACATGGAATTGGCATTGACGAGGGCGCCGGGGTCTGCTTTGCGGGTGGTGATGACGCCTTCAAAGGGGGCGCTGATGTAGAGGTAGCCGGAAACTTCTTTATAGGCCTGGGTCTGCTGGCGCAGGGCTTCGTAGGAGGCGCTGTCGGCCAGCATTTGATTCCGGCTGTTGACGAGGTCGACCGGGGCGACGATGCCGGGTGAAGGGCTCTGTGAAGCCTGGTAGAGGCGGTTGTAATTATCCGCGCTGGCGGTAAGTTTGGCTTTGGCTGCCTGTAGTGCGGCAATGGATTGGGCCACCTGGGTGTTGATTTCGGGGGCTTCGATGACGGCAAGGGTTTGGCCCTTTCGAACGCGGTCGCCAATGTCTACTTTCATTGCCTGGACATATCCCTGGACTTTGGCGTAGAGGTCGGTTTGCAGGTAGGGGATGAGTTCGCCGGGCAGTTCGACCATTTTTTTAAGGGTATCGGTTTTTAGGAGGAAGGCCTGGACGGTATCGGCGACCGGACCGGAGGAAACCATCGATCCGGGGTTTGCAGGGTCCTCCTTTTTGCTGCTGCCGCAGGCGATGAGCAGGACGAGCCCGGTGCCGAGGGCGAGAGAACGGGGACTAAATGTATAGTGCATATTATAAAATGTTATGGTTGGGCGTTTTGTCTTCAGGGAATAAAGAAACGGAAACATATGTTTTCCGGCCGATCAGCCATTGGTAGACATGGGGTAGGAAGAACAGGACACTGACAGCGGAGAAGGCGAGACCGCCGATGACAGCCAGGCCCAGCGGCGCAGTTTGGTCTCCGCCTTCGGTGAGGCCGAGGGCCATGGGGATCATGCCGGCTATCATCGCGGTACTGGTCATGAGAATGGGTCGAAGGCGGTTCCCCGCAGCGGTCATTTGGAAACGGGAAGCCCCGGACCTGCGCAATTGTTCGGCATTGGTGACGAACAGGACGGAGTTGGCGATGGCGACGCCCACGGCCATGATGGTTCCCATATAAGATTGGATGTTCAGGGTATTGCCGGTGAGGTAGAGCACGATCAGGGCGCCGGCGATCACAGCGGGGATCACGGACAGGGTGACGATGGCGACCCGGAACGATTGGAAATAGATGGCCATGACCAGAAAGATGACCACGATGGCCACGATCAGCCCGAATTGCAGGCTTTGCAGGGTTTGCTGCAAGAGTTCGGATTGTCCTCTTAACAGGATTTTCGCGCCGCTGGGCAGCTTGCCCATACCCGAGATAACCTCGCGCACCTTGTCAAAGACCCGGCCTTTGTCTTCGGGCTGTATATTGGCCGTGATAGTGATATAGCGTTGCTGGTTGAGCCGGTCGTATTCACCGGGGACGGTAATGTGCTTCCAGGTGGCGAGTTCGTTGAGGTAATGGGTCTTGCCGCCTTCGCCGGAGGATACAGGGATAGCTTCGAGCTGGGCCGTGCTATTCATTCGATAAGAGGGATATTGTACCTGGACCTGGTACGCGGTGCCGGTGGTCCGGTCGAGCCAATAGCTGGGGGAGGTAAACCGGCTCGAAGACGTGGCGGCAACGGTAGAGCGGGCGACTTCATCGCCGGAGATGCCCAATTGTCCTGCGCGGATGCGGTCTACGTCGAGTTTGATGGCGGGGTAGTCGAGTGGCGTGGCGATTTGCAGGTCCCGGAGCCCGGGGATGCCGGATAGCTTTTCCAATAACTTTTGTGCGGTCTTTTTTCCTTCATCGAGGTTGCGGTTGACGACGGCGATTTCTACCGGGTTATTGCTGCCCAGGTTGAGGACTTGTTCCACGATGTCCCCGGGCTCGAAGGAGATTCTCACCGTTGGCATGTCCCTGGCGACGGCGGCGCGGAGCCGTTCGCGGAAGTCGGCGATCGGTAGGGCGCCGGGTTTCAGCTTGATCTTGGTGACGGATTCGTTGGGTCCGCCGGTCCATAAGTAAATATAGTTAACCGGGTAACTGGCGGGCTGGGTGCCGATGAAGGCGGAGGTGATGTCCACGTTTCCCTTCCCGGCAATGCTGTCGGTAAGGGCGAGTATTCGGCGGGTGGCATCTTCGGTGCGTTCGAACCGGGAGCCTACGGGCAGGCGCAAGCGCACCTGGGCCTGGCCGCTGTCCGTTCCGGGGAAGAGTTCGGTTCCTGTGAAGCTGAAGAAAAGCCAGACGAGCCCGATGGCAGCTAAGACGAATACGGTGGTGAACAGGGCATGGCTGGCATGGAAGCGTTCCCCGCTGCGGACGTACCGGGCTTTCAGACGGGCGAAGGCGGTGGGCTGCGCGGGGCCGTCCGCAGCGCCGAAGGGTTGTTTTAAAATCCAGTTCGACACGACAGGCACAAAGGTCTGCGACAGGAGGAAGGAGGCAATCATGGCGAAGCCCACGGCCATGGACAAGGGCAGGAACATGGCCCTGGGTACGCCGTTCATGAAGATGGCGGGCACGAAAACGGCGAGAATGCTTAATAGGATCAACAGTTTCGGACCGGCAATTTCCATACAGGCGTCGGCGATAGCCCGGCCCTTATCTTTTCCCATTTCCTGGTGGCGGTGGATGTTTTCTATGGTCACAGTGGCTTCATCGACGAGGATGCCCACGGACAGCGCCAGGCCGCCGAGGGTCATGATATTGATAGTCTGCCCGAACAGGTAGAGAAAGGTGGAGGCGGACAGCAGCGCCAGCGGGATGGTCATGATCACGATGAGGGCGCTGCGCCGGTCACGCAGGAATAGCAGTACGACGAGGCCGGTTAGGATGGCGCCCAGCCCGCCTTCAAAGAGCAGGCTTTTCAACGAGTTGATGACATAGCCGGATTGGTCGAATTCATACGTTACCTTGATGTCGGCAGGGATAGCTGCCTGCATATCGGGCAGGGCTGCCTTTACCCGCTGAACGACGTCCCAGGTGGAGGCGTCGGCGCGTTTGGTGACGGGGATATAGACGGAGCGTTTGCCATTGATCAACGCATAGCTGGTGGTAATGTCGGCGCCGAGACTGACGGTAGCGATGTCGCGGATATATACCGCCGGACCGTTGCCGAGTTGCAGAGGTACGCTCTGGAGGTCCTGCACGTTTTCGATCACGCTGTTTTGCGGAGTGAGGTAAGTGCTGTCACCGATGCTGACGTCACCGGCGGGGGTGATACTGTTGAACTTGACGAGTGATTGCACGACCTGGTCGGGGGAAAGATTATAGCCGCGCAGCTTTTCGGGGTCTACGGTGACGACGACGGTTTTTTGGTTACCGCCGAAGGGCGGCGGGGCGGAGACGCCGGGTAATGTAGAGAACATGGGGCGAACGCGGAAGAGGGCGAGATCGCTTATTTCGCCAAGGGAACGGCTGTCGGAGCTGAAGACGAGCTGGCCGACGGGGACGCTGCCGGCGTCGAAGCGGGTGATGAAGGGTGGGACGGTTCCCGGGGGCATGAAGGCCCTGGACCGGTTTACGTAGCCCACCACTTCGGCCATGGCCTGGCTCATATCGGTGCCTTCGTTGAATTCCAGTTTGATGAGTGCGGCGCCCTGGATGCTTTTAGAGTCTACGTATTTTACGCCGGTAATGTAGAGAAAATGATATTCATAATAAGATGTGATGAAGCCTTCCATCTGGTCGGGGGACAGGCCGCCATAGGGCTGGGCCACGTAAACAGTGGGCAGGCCAAGGCGGGGGAAGATGTCGATCTTGCTGTTGCGGATCGCCAGGTACGAAAAAAAGACGATGGCAATCACTGTGACCAGGATCGTGATGGGGTGCCGCAATGCTGAAACGATTAGCTTCATGGTAGTGGGCTGAATGATTTATTTCAATTGATTCGTGAATAGGTTCAGGTCGCCTTTCGACACGCCGATGTCGAGCAGGGACCGCCATACCTGCAAATAGGCGCTGGCTTCCATCATCTCGGCATTTAGCAGTTGGAATTGCCCCTGGGTCAGGCGGGTGAAGTCGACCAGCCCGCTTTGATAGCTAAGTCGCAGGCCTTCATAGGACAGGCGGGCGGCCCTGGATTGTATGGGGGCTTCGGCTGCGATCAGCAGGTTTTGGCGGTAGTTGGACTCGGCGGTTTCTACCTGCTTCTGCAGGTTGAGGGATACCTGGGACAACTGTGCCTGGTCTGCCTGTAGCAGAGAGCGATATTGTTTCTTTTGCAGGTTGACTTTGGCGAACTGGAGGATAGGGAAACTCAATTGTATCCCGGCCCCAAGGTTGCTGCGGGTCAGGGACCAGCCATCAGCCTTGTCGATGCTGCCGTCGGCCGCGATGCCTGAGCCGCGGGAATAGGCGTTGGCCCATAGGTCGAGTTTCGGCCGCCAGGCGGATTCCGCCTGTTTGAGGTTGGCGGCGCTAAAGGCCACCTGGGCTTGTTGTTGTTGGTAGGCAGGGTGTTGAGTATAGGTGCCGCTGGTATCTGGCAGCAGCGGTAATTGCACGGCCATCAGGGTATCGGAGAATACCAGGTCGCCCGGACTGTTCGGCAGGCCGGTGAGCCGACAGAGTTCCAGCACCTGGGCCTGATAGAGGCGCTGCGTTCCGAGGCGTTCCATGATGGCCTGAGCGAGCAGGGATTGGAATTGTACACTGTCCAGGCCGGGCCGTAGTCCTTGCCTGGTGAGTACGAGGGATTGCTGCAGGCCGATCTGCGTGCGGTCGATATTGGCCTGCTGGCTGGCCAGGAGTTTTTGGAGATAGATGATATCGAGATAGACCAGGATGCCGGCGTAGCGTTGCTGGAAAAGGGCGTTATCGTAATGGCTCCCGGCGAGTTTGAATTGGGCGGTGGCTTTTTCGACGGCGGCGGCGCGTTGGCCGAAGGTGAGGGGCGTCCATTGTAGCAGTCCGGCCAGGGCGGTGCCGGGGATAAAGCTGTTGGAACTGCTCGCAAACACGGGGCCGGAAAGAGGCAGGAGGAGGCCCGGATAGCTCATCCCGGTAATGTTGTTGTCGGTGGCGTACCCGGCCTGGTAGCCGATGGTGAGGTCGGGGACCAGGGTGTTTTTAGCGAGGCTGACGTTGTATCCGGTGGCCGTGGATTGTTCGCGGTAGGCCTGCAACTGGGGCTGCCCGGATTGAACGAGGGCCAGGACATCGTGGATCGAAAGGGCTTTTTTTTGGGCGGTTGCCCTATCAGGCCACCCGCAGGAGGCGCCGAGGGCGAAGCAAAGGAAAACTGCGATGGACCGGTGGATGTGCATAAAAGAGTTGTCTTTCATCTCGGGACAAAGCTACCCTTCGATTTAGGAAGAATTTTGGAAGTCTATGCAGGGCCGAAGCTGATGGTGATCCGATGGATGTTTTGCAAATAAGTGTACTGTAACGGGAAATGGTAGATAAGGCAAATCCTTTGTACGAGGGAAAGACCGAGTCCGGTAGTAGTTGACTGTTCCCTCCCCTTTTTAAAGCGTTCGAACAATCGTTCTGTGCCGCCTTCGATGGGATGGCCGGTGTTTTCTATAGTCAAGGCATGGGAGTCGAGGCTGACACGGATGTAGCCGTTGGGGATATTGTGGATAAAAGCATTATTGATGAGGTTGTTCAGGAGGATCTCGATGAGGGAAACATTGACGCGCAGGGAAATGTGAGGCTGGATGGAGGATTGGATGTCGAGGGGGCCGCCGTCATAATAGTCCTTGTAGTAGGCGACTAGTTTTTCGAGCGTATGGGACAGGTTGACACTGGACTGTTCGGGGAACTGATGGTTGTCGATTTTGGTGAGCAACAGCAGGTTCCTGTTCATTTGGCTGAGGCGGTCGTTAGCTTCCGTAATGTCGGCGAGCAGGTTGGCGGTTTCTTCGGTGAGCTGGGGGGAGTTGATCAGCAGCTCGAGTTTGGACCGGATGATGGCGAGGGGTGTTTGGAGTTCGTGGGCAGCGTTTTCGACGAATTGTTTTTGGTTGCCGTAGGCAAGGGATACATTGCCGATGAGTTGCGTGATAACCTGGTTGAGTTGATCGAATTCCCGGATACCGGTTTGTTCGGTGAGGGACAGGGAATGGTTTTGGGTGATGTCGTAGTCGTTTATTTTTTTCATGCTGGTGTAGAACGGACGCCAGAGTAAACCGGAGCTTTTGCGGTTGATGATCACGATAGCGGCCAGTAGCAGGATAAAGACGAAGACTTCCGCTATGAATACTTTGATGATGAGATGAGTGATCTCTTTGGAAGAGACATAGGTGGTGAGTTGATAGGTTTGGCCGCGTACTTTCCGTTGTTCGGTCAGGAGCTTAAATGCCATCCATTCTTTAGAAGCGGGATAGTAGATGGTAGTGTCCCGCTGTGTACGCAGCAGCCCGGCAGGGACGGCGGTTCCCGGCAGCAGGTCGTATTCGCCGGTGATATGGGAGGCCAGGGCCTCCCGGTTGGCGAGTAGCGTGTTCCAGATGTTTTCCTGTTTGAGTTCCAGTTGTTCTTTTTCCATATGATGGGCATGAGCGCTCATCAGGACATAGAATAAGGCCGTGGCGGCCAACAGCACGACGGGCAGCCAGATCAGGAAATAGCGGGTGTTTTTTTGTTGGAGGGTTTTGCTCACAGGGATAGTTTGTAGCCCAGTCCGTAGACGGTTTGAATGATGTCGTGGCAGCCTTTTTCTTTGAGTTTCCGTTTCAGGTTTTTGATATGGGAGTAGACGAAGTCGGTAGATGGGATTTGTTCTGCGGGGCCGTCGTGGACGTGTTCGGCGATAGCCTGCCGGCTGACGACCCGGTTCCTATTGGTCATGAGGAAGAGAAGGAGGTCGTATTCGATTTTGCTTAAGGGAACGGGCTGGCCGTTGGAAAACACGGAGCGGGATGGGAGGTCGACTTTCAGGATGCCTATTTCGAGGGTGCTGGCGCCTTCGGCGTATTTTCGGCGGATCAGCGCCTTGACCCGCGCGCTGAGTTCGGACAGGTGAAAGGGTTTGGTCAGATAGTCATCGGCCCCGATGTCAAGCCCCGCGATGCGGTCATCGAGAGAATCACGGGCGGAAAGGATGATGACGCCGTCTCTGTTTTTGTTTTGGCGAAGGTATCGGAGCAGTTGGAGCCCGTTTCCGCCGGGCAGATTGATGTCGAGGATGATGCAGTCGTATTGATAGTCTTCTATTTTCCGGATACCTTCTTCAAAGGAAACGGCGGTGTCGCACCCGAACTTTTCCTGGGTAAAGTATTGAACGATGCTTGCCATCAGGCTAAGCTCGTCTTCAATAATCAGTAATTTCATCCGTGAAAGTTACTGACAAAAGAAATTTATACGAACTTATTCTTGTGCTTCAACACTTTTGCTTCCAGGTAGAAAATGATTTCTTCGGCGATGTTTTTGGACTGGTCCCCCACCCTTTCCAGCTTGCGGATGATTGAAAGGAGCCAGAGGGCCTGGGAAGCGTCTTCCGGATGATCTTTCAGGTGGTGCTCCAGCACCCGGTGAGAATGGCGGTTGACATCATCCAAAAAGGCGTCTTTCTTAAAAACGCTCCGGGCCAGGATCGTGTCTTCTTTTTCGAAGGCTTCCTGGGTGTCTTCCAGCATTTTTACGGATTCCTCGTACATCGGCAGGATACGGGTGATGTCCAGCAGTTGCTGGGTGAAGGGGGCTTCCGCATCGATAATATATTTACCGATGCCCTCGGCGATATCCCCGATCCGCTCCAGGTTGGAATTGATCTTCAGGACGGCCAGGAGGAAGCGAAGGTCGATGGCGACGGGGCAGAACAGGGCGAAGATGTTTTCGCAATCGCGATCGATCTTAAGCTCGCTGCCATTGACGCGCTTTTCCTTCAATACCACTTCCCGGGCCAGGTCCTTGTCGAAATTCAAAAAAGCCAGCCTGGCTTTGGAGAGCTGGGAATTCACCAGCGTCCACATATTGATAGCTTCGACTTTCAGCAGCTGTAATTCGGTTTCTATTTGTGCCATGGTTATCGATAATTAGTGCGCGGAGGGGTCCGCTTATAAGTAAAATTAACTGAAACGGCCCGTAATATAGTTTTGCGTCCGGTTGTCTTTTGGATTGGTGAACATAATTTTTGTCTCGTCATACTCCACCAGCTCGCCCAGGTAAAAGAAGGCGGTTTTGTCACTGACGCGTGCAGCCTGCTGCATATTGTGGGTGACGATGATCAGGGTATAGTTGACCTTCAGTTCGTGGAACAGCTCTTCCACCGTCGAGGTGGAGATGGGGTCGAGCGCGGAAGTAGGCTCGTCGAAGAGCAGCACTTCGGGCTCCATGGCGACGGCGCGGGCGATACAGAGGCGTTGCTGCTGGCCACCGGAGAGAAAGGAGCCTTTTTTTGTAAGGGAATCCTTTACTTCATTCCAAAGGGCGACGCGGGTAAGCGAATGCTCGACGATCCTGTCCCGGTCGGCTTTGGGTAATTTAACGCCATTGAGCTTATAGCCCGCGATGACATTATCATAGATGCTGAGGTTAGGAAAGGGGTTGGGACGTTGAAAGACCATGCCGATCTTCTGGCGAACGAAGATGGGATGCATCTCATAGATATTGTCGTTGTTGATGGTCATCTCACCGTTGCTGGTGGCGCCGGGGATCAGCTCGTGCATCCGGTTGATGCACCGCAGATAGGTGGTCTTCCCGCAGCCGGAGGGCCCCATCACGGCGACGACCTGATTCCGCGGGATATCGATATTGACATTTTTTACGACGTGATTGCTGCCAAACGAAGCATTGAAGTTCCTGCTCTTTATAATTGTACTTTCCATTTTCTGGTGATCAGCTTAGTGAAGATATTTAGTAATAAGACCCAAACCAGCAAAATAACAGAGGCGCCCCAGGCCAGGTTCTTCCAGTCGTCGTAAGGGCTGGTGGCATAATCGAAGATCAGGTGGGGCAGGCTTTGCATGGGTTTGGTGATATTGAAGGAAAGATAAGGGTTGCCAAAAGCTGTAAACAGCAGGGGAGCGGTTTCCCCGGTGATCCGGGCAATGCTGAGCATAACCCCGGAGAGTATCCCGCTGATACCGACCGGTACAACGACCTTGAAGATGACCCGGTGAAAGGGCATGCCCAGGGCGAAGGCCGCTTCCTGCAGGGAAGACGGTAACAATTTCAGCGTCTCTTCCGTCGACCGGATGACGATCGGTAGCATCATGATAGCAAGGGCCACGCTGCCGGAGAGGGCGGAGAAGCCCCCCAGAGGCTTGACCAGCCAAAAATAGGCGATGATCCCGATGACGATGGAAGGGACGCCCTGGAGGATATCCACACAAAGACGGCACCAATAGGCAAGGCGGCTTTTGCCGTTCTCGCTGAGGTAGATACCGGTCAGGATCCCGATGGGAACGGCGATCAGCGAGGCAAAAAAGATGATCAGGATGCTGCCAAGAAGCGCATTGGCAATGCCGCCGCCGGTCTCGCCGACGGGTTTGGGGATATTGACGAGAAAATGCCAATTGATCTTGGTGACACCGGCCTGGATAATGTAGCCAAGAATGAACAGCAGCGGTATCACACAGGCAAAGGCAAACACCGTCGTCACGATCTGTGCACCATAGCTTTTACCAATCCGGAATTTTATATTTTTCCCATCCATAATTTATTCGTTGGTGAAGCGGTCGATAATTTTTTTGCCGATCAGGTTGATGACGACGGTGACCAGGAAAAGGACCAGTCCAAGCTCGATGAGGGCCGAGAGATAGACCGGTTTATCCGCTTCGGTGAATTCATTGGCAATAACGCTGGCCATGGTATTGCCGGGTGCAAAGATATTTTTTGGGATCAGGCTGGTATTTCCGATCACCATGGTGACTGCCATGGTCTCGCCCAGTGCGCGGCCAAGTGAGAGGAGAATACCGGCGAAGAGACCTGATTTAGTATAGGGCAATATCACGCTCCGGATCACCTCCCAACGGGTAGCGCCCAAACCGTAGGCGGCTTCCTTTAACGGGGAGGGCACCATCTGGATCATCGATCTTCCCAGGGAGGCGGCGTAAGGGATGATCATGATCGCCAGGATGAGGGAGGAACTGAAGATACCAACGCCGACAGGTTCTACGCCAAGATGCGTTTCCAGCGTGCGGACGATCGGTACGAGAACGGCCAGGCCCCAAAAGCCATAGATCACGGAGGGCACGGCGGCGATCAGCTCGACTGCGTTCTTCAGGAAATCGGGCAGCCAGCCTTTTGGATAATATTCGCCCAAAAAGATCGCGACGGCCAGGGAAAAAGGGATAGAGATCAGGAGGGCAAGAAAAGAGCTAAGGAGGGTTCCCAACAAAAAGGGCCATGCCCCGTAGATATCCTGTACGGGATCCCATACCTTGCCCCATAGGTATTTAAGTCCCAGGGCTTTGATCGACGGCAGGGACTGAATGATCAGGGTCAGCAGGATCCCCAGCACCAGGATTATCATAACCAACCCCATGATGGTCAGTGTTCGCCGGAAAACGTTTTCCGTACGGATCTGGCGGAAAGACCGTTTTACCCGCCTTTTTATCCTGGCCATGCCCTCGGGCGTAGAATGAATTACCCGCAGCGGTATATCGCTGCGGGTAAGAGCACCATTCTCTACAGAAGTATCCATAAAATCAGTTCTAAGTTCTAAAGTCTGTGCGCTACGCGCATGAACCGGATTCCATCCGGTTACTGTAATATCGGCTTGCCGTCATAGGTCGCGGATTTTAAGATCGCGTCGCCTGCACTGACAGCAGCCGGAGACAAAGGCGCATAGTTTAGCGCTGCACTATATTGTTGTCCGTCGTGGATCATCCAGGACAGGAGCTTCAGCAGTTTGGTGGCCCGGTCAAGGCTGCGGTCATTGTATTTTTGTTCTTTATAAATGATCACCCAAGAAAAGCTGGAAATGGGATAGCCATCGGCAGCATCCGTATTCGTCAGGGACACTTTGGAATCCGGGGGGATCTGGATATTGGCAGCTGCCGTTACGCTGGCGATGCTGGGGGTAATGAAATTACCCGCTTTGTTTTGCATTTTGGCGTAGGGCATGCTATTCTGGATGGCATAAGCTAACTCAATATAACCAATGGCGCCGGGCGTTTGTTTGATCAGGCCTGCCACGCCTTCATTGCCTTTGCTGCCGAGACCGGCGGGCCAGTTGACGGCGGATCCCTTACCGACGATGGTGCTCCAGTCGGGGCTCACCTTGGAAAGATAGGTCGTGAAGATATTGGTGGTGCCGCTGCCGTCGGAACGGTGAGCGATCAGGATTGCCGTGGCGGGCAGCTTGACGCCTTTGTTGATAGCGGCGATCTTCGGATCGTTCCATTTGGTGATCTTGCCCAGGAAGATACCGGCCAGCACATCGGGGGATAGCTTGAGGGTGTCCTTAACTTCGGACAGATTATAGCTCAGTACCACTGCGCCTTCGGTAACGGGGATGTGGATGGCCGGGGCGGTCAACCCGGAATCCTGTTTGCCGTTCATCGGTGCATCGGAAGCGCCGAAGTCAACTGTTTTGGCGGTCAGCTGGGAGATACCGGCCCCGGAACCGACGGATTGGTAATTGACTTTCAGCCCGTTGGTCTGGCTGTACTGGGAAAACTGCTTGGAGAAAAGGGGGTTGTCAAAAGAGCTGCCTGCGCCGATGAGCGCCTCATCGCTGCCGCCGGAAGCGGTGCTGTCAGTGCCGGAAGGATTACCGCCGCCGCCGCAGGACACCAGGCTGAAGGAAGCAAAAACAACGGCTGCCGTCAATAAGCCTTTGATGTTAAAAAAGAGGGTTTTCATAATGCTGTCGTTAAGGAGTTTATGAGTTTAATGCGTATAAGGATAATAGGAGTAGCCCGGGTTCTGGAACATTTTTCCGAAAGTGAAATAGAAGGTCACCCGGTAGACGAGGTCATAATCATGGGCAGCCGATCCGACCAGGTTGGCTCCCTGACCCATATACCTGTTGTACCAGATATTCGGCATGATATGAACATTATTGGCTGGCGAGTAATCGAAGCCAGCAGACAGGAAACCCTCTTTATTATTAGGTTCGTAAGACGTACTTACGCCGTACAATGCGGCATATTTGGTGTAAGTGGTATTGTCGTATTTGGAATTGGGATTGTAAAAATCATAGCGACCGAATACCGTCAATTTGGAACCGATGATATTGACATGGGCATATAAGCTCAGGCCCTTGGCAGTACCGTCAAGCGTATCTTTCCCGCCTGCGCGCGTTCCGACTTCGGACTGGGTCAGGGAGTTGATATACCCTTCGGCGCCGATCCTGAACTTCTTGTCTACCCAGACGACGGCCAGCTTGTTCATCTGGCGGGCAGCGTGCTGGTGGGCCATTGGCGCCCAGTTCTGCCGGTTGTAATCTGCATAAAAGTCAACGATCAGGTGGTTCTTGAGCAAGCCGACAAATACATCTCCGTAGAACCATTTGTACACATTCGCACTCAGGACCTGCGGTTTTGCGCTGGTTCCATTTGCGACAAGCAGGTCGTAGCCGAATGTGGTGGACTTATCTGCAGAATTAAATCTCCCCTGCAGTCCGGCGCCAAAATCGAAGGAAGGGGTCCTGCGTACGTCCGTAATCGTCCTTTCGATCGGACGGGAGTACGTGAACAGGTTCTCCGTAACATAAGGGAAGGCGGGTGTGGGTTGCAAACCGAAGAGGAAATCGTTCCCTTTGAATAGGAAGTCATGCCACCGTATATTGGCGAATTTAATATAGGGGGTAAATTTATTGTCCCCAAGCACGTCCCCATTGGTAGTACCATTGGTAAAATCATCCTCTGCAGCTAATAGGAATTCGGTAGAGAAGGTCTTATTGATATTGTAATCGTACCCGATATAAATACGGCGGAACTGGAATTGGTCCGTACCTTTCTTTACGCCGGTATATTGGTTATTGCCCCCCCTGTTCAGCGAGTCGCTGTGTGACTTATGAAAATAATCGCCGAAAACATAACCCCACAGGCGACCCGAATTGGGTGTCCCTGCCCTAAAGGCCGAATCGCTATTCCATAAGTATTGGGCCTGGGTAGCAATGGTTAGTAGAAAAAGTGCGGCGACGAGAAACAGTTGTTTTAAATAGCTAGATTTCATAACAGTCTTGGTTCGTTAATAGATTGTTTTGCGGACCTGAATCGTGGTTGAATTGGATGCAAAGCAATGTTTAAGCGATGACCCGAATGTTACGGGAATGTTACCTTAATGTTAACAGTTTTCAAAAAAGCAGGGGGATGGGCGAAAGCTCGTTTTTAAAAAATTGCTTTTTAGGCAGTTATAAAAGCAAATTATTTATAATTCTAAAGAAAAAGAACAGAATTGAAAAGGGTTGGCTGGCTTGGATAGTATTCGTGTTAAGAAATCATTATCAAACTATGATTTAACCAATTCCCATCGGACATTCCTTTTATTTTGTTCAAATGAAGGGATTTAATTGGTTTGTTCAGCTATTCATGCCAAAGGATAAGGTCTTTTATTCTCTCTTTGAGGAAGTGGCGGATAGTGTGGCGAAGATGGGCTCTTTATTAAAAGAGGTCGTTGCAGAGCAGGATTATGATAAGCGGGCTGCGCTCATTTTGCAGGTGGAAACGCAGGAGCATATCAATGACGAGTTCACGCATCGTATTTTTACGGAGCTCGGGAGGAATTTTATTACCCCATTCGACCGGGAGGATATTCATTACCTGGCGAGTGCGTTGGACGATATCTGTGATTATATTTACGCTGCGGCCAAAAAGATCAACTTTTATAAAGTGAACCCCAACGATCCCGGGATTCAAAAGATGGCGGACCTCATCGAGCAGGGGGCGGTGCAGATCCAGGGAGCGGTCAGGGAATTGCGGAATATGCGGAACATGCGGACCATCACGGATGCGCTGGTCCGGGTGAACAGCCTGGAAAACCAGGCCGACGACGTTTTTGATATGAGTATCGAGCGGCTGTTCGAGACCGAGCCGGATGCAAAAGAGGTGATCAAAAAGCGGGATATCTACCAGGTGATGGAGATCGTGACCGATAAATGCGAGGACGCGACCAATGTCATCGAGTCCATTATAATTAAGTACGCTTAAACAGCTTTCGCCAGGAAACCCATTCCCCATGATCTTTCTTTTTACAATTATTGTATTGGCCCTGGTATTCGATTACATCAACGGGTTTCATGACGCGGCCATTTCCATTGCTACGATTGTCTCCACCAAGGTATTGACTCCTTTCCAGGCGGTATTGTGGGCTGCCATCTTCAATTTTGCGGCCTTTTTTATTTTCAGGTATTTTATCGGGGAGTTTAAGATCGGTAATACCATTGCGCATTTTGTCGACCGGGATTTTGTCACCTTACCCGTCATTTTCTCCGGCCTGATCGCCGCCATCAGCTGGAACCTGCTGACATGGTGGCTGGGCGTTCCCTCCAGCTCTTCGCACACGCTGATCGGCGGATTCGTAGGCGCAGCATTGGCGCATGCGGGTGGATGGGTGGTGCATGGAAAGAATGTCATCGATTATGGCAGTGTGATCCCGACCTTTTGCTTTATCGTGCTGGCGCCGCTGATCGGGTTTATCGTTGCGCTTATCATCACCATCCTGATCGTAAACCTGTTCCGGCGCAGCCATCCGTATAAGGCGGAAGGGTGGTTCCGCCGGCTGCAATTGTTGTCCTCGGCATTGCTGAGCCTGGGGCATGGCGGCAACGACGCGCAAAAGGTGCTGGGCATCATAGCCGCGGCGCTGGTCGCACATGGGGACCTGGGTAATGTCCGGGAAGTGCCCACCTGGGTGCCTATCGCCTGCTTCTCCGCTATTGCGCTGGGTACCATGAGCGGAGGCTGGCGGATCGTCAAGACGATGGGCAGCCGGATCACGAAGGTGAGCCCGCTGGAAGGTGTATGTGCGGAGACGGCGGGGGCTATTACCTTATTTCTTACCCAGTACCTGGGCATCCCGGTCAGCACGACGCATACGATTACCGGCGCCATTGTCGGGGTGGGTGCTACCAAGCGAATGTCTGCGGTACGCTGGGGGGTGACCATCAACCTGGTATGGGCCTGGATCCTGACCATTCCCGTCAGTGCCTTGCTGGCTGCGGTCGTTTATTGGGTGGTATGGCATTAACAAAATGCCAGCAATATGGCATGGATTTTATGACTAATTTTACAGTCTCTATTATCAAAGAATGAGAATCACCTTACATAAGGCTCTGTTTTACACACTTTTGTTTTGTGTATATGGGATATTCTTTTCAGTAGAGTCTTTCTACAATTTCGAAGGGCAGCCTTACCAGAGGGTGATTTTCCAGCGTAAAGCGGACTCCGGACCGGTTTTGAATAGTCAAACGCTTGTTAAATCTACTCCTCTTCCTTCTTCTTCTTCTCACAGTATCCGCCTCAATAAGCGGTACCACCAGGAAAACATTCCGCCCTGTCCAATCTTTTCCCTTGCAGCGCCGGAACGGAATATTACGCCGGTGAGGCTTGGAACGCCCGGGGATGGGGTGCTGCCTTCCGTTGCTATTGTCCATTATTCGTTGCGGGGGCCTCCTGCCGCCTGATTGAACGAAATCTGTTTCTTTATTTTATTAACTTATACTTTATTGTATGGTCACTTTCCGTATCAGAAAGTTACTATGGGCTTGCAGCCTGCTGGTCCTGAGCCCTTCGCTTCCTGTTTTGGCACAGCCTGCGCCTCAATCCTATTCCCTGCCGGCCCTGATCGACTCGGCCCAGCGCCATTTGCCGGTCCTAAGGCAGAAAAAAGCGCTGGTGGACGCCGCAAAGGCGGGCATCCGCGATGCCAGGGACGCCTATCTTCCTTACTCTTACGTAGGGGATGAACTATCCGTGGGAACGGACAATGCTGTGCCCGGATCTTATTATTCGTTCGGGCTGATCCCTTCTGTCTCCAGCGGTATCAATCCTGCCAATAATTCCCAGGCGGCCGGTGGCAATATTGCGTTTTTATTCAATGAATACGACCTGGTAACGTTCGGTTTGAAGAAAGCTACGGTCCAGCGGGCCGAAGCAGGCGAGTATCTCAGCCAGGCAGATCTCGACCGGGAAATCTATCTGATGAAATGGCAAATTGCCAAACTCTACCTGGACATCCGCAAAAGCCAGCTGCAGCTGGGCATCGATTCGGAGAATGTCGACCGTTATGCCCAGCTGTACACGGTCATTCAGGCGGTGACGCAGAGCGGCATTAAACCAGGTGCGGATTCTTCGCTTGCAATGGCCGAACTGTCCAGTGCCCGTACGAGCTACAACAATACCGATGGCCAGATCCGCCAGCTTTATGAGGAGCTGGGCTATTTTACCGGCATCAGGCCGGACCGGATCTTTGTCGACACCGCCCGGATCCGGAACAACCTGGTGGAGAAAAACCCTGGCGCAATAAACATGGATCTGCAGGGACCGGCAGCGGACACGGGCCGGATACCGAATCCCCTGATCGACTATTACCAGAAGGAGCGGAGTTTATACCTGCAAACGGAGAACCTGGTAAAAAAGAGTTATCTGCCAAAGATCCTGCTGACGGGGATTACCTGGGCCAGGGGATCGAGTATCGATTACCAGGGAAAATACGGATCGATGACGGACGGTTGGGGATATCAGCGATACAATTACCTGGCTGGTCTGACCGTAACCTATAACCTGTTCGACCTGGTACATCGCCGGGATAAGGAGGCGATTGCCCGAAACGAGACGATCGCCAGCGAGTTCGGCCTGCAGCAACAACAACTATCGCTGCAGAATGTCGGGAACAAAGCGGAACAGGGTATTTTGACCGCGGTTAAGAACCTGGGAGAAATTCCTATCCAGATCGGCGCTGCTCAGGATGCATTCAATCAAAAAAGCGCACAGTATAAGGCAGGCATCATCAACCTCGTCGACCTGACGAACGCGAGCTATGTGTTATACCGGGCGCAGTCCGACTATGTGCAGGCGGTTAGCAATTGGTTGCTGGCCAACCTGGATAAGGCTGCCGCTTACGGCAACCTGGATCTATTCATTCAAACTATTCAATAGCTTATTCATGATACCTATAGCGTTAAGAAGGCCTATTACTATCCTGGTGATTTTCCTGGGCCTGATGTTGTTCTCGATAGTGGCGCTAAAGACTATACCTATCGATATCTTTCCAAAGCTGAATGCGCCGACGATTTATGTGATCGAACAATATGGCGGCATGTCTGCGCAACAGATGGAAGGGTTTTTTGCTACCCGGATGGCCGACCAGTTCCTGTACATCAACGGGATAAAAAATATCGAAAGCAAGAATGTCCAGGGCCTGACCCTGCTGAAACTGACCTTTTACGAAGGAACCGAAATGGGGGAGGCTTCGGCGCAGGTGGCGCTACAGGTCTCGAGGACACAGGCTTTTTTCCCGCCCGGGGCCTTACCACCGCAGGTGATCCGGTTCGATGCCTCTTCGCTCCCGGTAGGTGAACTCGTCTTCAGCAGTAAAAACACCAGCCTGAAAGATATCTTCGACCTGGCCATCACCCGGATCAGGCCCTTATTCGCACAGGTACCGGGCCTCACGGCGCCACCTCCCTTCGGCGACAATGCCAGGTCGGTGCTGATCAATGTCAGTCCGGAAAAATTGCGAATGTTCAATCTGTCCGCCGATGAGGTCGTCCAGGCCATGGTCAGGAACAATTCCATAAGCCCGTCCGGAAACCTGCGGGTAGACAGCACCATGTATATTACCAGTGTCAATTCACTGGAGTCCAAAGTGGAGCATTTCGGAGATATCCCCATCAAAAGCAACGGCAGCACCACCATTTATATACGCGACGTCGCCAAGGTAGCGGATGGGGCCGATATTACCGTTGACTACGCGCTGGTCAATGGCAAACGCTCCGTCTATATCCCGGTCGTGAAAACCGCGGACGCCTCAACCTGGGATGTGGTGCAAAATCTGCGGAAGCGGATTCCCGAGATGCAGTCTTTGTTACCGGAAGATGTCAAAATCAGTTATGAATTCGATCAGTCGGTGTTCGTCATCAACTCCGCCAAGAGTTTAATGGAGGAAGGAATTACGGGCGCAGTGCTGACCGGACTGGTCGTTTTGTTGTTTCTCCGGGACTGGCGCAGCAGCCTGGTGGTCATCATCACGATTCCCGTCTCTGTAATGGCGGCAATCTTCGGGCTGAAGATGGCGGGCCAGACCATCAATATCATGACGCTCAGCGGGCTGGCGCTGGCGATTGGCATCCTGGTCGATGAGGCGACGGTGACGATCGAAAATATCCACCAGCATCTGGAGATGGGCAAAACAAAGCGTCATGCGGTGCTGGATGCCTGCCTGGAGATCTCCTTCGCCAAATTGCTGATCCTGCTTTGTATCCTGGCGGTCTTTGCGCCGTCCTTTGTCATGACGGGCGTGCCGCGGGCCATGTTCCTGCCCCTGTCCATGTCGATCGGTTTTGCTATGATCGTCAGCTTCCTGTCTTCGCAGACCCTGGTGCCCGTCATTTCTGTCTGGCTGCTGAAGGCGGAAAAATTCCAGGGCCACCGAAAGGGAGAGGCGGAGATCGAAAGCCATCGCGCCGAACAGGCCGCACATCCGGCTGAAAACAGTTTCTTCGACCGACTGAAGGCACAGTTGCTGTCAAGGTTGACGAAGTGGATGCCCTGGCGAAAACTGATCGTACCCCTTTACCTCCTCCTGGCGTTCGGTGGAGCCATCTTTTGCTATGTCATTATCGGAAAGGATCTATTGCCTAAGACAAATACGGGTCAGCTGCAGCTGCGCATAAGAGAACCGGACGGCATGCGCCTGGAGGTGACTGAAAACACCACAAAGGGCGTACTCGACGTGATCGACTCCGCGGTGCATGGTCATATCGCCATTTCATCCGCCTATGTTGGGCTGGTACCTTCCAGCTTTGGCAGCAGTAATCTCTATATCTTCAACAGCGGCACGCACGAGGCGGTGATCCAGGTGAACCTGGACGAAGACTATAAAGTACCGATTGAGGATCTGAAGGAAGAGCTTCGCAAGGACATACTTGCCAGGTACCCCGATGTCCGCATTTCCTTCGAACCGATCGAGTTGACGGATAAGATCATGGCCCAGGGCGCCAACACGCCCATCGAGGTGCGGGTGGCGGGAAAAAATATGGGCGATATCAAGGCGTATTCCGCCCGGCTGCTGGCCCGGCTGCAACAGATACCGTTTCTCCGCGACGTACAAATCGCCCAGCCCCTGAATTATCCAACGGTAGATATTAAGGTAGACAGGAACAAACTCGCGCTCCTGGGGCTCAATATCGACGATGTTACCCGGAGCATTACGGATGTAACGTCTTCCAGCCGGTTCACCGATAAGAATCTCTGGCTGGATAATAACAATCAGTACACTTACCAGACCCAGGTGGAGGTGCAGGAATACCTCATGAATTCCCTTGAGCAGCTGAAATCGACCTCATTGGTGAAAGGCGAGCCCCGGCCAGTGCTGACCGACGTCGCCAGCGTGCAGGTGGATACCTTACCCGGAGAATATGACCGGAGTGGTCCTCGCCGCTTTGTCACCGTCAGCGCCAACATGAATAAAACGGACCTGGCAACGGCTACCGCCGCGATCCAAAAGTCGATCAATGAAATGGGTGAGCCGCCGGCCGGCCTGGTTGCCAATATTATGGGGGAGTCAGCCCTGCTGGTAGATACCCTGAATTCACTGCAAACCGGTCTCTTCGCGGCAATCATCGTGATCCTATTGCTGCTGGCCGCCAACTTCCAGTCTTTTGGTCTTTCGCTGGCGGTGCTGTCGTCCATTCCGGCCGTCCTGCTGGGGGCCATGCTGATCCTCCTCGCCACCGGATCGGACATCAACCTGCAATCCTATATGGGGCTGATCATGTCCACAGGGACTTCGGTGGCCAATGCGGTCCTGATTGTCACCAACGCCGAGCATCTGCGGCACGAATATAAAGACCCGTTCAAGGCAGCAGCTGTAGCCGCCAGCCTCCGGTTCCGGCCGATCATGATGACCACGATATCGATGATCGTCGGGATGATCCCGATGGCCACCGGGATAGGGGAAGCGGGTGACGAGTCGGCGCCGCTTGGGCGGGCCGTCATCGGCGGCCTCGCCTGCTCGACGGTCGCTTCCCTCTTTATCGTACCGCTGGTGTATGGCTGGATCATGCAGCGATCTTCGCTGAGAACGGCTTCCTTGTTGCCGGACAATGATCCCGACAACGAACCCGATAATAACAATGAAAATACCCCCAAATAAAAATGCTATGAATAAGATATTCTTCGTATTGGTTATCTCCGCCCTCTTCCTGGCAGCGGGTTGTTCGGACAATAAAGCATCAGAGAACAAAACGGCCCAGCCTGCCACCCCACATTACCAGACGACTACCATAGAATCACGTCCGGTAGAACAGCCTGTCAAGCTGCCGGCCCAGCTGGCAGCTTTTCTCCAGGTGAGCATTTTCCCAAAGGTCAACGGCTATGTAACATCGGTATTGGTGGATGTCGGCAGTCATGTCCGGCAGGGCCAATTGCTGATGACACTGGAAGCGCCGGAGTTGGTGCAGGCCACGGCCCAGGCCAGGGAAAGATATGCCAGGGCGTTAGCCGACTATACAATCGACAAGGAGAACTATGAAAGGCTTTACCAGGCGTCCCGGACCCCGGGCGCCATTTCGCCGATGGACCTGGCTACGGACAAGGCAAAAGCGGAGGCGGACAGTGCGCTGGCCAATTCGGAAAAGGCGAACTGGCAGATGCAGGTGGCCATGATGGATTATCTACGGGTAACGGCCCCCTTTACCGGAGTTATCACCATAAGAAATGTGCATCCCGGCGCCCTGGTCGACGCTACGAATAAAAGCATTCCGATGCTGGAGCTGAAACAGGTGGATCATTTGCGGCTGCAGGTCGACATTCCTGAGACTATCGCCGCGACGCTCCGGAATAATGATACGCTTTCCTTCTATCTCAGCGCCCTGCCCGGTCAACGGATGACGGCCCGTATTGCGCGAAAATCGATGAACATCAGTGCGCAGTTCAGAACCGAACGGGTCGAGGCCGACGTGTATAATCCCAATGAGCTGCTTGCGCCGGGCATGTATGCGGATGTCGTTTTCGACTCCAAAGGCAACCGGAATGCCGTATCTGTCCCGACCAATGCCGTAGTCACTTCCACGGAAAGGAAATATGTGATCGTGATAAGGGATGGAAAGACCGTCAAAGTGGATGTTACCACGGGTAATGAAGGTCAGGGGCGGGTAGAGATCGTGGGCGCCGTGAAGGCGGGCGAGTCCATCGTTGCACCGGCGAACGATGAGATAAAGGAGGGGATATCCGTGCAATAAAAATAAGCGCCGGCGATAGGACCCTTGCCAATTAAGCCTGATACAGCTGGTTTTCGGATCTTGTCAGTGCCATTGTGATCGATTAGTTATGACGTAGCGCTTTATGCGTCTTCCGCATGATCACTATGCCATCGACCAGGGATCCGGCAGCGCAACCATAGGCCACTATTGTATTCGCAAAATAGTCTTCCGTTTTGCCAGAAGAAATCAGCATGTAACCTACAATTGCCAAAATGCAAATCCAAATCCCCAGGAAATAATAGGATTTCTGGTGAATCACTCTGGCTAATGGGATAAAATGAAGTCCTGCGATCAAGGCAAAAGCGGAAATCAACCAATTTTCATGGCCAAAATTCAGCAACAATACCCAGGTCACCAGGATAGCGATTCCCTCAAAAATAAGAATGAGTGCATAAAACCTATCCTGCTTAATTTCCTTTCTGCCCAAGTCAAAAGCAAAATCGTCAAGAATTTCTTCCTCCAGATTGTAAAACTTTATAGAATAGAAGGCAAGTCGAATGACCACGAGCAAAGCAAGCCCGGCGCCAAGCGCATAATCTCTGAAATTCAACAAATATTCTCCGATCAGCGTCCAGGCCAAAGAAAACAGGATCATATGGAATAATTCCCCTCTTAGTCCTTCTACCTCCGTTTTGGTTAATTTTCTCAAATTTGTCATGGTTATAGAATTGTAGGTGTTTTTGAGTGAAATATCTTCTCATCGTTGCCGCCAAGAAGCAAACTAGTATGCGCAAGCGCAACAAATGACTTTTCATCAGGAAATATTTATGATCTGAAAGCCTGCTCCTTGCAACAATGCTTTCTGATGATCTGCAATAAAAGTTGTAAAAACGTTTGTTGTGTAACTTAATAGCAAGATGATAGTTACTAAAACATATTGGGAGGGCCCCGCATAGAGGCCGGCCGGTCTACTCCGGCCGCAAAGGATACGTGTGAGGCAAAACAATATTTATTGCTTTCGACCGGCAGCGTAGCGAGCCGGAGAAATGGCGAAGGCGAAATAAAGACATGTTTAAAATCGTACCGCTTATCCAATAAAAGACCTAGTCTGCCCTGCTTATCGTGCTTGAGGAATTCTGTGGCGCCATCTGAAACTGTCCCGTGAGAAATTGATGTGGTTGAGAAGACACGAAAAGGAAAACTCGCAAAACGGTAGAATTTAAAGGACGATTGCGTAACAAGAAAAGTCAAGCCGACCGCGAAAAGAATGGCCTTAAAAAAAGACAAGCAATATTTATGTTTAAAACCTGTCATTGTATCATTGGTGCTTCCCCAGTTAATCAAATCAACATTAAAATTAATGTTTTTAGTCTTATTTAGAAAGCGATTAACAGTATTTTAATCCTGCTATTAAAAAAGCATTAATATTCCTGAGGCGTCCTCATCCAAAAAAGATTCTTCAGAATCAATTCCTCTCTTTGTAAACATAGGGCCACGGGGCGCTACCCCGCTATTGGCGAAATGGAGTAAAATTGCATAATTGCAGCCGCACCAGGCTGATCAACGATGAGTACATGTATAGATCTATGTTGTTGGTTTTTTCCAGCATCCTGCTATCGTTAGCAGGTATTTGTCAGGAAGGGTCCAAAAATCCGGAAGAGGTTACCCGTTCGGTCGTTTCCGCGGCGAAAACTTGTTGTATGCAGAAACAGAATATCGTTTCCCTATTTCAAGCATAACAGGTATCCTCGGGGGCGTCATTTTTTCCAATCTAACCTCTACATCGAACCAGGGAGAAAAGACGGATGGCGCCATCGGCAATGGAAGGCTTGGCTTGTACTTCGGGATAAGAGAGACTTTTTGACAAAACACCCGGCTTATGGCCTAATGTGCAAAGATCGGACCCAACCCTGTCAATTAGGGCTTTTATGGCAGGCGCCTATTCCTGGCCAACATGTATCCTTATTTTAATTGGTCGGAAATTGAAGGCAACGAAGCCCGTCGAAATATATTGAAGTTTGCCAATGACCAGCGGGTCGCCATCATGTTATTTGCGATCGGACTGGTACGCCAGATCAACTTTCCTGTCCTGCCGTAATGAGCGTAGGCGAAGACGTCGTCACTTCCTGTATAGACCACCCCGCCGGTTGCCGAAGCGCCCATTTTGCTGTCACCACGCCGGATCATCGAGGTAAGGGAAAGCGGCTCGCGGTAAACCGGCTGCCCAAAAGGCTCTTTCCGTACCTCGGGAAAATGCAGGCTCCCGGGAACGAAGACGCTGTTTTCCGGGTAATAGACCAGTCCGAACCGGGTGGATTCAGCTAATGGACGATAGAGTGTTACTACCGTCTGACCGAACACCGCAAAAGGCATTAAGTAATATAGGATCAACACGAATTTTGGCGACATGGTATTTCTTTATGCTATAGACGCAAAAAGTAAGCCACCGGCTTTGTGGCGATAAGAGCATTTTAACTAGACATCGGAAAGGTAGCGTTGGAAAATTATTTTTTATGGAAAATGAAACGTGGCTATGCTTACCTGCCGTGATGGTCTAATCAACGTTGTCACCTTAACAAACATTTAAAAGAGATTAAATCTTGGATTATCCTAACCAACCAGATAATTTTAACACGATGCCTATCGTTCTGACGTCTAACTTTGATTTGAAATAAATGCAATTCAAAATACTTATAAATCTTTAAGCAGTCAATTTTCTCATAAGCAGTTAGTTTTGGTTACGGCCCCTGTTTCTACAGGGGCTTATTTTTTGCAAACCGCGCCTATGCCGGATCGAATCACATTGAATATGTCAAATTTTACCGGATTCTTAGCTAAAATGGCTTAGGTTTGTCCGCATCTATTTCGTACAAAATGACCGTCCTCGTCTTTTCAGCTTTATTGTTCGTGGGTGCGCTGGCGGCAGGCCTGTTAGGCTCGCTGACCGGCCTTGGCGGCGGCGTAATCCTGATCCCGCTGCTGACCCTGTTGTTCAAAGTAGATATCCATTATGCAATCGGGGCTTCGCTGGTAAGTGTCATCGCCACTTCCTCGGGAGCGGCGGCGGCCTATGTGCGGGAGGGGATCAGCAATATCCGGCTGGGCATGTTCCTTGAAGTGGCCACCACGCTGGGGGCTGTTGGCGGCGCATTTCTGGCCACCTATCTTTCCACGTCCGTCATTGCCATCGTCTTTGGTATCGTGCTGATCGTGTCGGCTGTATTGTCTTTCCTCAAGCAGAGTGATAACCTTGTAACGGGCGCGGGCAGTCCTCTAACGCGGGTGCTAAAGCTAAACGGCAGCTATCCCGGGCCACAGGGGCAGCAGGCGTATACGGTAAAAAATGTGGTAGGCGGATTCCTGATGATGAATGTTGCCGGGGTGCTATCCGGTTTATTGGGCATCGGGTCGGGGGCGCTGAAAGTGCTGGCGATGGACAATATTATGCGCACGCCCTTCAAGGTGTCCACTACCACCAGCAATTTTATGATCGGTGTGACGGCTGCCGCCAGCGCCGGCATTTATCTGAGGAGAGGATATATCGATCCGGGCCTGTCGATGCCGGTGATGCTGGGGGTATTGACAGGAGCTTTTGCCGGATCGAGGATCATGACGAAGGCCAGGGTTTCCAGCCTGAAGCTGGTATTTGCGCTGGTAATCCTATTGCTGGCGGTCGAGATGATTTTTAATGGCATCCATCATAATATATGAAAAAAGTAAAGGATGAAGACCTTGAGCGGATCATCGGGCAGCTGCTGCGATATGGGGTGCTGCTTTCTTCGCTGGTAGTCCTGGCGGGCGGGGTGGTATACCTGATCCGTCATGGCCGCCAGTTGCCCCAATATGGCACTTTTTACGGGGAACCGGACAAAATGAAGCAACTTGGCCCTATGTGGAAGGCCATACTCAGGGGGGAAGGGCGACCATTGATAGAGCTTGGACTGCTCATCCTGATCGCTACTCCGATCGCCCGCATCCTTTTTTCCATTGTCGGGTACCTGCTGGAAAAAGATTATTTATATGTCATGATCACCGGGGTGGTACTGGTGGTCATCCTTTGGAATATATAGGGGTTATTCTTCCTCCTCTTCCTGGTATTCCTCTTCAGTGGTTGGCTGATACAGGCTTTCGAATTGTGCCGCCGTCTCTTCGTCCACTTCTTCTACCAATTTGAAGATGGTTTCGTCCTGATGTTTAAAGAAATCTTCTGTCTGAGGCAGATAGCTGCGCAGCAGCACCGTCTCTTTTGTCTCGAGTATAACAGAGACGATCTCGATATCTGATTCTTCGTCTACCTGTAAGAGGTAGTACGTGCCGGGCTTTAATTCTCCAAAACTGGCCATAGTGATTAAATTTAGTCCGTAAAGTTCCGTTATTAATATTACCGGAGTGTAATTTTTTCTTACAAACGGAATGGGGATTTCGCTGCATGGGGCAAAAAAAAATCCGTCCGCGACAGGCGGACGGACAAAGGAATAAAAAAAAGACCGTAATTATTTTTTGACCGCAGTCTTGCGGGCTTTCTTGGCTGTGTCCTTCTTTGCTGTGCCTTTTTTGGCTACCTTTTCCCGCTTCTTACTGATCTTCAGCAGATCACGGCTGATCAGCTTACTAATATTCCTGACATGGGTGGCTAATGTCTTTTCTCCCAGCTCCTGCTTGTATTCAGCCAGGGCGCCTGCCAGTTTCTCCCCGATTTCCTTACGCACCTTTTTTTTTGGCGAGGCCGCGGGAGTGGCTGTTTCTTGTTGACTCATACGAATAACGTTTTTTAATAATAAAAAGATAACATAAAGTTAATATTAAAGTCACAGACCGAATGTTAAGTTTTTCGGCCCGAAAGGGCGGGGTTGCCCCCGGCGGGCAGGATTGGGATTTATTTTTTCCTGTTGACATAAGGCTGTCACCACCCGGTAGTTCCTTCGAGGGCTAAGCGTTTTATCTCCTCATCATTAAAAACTATTGGTTATGTCAACGATCGAACCACTTTTGAAAGAGCTGGAGCAGGAAGCTCAGACAACCCGCAGGATGCTGGAAAGGGTGCCTACGGCCTATTTTGACTGGCAGCCGCACAAAAAAAGCATGACCGTACAGCGGCTGGCAACGCATATCGCCGAGTTGCCGGGCTGGGTGACGATGGCGATAACGACGGACGGACTTGATTTCGCCAGCAATCCGTATGTGCAGGAAACGGTCAGCAATACAGCTGAACTGCTCGAATATTTTGACCAGTCCCTGGCCAGTGGCCGTTCGAACCTGCTGGCTGCGACGGAAGAGACGCTTGCGGAGCCCTGGACTTTGCGCAATGGCGAAGAGGTCCTTAATGTCGCCAGCAAAGGGGAGATCATCCGGATGGCCTATTGCCAGATCGTTCACCATCGGGCCCAGCTGGGGGTCTTTTTGCGGCTGCTCGATATCCCTATCCCGGGCAGCTATGGTCCGAGCGCTGACGAGCACTGAGCCTCATGGCCCGGCGCGAACCTGCATCAATGAATACTTTTCCAGCACCGATCCACGGGTCCGTTCATTCAAAAATTCGCCGGTGAGCTGGCTGATATGAAAATTGGGAAATTCCCTGAGGGTATCCGTGCGGTAGCCCCGGGCCGACAAGCTGTCTGCAAAGGCGGCAGGGGCAAAGACAACGACAGGGCCTTTTATCAGCGCGCCGGAAATACTATCCATCGGTATTCGCCGGACGGGCGCCGGGCAATCGAATTCGATGGAATAATTAACGGGGGCTTCCTGCAGGAGGTACACCGCGGAGATCCCGGTGGATCGGCCGATCCACCGCCCGGCCTGTGTACCGGCCTGGTATCGGAGGATGGCGGGGTAGAGCAGGAAGTTCACGAAGGTGAACGCCAGGAGGGCCAGCCAGAAGCTACGGGTGATCGATACCGGTAGCGATGAACCCCGAAAGAGCAGGAAGGGCAGCAGGGATAGTACCACTAATCCGGCCAGCAGCAACGGTGTTTTCGGGAAATGAAAAAACCAGCCAAGCAGCAGGAGGAGTACCGGCAATATGACATTGATGATCCCCTGTACGATGCGGACGAATTGCCGTTCGCCCTTGCGGCGGATATTGTACAGATAGCCGGCTGTCAGGATAGAGAAGAAGGGGAACAGGATATTGAGATAATGGGGCAGCTGAAAACGGGAAAGAGAGAAGAGGACGAAACTGGCGAGGGCGGCGCCGGCGCAGATCCAGTCACCGGGGATAGCCCGGCGAATGCCCCTGCATTTCCCGATCACGGCTGCATACAACAAAAGGGACCAGGGCAGGAAGGCCCATAGAAGCGTATGAAAATAAAAGAAGGGATCGCCATTGCCCTTGATGGGACCGGTATTGAAGAAGCGTCCGAACTGGCTGTCCCAGAAAAAAAATCGGATACCGGATACGCCGGTATGGCCGAATACCTGTTTGTCCGGGTGGAGATCGAACTGCCGATAAAGGCAATACAATTCCGGCAGCGTAAAAAAAGCCGTCAGGGCGACAGCGACCCACCAGCGTATATTCCGGAACTGGTCCCATTCTTTTCCGATGATCCAGTCCAGGACGAAGCCACCGGCGATGGTCAGCAATACGAAGGGCCCCTTCGTCATCAACGCTGCCGCCGCCAGCAGCGAGCCTGCCAGGAGGTGGAGCCATGGACGCAGCGACCGGCCGGCCCCGGGGGCCGGTAGCCGGGATACCTTATAGAAATGATAGACAGAGCCGATGATGAGACCGGTGAGATAAGGTTCGGCCCGGACGTCGTTATTCGAGATGACCAGGTGGGCAGCCGATACATAGATCAGGGTGGATAGCCGAGCCACTGGTTTGCCGTAGAGGGACAGCGCCAGACGCCAGGTGTACCAGGCCCCGGCGGCCCAGAATAGGAGGGCCGGGAGTTTATAGGCAACGGCATTGATGCCGAAAACGCGAAAGCTGAGGGCTGCCATCCAAAAGGGAAAATGAGGTTTATCCAACCAGTCCCTGCCATCCACATACAGATCGATAAAATCGCCGCTACGCGCCATGGTCTTGGCGATAGTCGCATAAAGGGCGCCGTCAGGTTCCAGGATCGGGATCAGGAGCCCGCCGGCATTCACCAGTATCGCAGGGATTAAAAGCGGTACAAACCATTTTTGCAGCCAGGTTTCCCACTCAGCATTGTGTGGATTGTTCATCAAATGAGTCCGCCTCCGGTCAGATTAGTGGCAAATATAGATTAAACACTATAATCCGGAATTAACTTCCGGGGACTTTGATAAGACATCGCCGAATAGGACGGATCGGTGCCGCTGGCGGCCCTCCCAGTAAACGAAAAGCCGGAAGGTACCCAGCCCCGTTAGAAAACCGGTGATGGCGCCGGCAAGAATATCGAAAGGATAATGTTTGCCAACGTAGATCTGCGCGTAACAGATGGCGGCGGCCCAGACCCAGAGCCAGCTCCATCTCCTGCCGTTCATCTCCCGGATCGTAAAATACCAGAAAGAGGCCAGCCCGAAATGGTTGGCGGCATGGTTGGACGGCATGGAATACAAGCCCCCGCAATCCACCAGCCCTCTGAGAAAGGGTTGCAATTCAGGGTCATGGCAGGGGCGGAGCCGGCCGAATAAGGGTTTGAGCAATTGGGCCGTAACGCTATCCGTGACGGCAAAGGTGAGCAGGGTGAGGATAATAAAGGGCCAGGCCTTTTCTTTCCCCTGGCGAAAGGCATAATACCCCATAAAAGCATAGAAAGGAATCCAGATGAGGGGGTCCCGCAGCACAGGCATAATCGTGTCAAGCAGGGAATGATCCGAGTCGTGCTGGATGAGTACGAACAGGGTCTTATCGAGATGGTCCAGCCAGTTTAACAATAATGACATGTGCATAGCGTTTTCAATTCTAAAACTATACCGATTCCTGTAGGATAAGGTTGCCGGCAGATTATGATTTGGTTAAAAGATAGTGTAGACAATCTGCCTACAGCCGGGCATGCCGATTGCAGGTAGTGATAATGTTAAGTTAATGTTCTGATAAACATCAGATCATATATGTAAAATACCTTTGGCAAACCCATTAAAATGAAATTATTCCTCCCTTACCTCGCGTTGCTGCTAGGCCTCTTTCCCGCTGCGGCGCAGGAGTTACGCCCTCCGAATACAACAGGGGCAAAACACAAAAAACTTTTCATTATTACCATCGACGGATTCCGGTGGCAGGAAGTCTTCACCGGGGCCGATCCGTTGCTGGTAAGCAATACGGATTATGTCCGGGATACGATGCTGACGCGCCAGCTGTATTGGGACTCCACGGAACAGGGTCGGAGAAAAAAGTTGCTGCCTTTTTTCTGGACCACTATAGCGCAGGAGGGACGGATCTATGGCAACCGGCTATGGGGAAATAAGGTTAATGTCAAAAATTTCTATAAAATCTCTTATCCCGGGTACAACGAGATCTTTACGGGTCATACGGATGCGTTCAGCAGTCCCAATCTGCCAATCGAGAACCCCCATGCGAATGTGCTGGAATACCTGAATGCCAGTGCAGAATACAAGGGCAAGGTAGCAGTTTTTACTTCCTGGAATGTTTTCCCCTTTATACTGAACGAGACCCGCAGCGGGCTGCCGGTCAACAGCGGTTATATGCCTTCGGCGGACAAAGGAGATCAGGAAGCGGAGTTGATCGACAGCGTAGGGGCGGGGATGCAAAAGAGTAAGACGCGTCACGATTGGCTGACCTATCTGACCGCCAAAGAATATATCGGGCAGCACCATCCTTCGGTCCTCTTTTTGGGGTTTGGTGAGACGGATGAATGTGCGCATGCCGGGCGTTATGACCTGTATCTGCAGGAGGCGGCCGATATCGACCGGATGATAGGGGATCTGTGGTATCTTGTTCAAACCGATCCATTCTACCGGGACAGCACCACTTTCCTGATCACCACCGACCACGGGCGGGGCTGGAAACCCAATAAGTGGACGACGCATGGATTTTGGGCGCAGGGTTCCGGCGACATCTGGATGGCGGTCCTGGGTCCTGATATCCTTCCCGGCGGAGAGATAAGATCCCGCGGCCAGGTGTATCAAAAGCAGTTTGCCGCTACGATTGCCTCCTTGATGGGGGATCCCGCAGCCCCGGGACATCCGCCTGGAAAAGCCATAGAATTGCCGGTCCGGTGGTCCCCCGCGCTGCTGGCGGGACAGCCGGAAGCAAACCGGGTAGTCGCCGGGCAATAGTAGCCGGGCGCCGGATAAAACAGGGTAGGTATTGCGGATTGTTCTATTTTTGCGCAAACTTTTGCGCATGGCGTTTAACTCGTTCCTTCAACTTTTCACCCCAAAAGACCGTGTTTTTTATTCGTTATTCGAGGAGGTGGCGGACAGCGTAGGGAGGATGGGCAAATTAATGAAGGAAGTCGTCGCAGAGCCGGATTTCGACAAAAGGGCGGCTATCACCTCCCAGGTGGAAGACCAGGAGCATGTCAATGACGATCTTACGCATCGGATCTTCACCGAATTAGGCCGGAATTTCATCACTCCCTTTGACCGGGAAGACATTCATTACCTGGCCAGTGCGCTGGACGATATCTGCGATTATATTTATTCCGCGACAAAAAAGATAAATTTTTACCGGGTCAATCCCAATGACACGGGTATCCAGAAAATGGCCGATCTGATCGACCAGGGGGCAACGCAGATCCAGACCGCGGTAAAGGAGCTGCGGAATATGCGGGACATGCGGAAGATCACCGACGCCCTTATTAAGATAAACAGCATTGAAAACCAGGCCGATGATATCTTCGATCTGAGTATCGAACGTCTGTTCGAGACGGAGCCCGA
>Ga0207033_1020_pt1 | contig 42727 bp, 31 predicted proteins | sample Alteio_BWMinCont_35_FD_153262 | JGI IMG/M metagenome (GOLD analysis project Ga0207033, IMG submission 153262) | Enriched cells from forest soil in Barre Woods Harvard Forest LTER site, Petersham, Massachusetts, United States -... | ecosystem: Environmental > Terrestrial > Soil > Temperate forest >... | reverse complement strand
TTACTTGGAATCCTTTTCCTTGCTTGCAAATCTCATTGCCCAATAACTACCAATGACCATTCCTATTGAAATAAAAAATATATAAGCGATTATAGATGGAATAGATGAATCTAATGGAAAATGAATAAAATGTATTACAAGAAGTAATGTCAACATCAGACTCAAAAAACCAAGACTATAATTTAATGCAGACTTCTTAGGGATCTTAATTTCATTCTTACCCATAAAAAATGTAGCTATCAGAGCCAGAAAAGATATACAATCTAACAACATTTCTAATTTGAATCCCAAAACAGATATAAGCCATTTACCCCAAAGGATATGCATTATAAGGAATACGAAACAAGGCGCTATAATAAATAATTTATTAATCTTCATTTTTATGATTGGTTTTAGGCTGTTTTTTTGATTTAGGTAAAGTCGGTGACTTCTTATTCTTAGGTTTTGGTAGTGTGGGTGTACTTTTTTTCTTTTTATCCGTATTCACATTATTAGTTTGTGGCGTAGTAGTCGGAGCCGTTTTAGTTGGTGTTGTTTTGTTTGTCAATCCTGCGTTCCACCATTCATCAGTACTGGTCGGAGTCGTTTCTGTTGGTGTTGTTTTGCTTGGACCGACTGCTCCACTACCAACAGAATTTTTAGCAGGTGTATTTACTTTAGACTTTTGAGTTGGAGGGTTATCAGCTTGTTGCTCATTACCTTGCCCATGACCAGTTTTATATATATTTTCAGCAATAACAATTGCAAACCCTGCAGCAACAGCAGCTGTAACAATTGTCCCGTTTGGTCCACCACCACCACCACTAGGCTCTGGCTGCAAAGGGTCTTTCCCAGTAGAATTATCAATTTGCGAAAAATCATTGGGTGTACCTGTACCTGCATTATAAACTGGTGCTGGCGCTGGTTTATAAGAGCCAGGCCAGTAAAAAGTATTCTCATCAGAAGCAGTTTTATGAATATTGTTAACAGCAACCACTGTTGCGGTTGTAACTGTAGCTGCCGTAAAATAGCTGATTAAAGCTTCGACTCCCCAGAATGCTCCAGCTATTCCTTCTCCAAACTCCTTACCATCAATATCGACTCCTTCAATAGGTCTATTACTTGCAAATTGATAAGGAGTTAATTCAGGATATTTTTTCGTAATAGGGTCAACACTTAAAAATCTTGCTGTCCTCTCATCATAGATTCTCATTCCATAATCTTGTGCACCGATTTCTATATCATTATCCTTCTCTTTATTATTAAACCCATACCTGAACTGACTATTATTTAAACTAAACTGCCTATCATTAATCTGCATACCATAAGGATAATAATCATTTGCCGTAACAACATTCGCAGTATAGTAATCCACTACCCCATCATTGTTGCTATCAACGGCAAGTTTGCGATCAGACACTGTGGCCAACACATTACCTAAATGATTGGTTAATTCAAAGAGCTTATTATCTATTATAAAGTTAGCAATACTATCATAATATTCTGATTTGTAATTATTTTTATACATTCATATACCGACATCTCATTGACAATTCTTATACTCAATATAATCCTGGATCAATTATGATAACGAAAGAAAAGTTCACCTCAAATTTAAAAAGCTTAAAAAGCAGAATGCCTCCTAAACCTCAAAAAAAGACTACCGAATATCCAAAAACACTTAGAGATGCATTAACCTATTATTGTAACCAAAGAACTATAAATGGTCTTCAATCATGTACAGCAGCGTTAAGTGACGCAAACTGGCCTTTACCATTTTGGTTTAATCATGACAATGTCAAAGTTGGATTTTGGAATAAATTATATTATAAACGACAATATAATTCATGGGATAAAAAGAGAAAGTTTAAAGGTTTTAAGGGCTATGATTTTTTTTGGGTTCCTACAATGGTTAATATGGCTTACAAGCGACCTTTTGATGAGATTTTAGTCGAAGCGTTTGATGCAAATTTTAAATATGCATTTCAAAAGCTTTTTGCAAACCCCGTTTTACATTCTAAAAAAGCAATAATTAAAAGCGTTGAAAAAAACTATAAAGAAAGAGACTGGATAGCATGCATCAGTAGCCTTTTCCCATTATTAGACTTTGTTACAAGAAAAATGCTAAAAACGAACAAGTTAAGTATTGATGTTTTAAAGATCTGCAAGTTATTCGAACACGATGGATTTTCTATCCTGAATGCAAATAATTTTATGCTACAAAATGCATTTCTAACTTCATGGGATAAGCAAGGGCCACTCTTTACTGAAGAAAGGACAGCATGGTTTAAGAGGATGGAAGAATATGATTTTGGCCTTATTGGGCCAGCATTAAGTTCTTTTATTCGCTTTGCTAATATTTACTACTCTTACTACAAAGAGGATAGAGAAGAAAATGAAGAAATCATCTCATCTCTCAATAGGCATGCAATATTACATGGTTCGATAAATCATTTTGGCACTAAAATCAATACGGTAAAACTGCTCACATTTCTGCACTTGACTTTAGAACTTGAGGTCATTTTCGAAATATTATTCGCAGAGTAACTTGACAAATGATTAGTCCCCATTTGATATATTATCCAAACGGGTGATGATGATCATTCACAAAACGAGTCAGATCAAATACAAATGCGGTTCTTTTTTATAGCTCCAATAAATATTTATCTCAAATCTAGATGAGATTCAAAACCTTGCTAAATATTTCCATCCTTTCCTGAACAACATTCATTGTCTTTTTGTAAATTTGATTACACTAAAATGTAAAACAATGCCTCCTTTAGATGATTTTTTAAAGAAAGAAAAAGAAGCCCAACAAGAAAAAATAAAAAAAACACATGAAATTCAGGCTCAACATACAGCTGAGAAAAACAAATTCAATGAAGACTATGCTAAATGCTATCAAGACATCATAGCTCCAAAAGTTGCAGAAATGATTCAGACTCTTCAAAGTGCTGGCCATACTGCAACCTATGGTCAAAACGTACATGGTATATCTTATACATTTGCTGAAGGGAATAAGGTGATATCTTTTAGTGTAACATTTCGCAATACAATTATGCAGGTAGATATTGTTCCTAGTTTTCCAAGCCGTCAAATTCAGGTAACTTTTACCTACACACCAACAAATACTGTTCGATCAAGAGGCATTAATAGAAACCCATTGAATGAGACAGTGAGTGTCAAAATTGAAGCACTAACAGCTGTTAAACTAGAAGAATTTATAGAAAAAGGTTTGCAAAAAATAAAATGATAACAACAACTTCTATCCGAATGGATGATGATGGCTCAATTGATCCGTTAAAGTATCTAGCTGTTGAATTACATATTTCTCTGTACTGGTGATATGCTTATGACCAGCCATGTATTGTACTTGTCTTTTGTTATGTTGCTTCAACCAATGAAGTATCACACTTGAACGGATATATGCAGCATTTTTTATTTGAGGGTTGATATATTTCAGTTCTTCAATCAATAAGTTAAGTATGTTCCGTTTGTTACCAGCAAACAGTTCTTCTTTAGGACTCAGGCTTTCTCTTACTCCCCCATTTAGGTAAGTATGTAATGGGAGTATTTGTTGAGTAGACAATTTCAATTCCCGATTATTACTTCTTAATGTGCTGGGTATATATATATTATTCCTTCACTCAAATTGATATGGCTTACTTCCAACTTCTCCAACTCCCCACTATGCAAACCTTGCCATATTAATAAGCCCAGGATTACAATGTTTCTTTGATGGGTTAAATTAGATTTCTTTTGAATGTTTTTAGGAACTTCTTTTTTTATGGCTTTGTAACTATTGTAAAGATGTAACAGTTCATCGTAGGTTAATGGACTTTGTATAATAGTCTTTTCCTTTCCTCTTATTCTTAATGTTCTTGCTGGGTTTCTGCTTATAGTTCCCTGTTGCTTTAAAAATTCAAAATACTTACTGATACTGCTTATTCTATTATTAATAGTTGATACGTCTTTGAATTTCTTTTGTTCATCCTGTACATAATTCAATAAGTCGGTGTATTGTATATTTTCTACTTCAATCAATCCGCTTGTTTCGATCCATTTAAAAAAGTAACTTATATTCTTTAAATGTTCATCAATAGTACTTGGTCTATACCTTCTTTCAAATAAGTACTCTTCAAAGTCCTTCATCATGGTGATTTATTATATGCGTATAAATTTGTGTTGATGCCAAGCTACTATGTCCCAGGAATTTTGCAATCTCTTCTATATCCATACCACTTTGTAATAAATGTGTAGCTATGCTATGGCGTAATCCATGCAGGGTTAAATTTTTATTTATTTCAGCTCGCTGTTTCATCTGTTCTAAACGTTGGTAAAATTCGTCTATACGATTTCCACCTTGTGATAAGAAAAGAGCTTCATGATCTGTTTTATCTCTTTTAACTGCTCCCGTACGGTTTTTATGATTATATAAAAACCAATCTCTACCTTCTTCTACATAATCTTTCAAATCTTGTAAGCTTTTTAATACTATTGGTACATAGCGTTGCTTACCACCCTTTCCTTTGCTTACAAATAATAATCGTCTTTGAAAATCAATATCAGTAATATTCAAACTTTTTCCTTCAGTTCTTCTTAAGCCACAACTATAAAACACAGCAATGATCGCTCTGTCTCTTTGCCCCATTGCTATACTGTTTTCTCTGTATGGTAAAAAAGTAGCTTCATATAATTGTTTTATTTCTTCAATGGTTAAGATGATTCTTTCACCTATGTTATCTTCAGCTCTTTGACCTGTGTTTTCAACTACATACTTTCCTGTTGAATTAAGAAACTTTATAAAAACATTTACTGCATTGATAATTTTATTGATACTACTACTACTCAATGCAGCCGTTTTAAGACGCTTATTCTTCCTTCGCTTGATATACAATACAAAATCATTGATATGGCTTGTATTGACCTTTAATACGCTTTGGATACCCTGGCTTTCAAGGTAATGCAGAAACTCCCTTACATGTACTGACCAACTCTGTACCGTTCCTGGTGCATAACCCAATACTTGCAAATATTCCTGGTAACTTCTTTGTAGATAATTGTAATGCTGTGAATGAAGTGGTAAACTTTTCATGCAGTATTTTAATAAGGATGTAGGTAGAAATTTTAATTAGGGGGTGCCACTTCAAAAAACAGTGAACTACTGAACTGCTTATCTTATACGCTTTGCTGGTGTGGATTTAAGTGGTTTACTAGGTCTGTGAACCACTTGTGAACTACTTACCTTTTGTAGTACTTCATCAAGAATATGATTGATAGCAAGCTGCAACTTACTGTATTCTTCATTATTAACCACCTCATATATAAAACCTTTCTTCTTATCACCATCAATTTTTTTAATCAAACCATATTGTTGTAACTCCAGCATAAACCTTTTTTGTTTGCTTGGATGTTCTTTGAAGATGGTTCTAATACTGCTATTGATAAAGGTTTTCTCTTTGTTTGATTCTAAATGATCTTTAAGTTGTTCGAAATACTTTCTTGTGGCATAACCCAACTCATCACTTTTTTTAAGCAAGATATTTTTCATTAACTCATTGGCTTCCGCAATATCTTCAAAAGTGGTTTCAATATAAATTTCACCTGTTTCCTTATTTACCTGGTGTTCTCTTTGATATTGCTTGTAAAAAGTAATGGCTTCTATAAAGGCTATATAATGCGCATTACTGCGTCTTGGCTTGAACACTTCCTTTGGTATAATAAGTTGCTCCGCATAAGGATTCCGCACTGATATGGGCTGTAATACCCGTTGTACATTCTGTAGCTGCTTTTGAATTTGTTGTTGATCCGTTATATCAATCTTACCAGCACTTAATTTCCTTTGATAATCCATTACTCTTTCATCCTGGGTTTCCGTTTCATCCAGGTAAATAAGAAAAGAACGATTGGCATTATCTTCATAAATGTGTTCACTGGTGGTGCAACCACCAATGCTTACGGGGCCTTTTACTGTTAGATGTAACGTTCTTGTATTGCCACTCCTATCACGCATTGTAATAGTTTTACTTATCTTTTGTTTGCTTTGTAACTCACGTATTGGATATAAAGCCGCAAATACCCCATCATAATCTTCTATCAAGATCAATTTATTGCCCAGATCATCATCAACATAATAATAAAAAGCATTACCACTAACAGAGGTTAATTCAATCTTATCTTCTTTGGGTATCAGCTCTCCTACTTTTTCTTGTAAATGACTTTTACCAACACCACTACTCCCGAAACTAATGATATGTAAAGGTCTTGTCGTCTTACGGCTGGTAAACACCAGGTACATAATTAAACGATTCACTTCTTCACCAATTACACCAGATAAACCAATAGCTTCATTTGTTTGTTGAAGTAAGTTGGGTTGCTGTAAGAATACTTCGGCCTGGTTTTTTTCTTCTTTGGTTAGGATCGGTTTATTGTTGACAGCCTTTAATTTGTTAGTATCTATTTGTTGTAAACGGTATTCTTCTACTGTATTGATGAGGTTACCTACGGCTGCATGTACATAGGTTGTACTCAACGTAAATCTTTCCGCAGCTTTCTTGACTAATTTTTCCGTTTGGGTTTCATTATATAAATCCAAGCTATGCCGTATGCTTGGATATGTTTTAAAGTCTACTTTCAAAGTAACTCTCATACTATGCAAACCATCTATACGGATACCACCTAGCAGTGTAAAATTCAGTTCTTCATATTTCCATGTTACGTATTCTGGGTTGATATGATTAAGCTTATCTGCTGCCATTATAATATATTTTTTAAACTTAATTGTTCACAAACTTACACTATTTGTTCTTTAAAACAAGACACTTTAACCTATTATATAGGCATTGTTTGCTTTATATGTACTTTTTAATCCTACTTTAATAAGTATATTCGTTTTTAATCACAATTAAAAGGCTAGATATGGCTAGTAAATTTGGGGACAATCTCAAAAAAATAAGGTCGGCTAAAAACGTATCTCAACAAGAACTGGCAGATATAATTGAAAGTCATTCCACACATATCTCCAGGTATGAACGTAACCTGGCATCCCCCTCAATTGATGTGGCTAAAAAAATTGCTGAAGCTTTGGATGTTAGCATTGATACATTAATATATGGCACCCAAGATGAGAAAGTAAAAAACTCATTAAAAGATAATGAACTATTGAATCTGTTTATCCGAACCCAAATCCTTACTGCCAAACAACAGGATATCGTTAAAGAACTACTATCAGCTTTTCTTCTTAAAGGTGAACTGCAAAAAAAATTGAAATAAAATTAAGCTTTGATTTTACTAACAACATTATATTTCATTATTGATTTGATTGTTAAAAATTATTATCTCACGTAGTGGAAACTGGTACATTGAGTTAAAACCTTCCTAGATTGATAGGGATAGCCATCCCTTAAAAAAAATAAAAAAAATATTTTTTTTAATCAGTAATCCCATATTTTAAAACCCGATTTTTGGGGCGCAGTATATTTTCATCATTAGTACCTATATAGTTTAATATAGGTAGGTTTTCCATAGGGAGGGAAAAAACAGGACTTCCTGATATAATACACTGTAAGGGCTAGGCATTTAAAAAAGTATTTTTAAATTGTCAAATATTCGAAAATAACTGAGTAAGTTTGTTTCGATAGTGCATTTGACCTTTAAAATGATTCGCTATTGGTAATAATATTCGAAAGCTTTAACCCAAGGTTCCTACGTAGTTAGGGTATTATTACTACTTACTTACCAGTTATAATATGCTGGTAAAACGAACTACATAGGAACGATAAATTTCAAAAATAATAGCGACTAAGCTATAGCTGGCTAAACTCCCAGACTTGGTAATATCAATTTGATTATCGCATTTGATCATTTCTATGATCGGATGATATCATTGCATAGACCTTACTTAGGTTCCCTTTATTTTTCCCCGTTATGAATAGATAATTAATCAAAGCTTGATGGTACAGCTGTATCCATCCCTTTACCTCAATTCAAAAATTATAAGGATTTGATCCTTCAAAAATCATTAACAATAATGGTCATGTAATAAATATGATTTACATGATCTGATTACTTAAAATAATAAAACACATGAATTTCAATATATATAAAAGTTACAAAGCAAAAACAACAGATAAATTAATGACTCAAACAGAGTTACTAGAATTAATAAGAAACGGTGGTGATAATAGATCACTGATAAATACGATTAGAGAGTATAATAAAGGTGATGAACAATATACTAATATAAAATCCATACTTCCAGTTGTTTCATGGAACGTACATTTCAACGACAAAAAAACAACAGATTATATTACTTCAGTGTCAGGTTATATGTATTTGGATAAAGATGGATTAACTGATGATGAAATAACCCATTATAAGGAATTTCTTATGACTTACCCTTATGTAATTGCTGTATGGAAATCAGTTGGTGGTAGAGGATTTGGTTGTTTGATGCAGGTTGATAATATTACTAAAGATAATTTTAAGAATGCATGGAATGAAATAAATAAAGAAGTAGGTATTGATTTTGATTTAGGTGCTAGTAAGTTAACTCAACTAAATGTTATAAGTTATGATCCAGATATTAGAGTAAATGAAACAGTAGTACCATATTCCTTTACATCTAATACGTCTGTGAGTGGTAACACTAGTAATTATTCATATACATCTAATAATACTTCTTATAAATCTACAGTTAATTCAACAGTAACAAACAATGTTGATTATACTGAAAACACACCATATAATAGTAAGGTGCATGATACCCTTAATCATACAACAGAATATATATACAGGTATAATACACCTTCTGAAAATGAAGTAGGTCAACCAATTATATTTAAAACAAAATTTGAAGATTCAGTATTTGATGGTAACCAATATGTGGTGTTTGAAGATGGTACAGATTTTTTAAGTGTTTATACACGTAACTTAATACCTGAATCAAAAAGACATACCACGTTATCTGCTATTTGTAGTGTTTTAATTACATTAAATCCTAATCATAATGATTCTTTATTTAATATTTTTAATGGTATTAATACCAGAAGATGTGTACCACCTCTACCATACAGAGAAGTTCTAGATATCTTCAACTACTATTATAGATTAAATGAAGAAGGAAAATTAAATGTTATACCAAGAACAAGATTTATCATATTCAAAGACAATAGCGGACTATCATTAAATGAGAAATTAAAAATAAGTGGTCGTGAAGGTGGTAAACTTAGACGTAGTAGAACTCAAAGAAAAATAATGGATTCAATTACTTCGTTAGAAAAAGAAAGTCCCAATACTAAAATAACTCAAAAGATTGTTGCTGAACATGCAGGATATTCTTTACGTACTATAAAGAAGTATTGGAGCGCAATTAAGGTTTAATTGCAACAAGATTAAGATCATTTATGTAAAGCAAATCAGCTATATAATCTTACACAAGAAATGCTCATGAATCGTTTGTGAGTGTTTCTTGTTATTTAGTATAATTATGGTTTGCTTTTTCTAGAAATATGTTTTTCAAATTCTAATAGCAATGCAGTAGGTTCAACCTGAAAAGCAAAACTTAAGCGATAAAACCAGTATAGAGATGGTGTTACCTCTCCCCGTTCAAGTCTTGATATATTTTGATAATTAAGATCCATTTCATTAGCTAAATCTGATTGAGACATGTTTAATTGTTCTCTTTTTGCTTTCACGAATGAACCCAGTTGAGTATTAAATTGGTCTTTATCTATCATTAAGACCAAATTCCACTATAAAGCAAAGATCATTGTAACCAAATATGGTTTGCAAAGAGAATTTGTTTTACATTTGCTGGATTATTTAACTCCTCAAATAAAACTATGAGAAAACTATTATTTATTACTATCACCCTAGTTACAATATTTGTTAGTTGCAGGAAAACTACAACACCAACTAATCCTACAAATACAATACAACCACCCACAGACAGTGTATTTGAAGGTCAAATGGGTGTTTTTAATTTGGGCACAGGAAATACCTTCGCTACAACTAGTGATACTGCTTCATGGCATTATATAGCTGTCACAAAAGGTGCAAATTTAGCAGGTCAAATTTATTTAGATGGTCAACTTGTTGCAGACACCCTGTTTCAAAATAAAGTTTACAATTACTCCACCATATATTTAGCAGCCTCTAATTACACATCGTTTACAGGATTTTACAATGGTTATTTGGATGAATTTAGAGTATCCAATACAGTAAGAACAGCTCAGGAAATTCAAGCTTATTACGCATCTAATGCACCATTTACTTCCGATTCAAATACTATCGGCTTATGGCATTTTGATGAAACAAATGGTTCTACAACGTTTGCAAATGTAACAGGTTCAAATGGCACGTTAACCAACAACCCTCAATTTGTATCTGGTAAATTTGGTAATGCTGTATATTTTAACGGTACAAATCAATACGGAAATTGTAATCTTAGCATACCATCAAGCAATATTACCTTGGAATTTTGGTATAAAACATCTGTACCACAAGCCACTACTTTAGTACAACCCTATGGATATAATAGTACCAACATTTATTATACTACTAAAAAAGTAGCGCAACAAAATGCACCGACAACATTATCCAATGGTTTAGTTGCTTATTACCCATTTAGCGGTAACGCCGATGATTCAAGTGGAAACGGATACAATGGAACTGTAAATGGTGCTACTTTAACCACTGATAGATTTGGCAACGCTAATAATGCTTACTCATTCAATGCTAACCCTCAAAATATAACTATAAGCTCTCTGCATGAAAATAATATTCTTTCATATTCGGTAGCAGGTTGGTTTCAGAAAAATATTAATTCTGCTAATACTGATGGGACGATATTCTGTGGTGATGATCCGTTGAATCCTCCCGGAGGATTAAGATTTGCGGTCGGTTCTACCAATCAAGCTTTTTGGATTTCTGAATTTCAACAAGCAAGTGAAAATGGAGTTATAACTACTAATCAAAATTATGCTGATGGAAAGTGGCACAGCTTTGCTGGAATATTCAGCGCCCAAGCTGGAATAATGAATCCAAATTACTTCAGCATTTATATTGATGGTATACTAGTTAGTCAAACACAAGAAAGTCAAGGTACATTAAGTAACGTTGTAGCACCAATCAATAATGGCACATTGCCTACTATAATAGGGAATATACAAACTTCGGGAGACTACTTTCAAGGGAAAATAGATGATATACGTGTTTACAACCGTTTATTGAACCAACAAGAAATAACATATTTAGCCACTCATTAATTTTATTGAGTATGTACAAGAAGCTATTAACAATCTCATTATTTTTCTTAATGTATTCCTGTAGGACTGCTAAAAATACCAGTACTAATCAAAGCGATCCTAATTGGGATAGAATGATGAATAAGGTTGTTAACGAAACAATTGACAGCCTAACAAAACAAGGCTTAATAAAATAGAATTATAGATTTTGACTGTTCATATTGAACGATCAAGCGGTGCGGATATAAAAAAGGACTGTTTCTACAGTTCTTTTTATTACTCTAGCATGGACAAAAAACAACTGTTTTTCATCCATCATATTTACAAAAAACACACCTTATTGGTATTGCATTTCAGAGAGGGAAATTTCAAAGGTTTTTCGACCACCTAAAACGACAAATAATGAAAGTAGCCATTTACGCCAGAATCTCAACTTCTAATAAAGGACAGGATGCTGATAACCAAATTTTAGTATTAGCTGATTATTGCCAAAGAATGAACTATGAAATTTATGGTAAATATATTGATGAAGTATCTGGTGGTACTTCAGAAAGACCAGCGTTTAAAAAGATGTTTTCCGATGCTTCAAAAAGAAAATTTGATCTACTATTATTTTGGAGTCTGGATCGCTTCAGTAGAGAAGGAACTAGAGCTACCATTAACCATATGCAACAGCTAGAATCATATGGTGTAAATTTTAAAAGCTATACTGAACAATACATTGATTCATGTGGCATTTTCAAAGATGTAATAATATCGCTTTTATCAACGCTGGCTAAACAAGAAAAAATAAGAATATCTGAAAGAGTGAGAGCTGGTTTAGCTCGTAGTATCAAAAAAGGTGGTCGACCAAAAATCGCTACTAAAGTTATTACACAAATAAAATCGTTGAAAACCAATGGCAAATCTAATCGCAGTATTGCTAGGGAATTAAATCTAAGCCACTCAACCGTTGGATTGTATGCTTAACATATCATTGGTATAGATAAAAGCAATGGAATAATTCAAAAAGTAAAACAATTATTAGCTGCTTAAAAAAAGGAGACTAAATTTAGCCTCCTTTCTGCATTTATTTTTTAGTCTTGAATAACAACTAATTTGAGACGAGACAAAAGTCAACTATTTACAAATCCGAAATAACATCAACAACACGTTTGATACACTTGGTAGCATTTTGTTGCATTTGCGCTGAATTTATGGCATAAAAGAGACTGGGCAACCATAAAGGCTGCCCAGTTAAATAAACTCAAAAATAAAATATTTATTGAAAGTCAATTATTTACGTATTCAAAATTATATCACCAACACGTTTGATACACTACCGGAAATACCAACTAATTGGATACATTACCACACGTTTGATATACCATTTTATTTAGTTGACCCTATATTGTAACACCCATTGCAAACTATCGGGATATGCGATGTCATATTTATCAAAATTTTCGGGGGTCATTAACAATTCACAATTGCCTGTACTTGGTGAAAAAATTGCTGGAAATTTTCTCCCAATAAAAAAAGTATACGTCTCTATTCCAGTTGGATTATCTTTTATATACTTCACATTTTTATAAAAAAATTCATACTTAAAAGATGGAATATTTTTATAATTACTAAGAACGTTTGTTACTGTAACATTCACAATAATTCCGTTTGATTTTAAATCATTATCTCTGTGAATCTGATGAAAAACCATCCAGATTATTATAAGAAATACAGCAACAAAAAATATTCTATTACCTTGTTTGTTAGTGATTCGGAACATTATTATTATTATTATTATTATTATTGTTATTGTTATTGTTATTGTCAACGCCTTTTTGACTAGCTGCAGCTGCAGCCGCTCCTATTAAATCCCCTGCGACTCTATTTAAAACTGCTTGCTGCGCTGAATTTGGGAGAACTTCTCCTATATTGGCTCCTAATTTTGCTCCTCCATAATCTGTAGCCACGTTAATAGCCATTCGTGTATAGTTAGCATTCGTACTGCCGATTCCTTGATAACCATTTGCAACGGTGTATGGAAGCGCATCTCCAACTAAATTTGCTGTAAAAGGACTGTTAGGAGCAACCCCTGCCATAAGTGCTGATGAAATATTTATATTAGACCCTTGCTCATGCAGCTGCACAGCTACGTTGGTGCCAACAGAAAACAATCGTTCTTGGATACTTCCTTCAATAATAGCAGAAAGTGATGTTCCTTCTAATCCGATAGGTGATACGGCTACAATTGGTAATACTATATGATTCGAAAAATTTGTAAAGGTTTTACTTTCTTCAATGTTTGTTATACCAAAATTATTACCTTTTGGATCTCTTCCAATTGCATAATTTTCTTGTGTAGTCCTTTCTATATTCGCATCGATCTGTTCTTGAGTTTTAGGCTCTGAAGAAGCTTGTGAAAATGTCGCCTGTGATTGTGAAGTAGGTTTTACTTCACTATGCATTACATATGACATTTGTTGCTGTTTAGTTTCTGATGATGGGCCTTCTGAATGAACAGGAGCTATTACAGGTCTCGGAGGACTGGCATGTGCAGGTGCTACATGATTAGATTGATCATGATTTACTGTAGCTTGGAACACTTGATTTAGGTGAGCCTGAATTGTAGTTATAAATTCTAATCCATCCAAATCAATACCCTCTATTGGTCTATTACTTGCAAATTGATAAGGAGTAAGCTCAGGATATTTCCCAGTTAAAGGATCCACACTCAAAAACTTACCAACCCTTCCATCATAAATCCTCATTCCATAATCATATCCATCATCAGTACCATCAATATTCAAATCCTTTTCCTTCCCATTAAACCCATACCTATAACAACTATCACCACCCTTAACAAACTCCCTTCCAGGCATCTTCATCCCAAAAGGATAATAATCCCCAGCAGTAATAACATCAGCTTTATAATAATTACCTGTTACTAACGTATCTGGTTGTACGCAAGGTGTTAATGTAGAATCTATATAAGCAACATAGTTATCACCATAGTTACTGATAAATCCATTTAAAAGATAAACATCTTGTGATGCTGTATAACTTGGAACAGTGGTAATTCTATTATCAACATCTAGTTCCGTTAATCCTGAGCCTGCAACACAATTGCCTGTTATTGCAGAACTATCCGCCAGCACTATTTTTTTCTTATCGGATACTGTTACTAACACATTGCCTAAATGATTACTCAACTCAAAGAACTTGTTATGGTTGATTAATAAACTTACAACTATTATTGCACTATAAACTTCTTAGTAACATTATTAGTTCCATTTCTCAACTGAATAATATAAGCGCCTGCAGCTAAATTGGCTGTGCCTAATGTTATCCTATCTCCTGCTATAGTTGCTGTTCCTCTTTCTAATACTACACCTTCAAAATTCACTACTTGCAGATCCACTTGTCCTTGCCACCCTGGTGTTACAATCGTAAGATTTTCTTGTGCAGGAACTGGATTTGGCATCAACTCTACATCTGCAGTTTTTGTTTCTATAGCAGCAGGATCGCTTTCTACATAGTCGGGTCTGCCATTTGTAATGCTTGATGTTGTTGCACTTAAAGTAAGTGTTCCAAATGCTGAAGTATTTTGATAATCGTTTACTGTACCGTTCCATACAGCTTGATTTGCTCTTCCCGATCCGTTATCATCATCATCATTACCAAGATCAAAACCAATACTTGTACCAGCTGCAGGAGCAGTAATACCTAACTGCGACCATGGTATTGCTATCTCAACTGTATAACCGCCTGCAATTGCTGCCCATGCATGTTGTAAACCACTTATTGCTAGCTTAGTAAATACACCACTCTGATTATACGATTCAATGATCTGATTATCTAAACCATCATAGGTAGATAATTTATTATTGTTTGCATCAATAAATATTTCTACCGCATCATTGTTCCAGTAGTTTACCACAGTTGAATTGGTACTAAATAAATTTGCATCTAAAACTTTCGCTCCGATATAGAGATTTGTATTATCCCATAATACACCGAATGTTGTTGTATTATTTGGTGTTCCTATTGTTGTTTTAGCAACTGACTTATTAAGGTTCCAACCTGTTTCTGATAAATTACCATCAACGGTTATTGCACCTGGCGCCATGAAACAAGTAACTACACCTGCAGGATCTGTCCCCTGTGCGATCGTGATCGTTACAGCTTCACTTCCTGTACCACCACTATTGATTGCATTTACAGTAGTTGTAAATGTTCCTGCCGTTGTTGGTGTACCACTGATTAAACCTGTTGAAGTGTTTACTGATAAACCTGCAGGCAAACCGGTTGCACTATAACTTGTTGGTGTGTTAGATGCTGTTATTGTATAACTAAATGCCGAACCTGTTGTACCACTCGCTGTTGCTGCGCTTGACACCACCGGAGCCAGTACGGGAGCTGTCGAAACAAAAGTGATATAGTTAATATTAAATCCACCGGTCTCTTCATAAATACGTAGCACGTGTTGGCCCGCAGTCAAACTTGGTGTTGTAACACTAACTGTCTGCCATGTTTGCCAACCACCTGTATTAGGTACTACTACACTTCCTGAAATGTTTACACCATCAGATTCTACATGTAGACTTTCTCCCGAATTTGGAGACGCTAATCTCAGTTGCAAAGTATATACTCCTGTTGCTGTTACATTCACAGTATATTTCATCCATTCTGCTGCATTTGTCCAACCCACATCATATCCACCGCCTGCATCTGTCGTTGTTTCAATATCTACACCATCGGATGTTCTGTATTGTCCACCACTATTAACTATATCGTTATCATTATAAGCAACTCCTTGTCCACCCAGATCATAATTCTCTGCTTGTATTGTTCCCGGAATTGGCCATGCCGTACCACCATAAGGAGATTCAGTTGTAGCCGCAGGATTAATTGTAACTGTTACTGTCTGAGTTCCTGTACCTCCGGAATTTGTTGCACTAACGGTTACAGTAGAAGTTGCCGCTGTTGTTGGTGTACCACTTATAACACCTGTTGTTGTATTAACTGATAAGCCCGCTGGCAAACCGGTTGCATTATAACTTGTTGGTGTATTAGAAGCTGTAATGGTATAACTAAATGCTGTACCTACTGTACCTGTTGCTGTTGCTGCGCTTGATACTACAGGTGCAATTACTGAATTACTAACGGTAATGGATAACGATTTAGTTCCTGTACCACCCGCATTGGTTGCACTAATTGTTACAGTAGAAGTTCCTGCTGTTGTTGGAGTTCCGCTAATTACTCCTGTTGTTGTATTAACTGATAAACCCCCAGGTAAACCTGTTGCATTATAACTTGTTGGTGAATTAGAGGCTGTAATGGTATAACTAAACGCTGTGCCTGTTGTACCCGTTGCTGTTGCTGCGCTTGATACTACAGGAGCAACTACTGCCGCAGGATTAATAGTAATGGTTACAGTCGCGTTTCCAGTACCACCCGCATTCGTTGCACTAACAGTTGCAGTGAATGTTCCTGACGTTGTTGGCGTACCGCTAATTACTCCTGTTGAAGTATTAACAGATAAGCCAGCTGGCAGACCAGTTGCATTGTAACTTGTTGGTGTATTTGATGCTGTGATAGTATAACTAAATGCTGTACCGACTGTACCCGTTGCTGTTGTTGCACTTGATATAACAGGTGTCGATACTGCTGCAACGAAAGCTATATAATTAATATTAAATCCACCGGTCTCTTCGTAAATACGAACGATGTGCTGACCACTTGTAATACTTGGCGTTGTAACACTTACCGTTTGATATGTTTGCCATGCTCCGGTATTTGGTATCACTATGCTTCCTGAAATATTTACACCATCTACTTCTACATGTAACGTATTACCGGTTCCTGGTGATGCTACTCTAACCTGAAGTGTATACACACTTGTAGTTGCAACATTTACTGTGTATTTCATCCACTCACCAGCATTTGTATAACCTACATCATATCCACCGCCTGTATCTCCCGTTGTTTCAACATCTACTCCTTCAGTTGTTCTGTATTGCCCACCACTGTTTACTGCATCATTGTCATTATAAGCAACGCCTTGTCCGCCAAGATCATAATTCTCTGCTTGTATCGTTCCTGGAATTGGCCATGCTGTACCACCATAAGGTGATTCAGTTACCGCTGCAGGATTAATTGTAAAAGTCACAGCTTGAGTTCCTGTACCACCAGAGTTTATTGCACTAACGGTTACTGTTGAAGTTGCGGCTGTTGTTGGTGTACCACTGATCACTCCTGTTGAAGTATTGACTGATAATCCCGCAGGTAAACCGGTTGCATTATAACTTGTTGGTGTATTAGATGCTGTAATGGTATAACTAAAGGCTGTGCCAACTGTGCCTGTTGCCGTTGTTGCACTTGATATTACAGGAGAAGCTGTCAGTGCAATAAAACTGATGTAATTAATATTATAACCCGCTGTTTCTTCATAAATACGAATTATATGCTGACCACTTGTAATAGCAGGTGTTGTAACACTAACCGTTTGCCATGTTTGAAAACCACCTGTATTAGGTACTGTTATAGTTCCTGAAATATTTGTACCATCTAATTCTACATGAAAAGTATTTCCTGCACTTGTTGATGCAACCCTTGCCTGCAATGTATATGCGCCTGCAGTTGTAACATTCACAGTATATTTCATCCACTCGCCTGCATTTGTCCAGCCAACATCATATCCTCCTCCTGCATCAGAGCATGTTTCTATATCTACTCCATCAGAAGTTCTGTATTGTCCACCGCTATTTACTGCATCATTATCATTGTAAGCAACACCTTGTCCGCCCAAATCATAATTTTCTGCTTGTATCGTTCCCGGTATTGGCCACGCTGTACCACCATAAGGAGATTCAGGAACAGGAGCAGTTATTGTAATTGTTAATGCCTGCGTTCCTGTACCGGCAGAATTTGTTGCACTAATTGTTATATTAGAATAAGTGCCTGCAGTTGTTGGTGTACCACTAATAACACCTGTTGAAGTATTTACTGATAAACCAGCAGGTAAGTTTGTGGCATTAAAACTTGTTGGGCTATTCGTTGCCGTTATGCTATAGCTAAATGCAGTACCTGTTACACCACTCGCTGTAGCTGCACTTGAGATCGCAGGTGCGGAATTTGTTATACCATCCGCAAGATCCATTTCTGCTTTGGCCTGTGGAATATTTAATTGTACAAAATAATTAAACGCCTGATCCAATTCTGACTGCACTGTAGAATTTCCGACATACTTTTTTCTTAAAGTAAATAATCTATATACTTGTTGAAGATCCGCTTGCGTATACGATACTCCGGTGAAAGCTTGCACAGCAGTTAAGTTTGCATATCCTTGTTCTACCGTAGGTTCGATAATTGTTCCTTCGCTGAAATCGTTCCATGTTGCAATTTGTATTCCATCTAATACAGATTTATTTGCGTTACACAATGAGAGCATTGCAGTAATTGTACTTGTTCCATTATATGTGTATGGAATTAATCCATCTACATCTGCACCTCCGTTACCATAAAAATCATTGAACCCAGGATATGCTGAACCTAATACAATATTTTTAGACCCTGCAGTATTAGAATAATAACTCGCATTATTCGCATACCATGCAGGAGGATTACCACCTTGACCTGCCTGAGGATAAGGCCATACAAATTCTCCTGCAGCATCGCTGCCTATTTGGGCAGACTGTCCGTACAATGGTAAAAATCCTCCGACGTTCCCACTGAGGATGGTATTCCATTGGCCCGGTGATTTGAATTGTTGAGGACCAAAAACACAAACTAAAGGTGCGCCTGTTCCGGGAGCATTTCTCATGTCTCCCACTTTTATGTATTGCGAATTATTGAAATAATTATTTACGGCATAGCTACCATTTGCCTGCGCACCACCCATTCCTGTCCATGCTGCATCTTCCATTACCAATCCAAATTTTTCGCCAACACTTGCAGTCTTATTAATTAATGCATTTGAGTTCGTTAACAATGGTCCAGCATCTGCAGCACCATCACCTGCTTGTCCGTACCAATCGATCATCACACCATCAATGCCAGATAATTTCATTAACAAAAGATGATACTCAACTACATTAGGATCTTGTCCATCATACGGACCGATCAACGGATGATAATGTGCACAGATATTTCGTGTTTGTACTTGTGCTCCTGTATAATCTGTAACAGTAGTAAAATTATCAGGACTAGCAACATTATTATTGACATGGCTCCAGTGCGGGCCCCATTTATTGAAGTCTCCGGTATTACCATTTCCAAAATTTGTTACACCTGATCCCGGATTTTCGGGAGCTGAAAACCATGGCATATAGTGAACATAAACCTTCATTGGATTGGTCTTTGTTACTTGTGCGGGTTGAGCTTTGACGATAAAAAACATAGCAATAGAAAAAACAGTCAGCAGGAGCTGACGTAGTAGCGTTTTAATCATAATAGCAATCGTTTAGAAAATAAATGTACAAATTATTATTTGTAAAATATCAAATTGAAAGCTATAATAATTACGCACATGAGTAGATAAATGCATTTTATATACAAATACAGGAATCTACTTAACATAAATCCTGCAGAGTAAATAGCAATACTACATTAAGATCATCTAATTACTATTTTATTGAATCTAGCCAACCACCCGAAAAACCCGCTATCCGCAACCCATCAATAATATAAGAACATTGCTTCATCGTTTTCCAGATCAATTCCGTTTGATAGTTTTCAATCATGATAACGATTGGCCCTTGATTTAAACCAAATCTCCATGGAGATACCCATCCATTTTTATTTGCAATTTTTTCGGGGTAATTAGGATTAAAACTTGCATCAAATCCATACAACCTGTGATGCCTTAATTCTAATTTTTCAATTGCATGACGTATCGTATCAATTACAATTTCAGGAGCAAAGGGCAATGATGCTACAACTCCCCATGGAGAAATCGTACCATCATCAGGACCGAACGGTGCACCTCTTGCTATATAATCGTAAAATGTTATTTCTTTATTATCAATATTTAATAATGCAGGGCCAGGACCATCGCTTGCTGTAAGGCCCCAACAGTTTGGTCCGTAACAGGAAAAGCCCATTGGATTATCAATAGCATACTCACGATGAACATGTGTAGCGCGTTTGCTATTTTCAAAATAATCAAATCCTGATTCTTTATTAAAATCATCCAATATATTTCGAAAGTCGATCCACATGTGTGAGAACTGATGAATGAATAAAGGACCGGCGTATAAATATTTAATATTGTATGCTTCTCTTAATTTGAATGTTGCAACCCATGCTTTATAGCCTTCTTTATCAATTGCAAAAGTTGGTGACGCTAACGCCAATACATACATTAACATTGCTTCGCTATAATCTTCATTCCATCTAAATGGAAGGAATCCTGTTTCGGGCCGCCAACCATGACTTATTGTTGTAGCACCATTTAATGCCCATTGCCAATCAACACGGCGATACAAAAAATCTGCTAACTGTCTTATTTCTTTTTCATTATCATTATCCTCGGTAAAATAATTTGCTGCCGCTAAAGCACCCGCAATTAAAAAAGTTGTATCAATAGTTGACAACTCACATTCCCAACAACGTTTTCCTGTGCTCATTTCAATGAAATGATAATAAAAACCTTTATACCCTGTGGCATCTGCTTCAGGTCCCTGATGGCTGTTATAAAAAAAACGTAGCACTTTACATATCCTACCTGCTGCATCAGCTCTTGAAATAAATTTTTTATGAACACCCGCAATGTATGCCGTTATACCCATGCCTACAACAGCTATACTTGACGGGAAACCTGGTTGTGTTTTATCCGCTATTAACCCCGTAACAGGATTTACTTGTTCAATAAAATAGTCAAAAGTTTCGCGTTGCAAATTGTCGAGCATTTCTGTATCGGTCTCTCTTTCTATTCTTTTGTTTATATCGATCATATTATTTCTATTGTAATTAATGCAGTCGCTTGCGGAAGCATTTCAACTTCTAACAAAATGGAATCATTTTCAAATTTGAATAACAAAGGTTCTCTTATAAGAATTGATACTGCTTCAAGCGCTACTACCTGTTCGGGAAGTAAACTATCCGGCTGCCCCATTGCAATCCATGCTTGTCTTGTATTTGCATGTTCGTCGTCAATGCGCTCTATAAAAACTTCTTTTATTTGTGTTATATTATTAAGCTGAATTTTTATTATTTCTGTTTTTACAGGATGACGCGGCAATGCAAAATTGGTCATTAGTATATTGATGTAATTTTTATTTTCCACGATCCACACATCAACTGTTTCATGCTGACCATCAACTGTTAAAATATTATTTCCCAAGCGATGTAACAATTCATAAGCACGATAAGCAGGTTTGGGCACACCATAAATATTCAACAAACCAAAGCCTCCATGAAATGGAATAGATGAAAAATAATTTTCTTCAAAAATATCGGAGAATGTCCAGTAGCTATATCCCTGAACTTGTCCGCGTGCTTCCATTATTGTTTTCGTAATAAAAGCTGCCGCATACGGTTCATCATGCAGATCATCAAATGGATTTGAAGAAGTGCTCCATTCTGTATAATAAACAGGTTTCCCTTTTGCTTGTTCTTTTGTTTTGATCACTTGCTCGCGCAAAACACTTCTTTCACTTGCAGCTAATTGCCCGATGGTATCATCTCCCGGTTTACCAAAGGCATCTGTTGGATAATGGTGCGTTGAAATAAAATCAAAAGGCACTGCATTCGTTTCACAAAAATCTACAAACTCAGGTATCCATGCATTTTCTGCAGTGGCGGGGCCTCCTATTTTTAATGAAGTATGTACATCCTTAATTGCTTTCGCGGAATGTTGATATAAAGTAAAATAATCTTGTTGCGTTCCTGTCCAGAAGGCTGCAAGATTAGGTTCGTTCCAGATCTCAAAGAACCACTCACTCACTTTTTCTATACCATACCTTGTTACCCAATGCTGCACTAATTTATTAATCAATGTTGCCCACGCATTATAATCTCTTGGAGGAGTGATATTTCCTTTATAGTGAAAAACTATATCGTTGCCGGAAGAAAGTGTTGAAGGCATGAAAGATAATTCCATAAATGGCTTCATGCCAATAGATAAAAGAAAATCGCAAATTTGATCTGCGTTAAAAAATGAATAGACCAGTTGATCCATCTCGCACATCAGTGTGCCCATATCATCAGAAAGTAATCCGTGGAAACGTACGTGTTGAAAACCTAATTCTTTATGGCAGCGTAATAATTGCTTTTGCCAATCTGCGCGCAGCGCCATTGTAGCGTGACAACTACCTATTGTATGTTCCCAAAAATGAGGAAAAGGCTCAGTGCTACCATTAACATCGCAAATAAAAGTATTACTCATATAATTAGCGAATGATGGAATACGGATTCTATGATTATTAAGGTCGAATTATGACAATCATAATTATTTGCGTTCCATTTTTATAGCAATATAATATTACACGCTACTTAATTCATTTCTTTCTAATGCTTCTGAAATAGTATCGAACATATCACGCATTTCAAAGGGTTTGCCTACAAAATAGGCAGCACCTGCATCCAGACATATATTTTTTGCAGTTGGAAGGGCCGATATCATTACAACAGGGATCGATGATATAGTATTATTTTCTTTCAGTTGTTTACATACTTCACTGCCGTCCATTCCTGATAATAACATATCCATTACAATAACATCAGGGGCTAACTCTTCAATATACGATTCGATGTTCTTGGCAGTTGCTTTTACAAAAACTTTATACCCTTTTAATTGCAGCATCGCTTTTAACATAAAGAGAATATCTTCATTATCATCGATGACTAAGACTTTAAAATTCATTCCGACTATTTATATTAGTTTTCTAATGGGAGAGAAAAAGAAAAAATAGACCCTCTAGCCGGTTCACTTTCTACCGATATTTTCCCTTCATGCCTTTGAATAATCTCTGCAGCAATAAACAGGCCAATCCCAAAACCCGGGAAGGTTTTTTCATCTCTTCCCTCAACGCGGTAAAAACGTTGGAATATTTTTTCCTGATCTTTTTTGCTTATCCCTATTCCTGAATCTATCACAGAAACCACTACAGTCTTATCTATCACGGCACTTTTTACAGTAACCATATTAAAATGCGGAGAGTACTTAATGGCATTTGTTAAAAAATTGATAAGAACTTGTGCTATTCTTACTCTATCTGCATATACCGTGGTCTCTTTTCCCCTGGAAAACATAATATCAAAATCAGGTTGTGTATGTTTTACTTCCTCGATCGTTTCATGTATCATTTCATTTATAGAGAAATTTTCTCTGTTCAAATGCAGGCTTCCTACCTTGATTTTTGACATATCCAACAAATCAGCGATCAGCTTTGTAAGTGTTCCTATTTGTTTGTTGACTGTTGTTAATGAGCTTTTCAGGAAAGTATCCTGGCTATCTTTATGGATGCTAAGCAATATCTGTACATACCCTTTTATGGATGTGATGGGCGTTTTCAATTCATGGCTCGCCATACTTATGAAAAAATCTTTTTGCTGTTCTAACTTTTTTATATCGGTAATATCCGTAACAGAACCCGCATACCCCTCAAACCTTCCGTGTATATTAAAATAAGGATATCCTTCTGTAAGGCACCAACGCTCCTGATTATCCTGTTTTACTATTCTGAATTCAGCAATATATTTTTCTCTTTTACGGAATGCTTTTTCGAATGCAGGAATTGCACCCTTATCCTCTTCCGCAACACAGCTTAACCATCCATATCCGTAATGTTGTTCTAAAGGCAGCCCTGTCCAATTGATCCACGTATCATTTACAAAAACGTTTTGTCCGTTGATATCTGTCATCCACAAACCAACGGGCGAAGCATTTGATATTGTTTTAAATAACAGTTCACTTTTTTGTATTCTTTCTGCAAAAGCTTTTTGCTCGTTAATATCCATACAGCCGCAGATATATCCAATAAACTCTCCATCAGTAGAATACCTGGGAATGCCTTTATCTGATATCCATTTATAGGAGCCATCATATCGTTTTAAACGATACTCCATATAAAATTCTTTTCTTGCATCGAATGAAGAAGTGTATATCTCCAAACATCTTTGATAATCGTCAGGATGAACGCCTTCGGCCCAACCGTTTCCTTGTTCCTGTTCCAATGTACGGCCGGTAAAATCGAGCCACCCTTTATTAAAGAAATAACACAGTTTATCTACCCCAGACATCCATATCATCACAGGTGCGGTATCCGCCACCACTTTAAAACGTTGTTCACTTTCCCTTATTGCTATTTCAGCCTGCCTTTGCTCTGTAACATCCATCAGTGTTCCGATCAATCTTTTAGGCACCGATTTTTCGTTATACATTACTTTACCCTGTGTTCTTATCCAACCAATAGTATTGTCGGGTTTTATAATGCGAGCCTCATAATTATAATAGCCGGTTTTTAGTGCCGTCTCAAAAGATCTTTCGACGATCTCATGCAGATCATCAGGGTATATTTGATCTCGCATTTGACGATGCGTCAGTAGTATTGATGGATCATGTCCAAAAATTTCAGCAAGCCTTGGAGAATGAATAATATGTCTGTTATCAAGAGCAAGATCCCATGTTGCCAATTTTGTCCCTTCAATAGCAAGACGTAAACGCGCTTCTTCTACTTCAAGTTTTTCCCTCGCTATTACTCTTTCGGTTACATCGTTTATTGTGATCATTATTCCCGAAATAGTTCCATCCGCTTCCTGCAAAGGAGAATAGTCACAATCAAGATAAAATTTCTTTATTCCATCACCATCTTCAACATAAGCAATCGATCCGTTGTCTTTATACGGTTGCCGGGTAACAGACACCTTATTTAATATTGCAGGATATTTTTGATATCTCGGATCATTTAATTGAGGAAATACATCCAATAACTTTTTTCCGATAACCTCATGTTCCTCTTTGCGCCATATACTTTTAAACATTGCGGTATTGGCTATTTCTATAACATAATCTTCGCCTTTAAGTATAGCCATAGCTATCGGCGACTGCATGATCACATTTCTAAATTTTCTTTCACTTGTCCGGAAACTATTAAGCGAATCTTTTTGCGTGGTAATATCCATTATGGTAACTAATACCCTTGTTGGATTTTTATCATTATCATAAAAGAATTTCCCATAGGCACTTATCCAGCGAATGGTTTTATCAGGCCATATAATACGTACTTCATAACTAACGTTACCGGTGATGTGTGCCAGCCTATTTGCCTCTTCTCTTATATGAACATCATCAGGATGAACATGACTAAACAAAGCTTCGTAAGAAGGAGTATCATTCGTAAACCCAAATATTTCGTACACTCTTTTTGAACAAGTGAATTTTTTTTCAGGAAGCGTAAGATCGATCATACCCAGCATAGCTGTGTCTATAGCAAGCATCGAGCGCTCTTCGTTATATTCAATTTTCTTTCTTGCTTCTACCTGCTCAGTAACATTGTACCCCATGGTCAATATCCCATATATTTCATCGTTACTATCACGTAGGGCCTTGTAAATAAAATTTACGTAATTAGGTGTTATTTTACCATCGACTTCAATATTCACAAAATTTTCGTTCCCGTAATATGTCTCTCCTGAAGCATATACATTTTTAAGCAGATCGATGTATGGCTGGCCCTCTAATTCAGGCATCGCCACTATTATCTTTTTGCCTATCACACTTTCATCTTTACCCCATAATTTGAGTGCCTCTTCGTTTGCTAATTCAACAACAAAATCTTCTCCACTAAAAATAGCGGTTGCAACAGGAGATTCTTTAATAAGATTTTTTAATTTATTCTCACTATGCACTATTTTTTTTGCATGAACTATCTTGTCTGTTGTTTCAACACAGGTCACAAATACACCCGCAGGTTTTCCCGATTCATCATTCACTGCACTGTAACTGAATGTCCAATAAACATCTTCTATTTTTCCGTTGCGGTAAATAGGTACTAATGTATCTTCAAAAAAGGGTGATTCGCCACCTGCCAATACCTGATCAATTAATGGTTTGATGATGTGCCATATTTCTGCCCATGCTTTTTCAGCTGGCATTCCCAATATACCAGGATGCTTACCATTATTACCTAAACTCGGACGATAGGCATCATTGTAAAAACAGGTTAGATCTGCCCCCCACCATAAAAACATGGGAAACTTTGCATTTAAAATAATGTTAATAGTAGTACGTAAACTTTGCGGCCATTGATCGGGATTACCGACAGGAGTTGTCGACCAATCTTTGGCACGCATCAATTCACCCATCTCGCCACCGCCAGACAGGAATGGATATTGAGAAGAAAAAATTGATGTATTAAGATCCTCCATCGTATAGTAAATATAGCATGCTCTTTTTATCAGATCGGTAGTCTAAAATAACCATTACCTGTTGAAATCAATCTAAAAAATATATAATTGATTAATTTCAACTACCTATGTTACTAATGTACTATATCTAGTTGCCCGACAGCATTTTAATAACAAATTATGTGCTAATTATTTCAATCTTCATAAAGGCATGATATTGGTACTCAATTAAAGTATGCTTTTGAAGCATTTTAGATTCTTATACTCTCAAGTTAAAACAAAATTGCCAAAAAGTATGCGGGCCATGGAAAGAAAGAACCAACAAAAAGACCTTTTTGATATGCTACCAAAAGCGATAACGGCCCTTAAAAAGAATATAATAGAGCCATTTTTTGGAGATGATATTGCTAATAAATATGCCGATAACAGACCGCCATTACGATCTGAAATATTTACTGAAGAACAGCTGGAACAGCACGCCAAGGGACTCGCACGAAGACATACTTTAATTTCGGGGCATCCTTCTGAACAATTATTAAAACGACTTGCAGAGAATGAAACAATTTTGTTAGAAGTTCATGCCCGTTTAACAGAAGCCGTAAAAGAAAATACCAGGATCGTACCTGCAGGAGAATGGTTGCTGGATAATTTCTATCTAATTGAAGAACAGATATATACAGGTAAAAAACATTTACCCAAGGGTTATAGTAAAGGGTTACCTCGACTCTCTAAGGGCGAATCGATTGGTTTGCCAAGAGTTTACGATATAGCTGTGGAAATTATTTCCCATAGTGATGGCCATGTAGATATAAAAAGCCTGTTAAATTTTGTAACGGCCTATCAAACCAACACTTTTTTAAGGTTAGGGGAATTATGGGCGATCCCTATTATGCTGCGATTGGCACTGATAGAAAATTTACGCAGGCTCTCAATTCAAATATCAATAGATATCACTAACAAATCACTGGCTAATTACTGGGCCGATGAAATGATAGAGACTGCTGATAAAGATCCAAAAAATCTTGTATTGGTTATTGCAGATATGGCAAGATCTGAACCTCCCATGGATAGTTCATTCGTTGCAGAACTAACAAGACGCTTACAAGAAAAAGGAAACTCACTTACATTACCACTTAACTGGATAGAACAAAGACTTTCAGAAAAAGGCCAAACCAGTAATGATCTGGTACAACAAGAAAACCAAAAACAAGCGGCTGATCAGGTATCCATAAGCAATAGTATTAGCAGCTTACGTTTTTTAAGTACTACAGACTGGCGCGATTTTGTTGAAGATACCAGCATTGTAGAAGCTACACTGCATAAAGATATTGATAACATCTACGCTAATATGGATTTTCATACGCGTGATAATTATCGGCATGCGGTAGAAAGAATTGCCAAGAATAGTCATTTATCGGAAGAGGAAGTCGCACTTTTAGCTATTGGTTTAGCAAAAGAAAATATTGATGTAAGTGCAGATAAACGTCTAACACATGTTGGCTATTACTTGATTGGCAAAGGTTCCAGAAGATTAGAGAAGATGGCTAAAATGCGATCTTCGAGCATAGGGATCTGCAACAGGACTTTTAACAGCGTTCCTTTATTTTTTTATGTCGGCGGCATTATTTTGATAGTTAGTATTTTATCAAGGATACTGATCAAAGAAGCTTATTATGAAGGTGTACCAAAAGAGATGTTGATATTTCTTGGCATCATATCATTTTTTGCTACAAGTCAATTAGCAGTATCCTTAATAAACTGGATAGCTACTAAATTATCAAGGCCGGCCTTATTACCAAGAATGGATTTTTCAGAAGGCATTCCTGATGAATATCGTAGCATGGTAGTAGTACCAACAATGCTTACAAGTGTTTCGGGTCTGGATGATCTGATAGAAGGATTAGAAGTTCGTTTTCTTGCCAACAGAGATGCTAATTTACTTTTTGCATTATTAACTGATTTTAAAGATGCGACAGAAGAAACATTACCCGAAGACGAACAATTATTACATACAGCCAAAACAAAAATTACTGAGCTAAACAGAAAATATAATAGAAACAGTAACGATACCTTTTTCTTTTTTCATCGTCCGAGAAAATGGAACGCTTATGATAAAATATGGATGGGATACGAACGTAAACGCGGTAAATTAGAAGAGCTAAATGCACTAATACGTGGAGAAGGTAAAGAAAAATTTTCGCTGATAGTTGGCGATGAAGAACGCTTTAGCAAAGTAAAATATATTATCACACTTGATACTGACACACAATTACCACGTGATACTGCATGGAAATTAGTTGGCACAATGGCGCATCCATTGAACCATGCTTTATATTCTGAAAAGAAAAAACGTGTTACTGAAGGCTACACTATTCTTCAACCAAGAGTATCAAACAGTTTACCTGATGAAGAAAGTTCCATCTATGCAAGAATACATGGGAATGAGCCCGGTACTGATCCTTACACAAGAGCCACTTCTGATGTATATCAGGATCTGTTTAACGAAGGTTCATTTATTGGAAAAGGAATTTATGATGTAGCCATGTTTGAACAAACCGTAAAAGGCAGGTTCCCCGAAAACAGGATACTAAGTCATGATCTTTTAGAAGGATCATACACACGTGCAGGATTAGTAACTGACATACAATTGTATGAAGAATATCCTGCGAGATACAGTACAGATATGCAACGCCGCCAGAGATGGATAAGAGGTGACTGGCAGATCGCGACATGGATATTACCTTTTGTACCAAACAATCCAAAAGGCTTTACAAAAAACCCATTGTCATTACTTTCTAAATGGAAAATATTCGACAACATTCGTCGTAGCCTTGTACCCTTTTCATTTTTATTATTGTTTTTATATGCGTGGATTCTTTCGGCTATGCCAATGTTTTGGACATCGGCTGTAATTCTTATCATTCTTACGCCAAGTGTAATTAATTTAATATGGGATCTGTTTAGAAAACCTGCTGATGTGATTTTCTCACAACACTTGGTTTTTTCTATAAAAGCCGGTAAAGATCATTTCGTTCAACAAGCCATAGATCTTATTTGCTTGCCTTATGAGGTATTCTCTAATATAGACGCCATCTTTCGCACATTATGGAGGATTTTTATTTCAAGAAAAAAGTTATTACAATGGAATCCATTTAATAGGTCGCAGAATAATCAAAAAACAATTTTTCAAGCATATTTTTCTATGTGGTTCGCGCCATTTTTTGCCGGACTTCTTTTCTTTTATCTAAGCTTTTATAACCACTTTGCATTAGTTGTTGCAACGCCTATATTAATTCTTTGGACGTTAGCACCAGGCATTACATGGTTTGTAAGTCTTCCCAGTACAAAAAATGAAGACCCTCTTTCCGCTGAACAAAATATCTATTTAAGAACATTGGCAAGAAGAATATGGGCATTCTTTGAAACTTTTGTTACAGAAGAAGACAACTGGTTACCTCCCGACAATTATCAGGAACATCCTGTTGAAAGAGTAGCGCATCGAACTTCTCCTACTAATATTGGTTTATCACTTTTGGCAAATGTTACTGCGCATGATTTTGGTTATATCACTACTACCAAATTAATTGAATGCACTTCAAACACAATAGGCACAATGCTTCGCATGGAAAGGTATCAGGGACATTTATACAATTGGTATGATACTGTTTCCTTAGTGCCTTTGTATCCAAAATATATTTCCACTGTAGATAGCGGTAATTTAACAGGCCATCTGATCACATTAAAACAAGCATTAACATCTATCGCTGATAAAAGAATTATAAGCGAAAATGCTTTTGAAGGGTTATTGGATACGTTAAGAATTTTAATAGAAAGAACAAAAGACAAAACTGACGTCAAAAAATTTTTGCAGGAAATAACAGATACTTATCCTGCCGAAACCGGCAGCTTGATGGAAACAAAAAAATACGTAGATAAATTAGATGCTGTTTTTACGGAAATATTGATCAACTTAGATCTGGATCCCGATAACGAAGACGATTGGTGGGCAGAGAAAGTTTCTTTACAAATAAAAAATATAAAAAACGAGTTAGCTTCTTTAACTCCATGGCTATTATTGCCGCCGGTTCCTGCAAAATTCGAAATGCTTATTCCTTCTTTACCAATTGTTGCTTCTTTAAAAGAGTTAGCTAAGATCGAGCAATTATTATTACATAAAATAATTGAGTGTTATTCTTCTGAAAATACCGGAGAAGAAAATGTGTGGCTCACAACCTTCAGAGAAAGCGTAACAGAATCGGGTAGACGTGCAAAAGAAATGATATTGACATTAGATCAGCTTGCGACAAAATGCGTTGACTTATCAAATATTGATTATGATTTTCTTTATGACAGATCTCAACATTTACTAACTATTGGTTTTAATGTTGATGAACAAAGAAAAGATAATAGCTACTATGATCTGTTAGCCTCTGAAGCAAGACTAACAACTTTTGTTGCCATTGCACAAGGCAAACTGCCACAAGAAAGTTGGTTTGCATTAGGAAGACAATTAACTAATCTCGGCACCACTCCTATTCTTCTTTCATGGAGCGGATCTATGTTTGAATACCTGATGCCTAATTTGGTAATGCCTACATACACCAATACTTTATTAGAGCAAACCAATATAGCTGTTGTTCAAAAACAAATTGAGTACGGTAAAAAACGTGGCGTGCCTTGGGGCATTTCAGAATCTGGTTATAACATGGTTGATGCTCAGCTCAACTATCAATATCGTGCATTCGGTGTACCCGGACTTGGATTTAAACGTGGCTTAGGTGAGGATACAGTTATTGCGCCTTATGCATCCATAATGGCATTGATGATCGCGCCGGAAGATGCTTATAAAAATTTACAGGCTTTGAAAGAAGCAGGCTTTGAAAGTAAGTTTGGTTTTTATGAAGCCATCGATTATACAGCTACGCGTTTATTAAGAAGACAAACCAATTCTATCGTACGATCATTCATGGCGCATCACCAGGGTATGAGTTTTTTATCGATCAGTTATTTAGTCCATAATCAACCTATGCAAAAAAGATTTGAATCTGAAGTGCAGGTAAAATCTACTTTATTATTATTACAGGAAAGAGTCCCAAGAATTACAACATTCTATTCACCAAGCGTTCATGCATCGGATATTAATTTAGTGCCTGCAGGAACTGATACATCCATGCGCGTAATTAATACACCGCATACAATAATACCTGAGGTTCAATTATTATCTAACAGCAGGTACCATGCAATGATCACAAACGCAGGCGGCGGTTATAGCAAGTGGAAAAATATTGCGGTTACACGTTGGCGTGAGGATGCTACATGCGACAACTGGGGAACATTTTGTTATATCCGTGATCTGGATAATAATGTATTCTGGTCATCAGCCTATCAACCTACTTTACAACAGGGAGAAAATTATGAAGCAGTATTTTCTCAAGGGCGCGCAGAATTTCGTCGTCGTGATATGTCGTTGGAAACACACACGGAAATTGTTGTTTCACCGGAAGACGATATTGAATTAAGAAGAGTTCATATCACTAACCGTTCACGTAAAAAAAGAACGATCGAGATTACCAGTTATGCTGAAATTGTATTGGCTCCCGCAAATGCAGACGAGGCTCATCCAGCATTTAGTAATTTGTTCGTGCAGACAGAAGTGAACAAACAGCGTCATGCTATCATTTGTACACGTCGTCCTCGTACAGAAAAAGAAGCTACGCCATACATGTTTCATTTAATGAAAGTGCATGATGCAGAAATAAAAAATATTTCTTACGAAACAGACAGACTGCAATTCATCGGCAGAGGCAATACAATGAGCAGTCCGAAAGTGATGAAACAAGACGATGAACTTTCAGGAAATGAAGGAGCTGTTCTTGATCCGATCGTTTCTATTCAATACAGAATTGTTATAGAGCCGCATGAAACCGTGATCATAGACATGATATACGGCGTAGGTGATACAAGAGAAGTTTGTAATAGCCTGATCGAAAAATATCAGGACAGACATCTTACCAACAGAATTCTTGAATTAGCATGGACGCATAGCCAGGTTATATTAAGACAAATTAATGCCACAGAAGCAGATGCACAATTATATGCAAGGCTTGCCAGTTCTATTATATTTGCGAATGCTTCTTTAAGAACTGATACATCTGTCATTATTAAAAACCGTCGTGGTCAATCCGGCTTATGGAGCTATTCTATCTCAGGTGATCTGCCAATCATTCTTTTGCAAATTGAAGACGCCGCTAATATTGAATTGGTTAAGCAAATGGTACAGGCCCATGCCTACTGGCGTTTAAAAGGATTGTTAGTTGATCTTGTAATTTGGAACGAAGACCACGGAGGCTACAGACAAGTTTTACATAATGATATCGTAAGCCTGGTTGCCCCGGGAACTGTTGATGCAAAAGATAATCAAGGTGGAATTTTTATTCGCTCCGCGGATCAGATCTCAAACGAAGACAGAATTTTATTTCAAACAGTAGCACATATTGTTATCTCCGATAAATATGGATCGTTAGAAGAACAAATGATCAGAAGAAATAAATTAAAATCTACTATTCCATATTTCAGTCCGACTAAATTTCACGCTACTGTCACAACATCTGTTGCACCAAAAACAAACCTGCAATTTTTTAATGGCATTGGTGGATTTTCCGAAAACGGAAAAGAATATGTTATTACTACAACACCAACACAACCAACACCGGCACCATGGGTGAACGTATTAGCCAATCCGAATTTTGGATGCATCATTTCAGAAAGCGGACAATCATATACGTGGTTAGAGAATGCACATGAATTTCGTTTAACGCCATGGAACAATGATTCCATCATCGATCTGAAAGGTGAAGCATTTTATTTGAGAGATGAAGAAAGCGGAAAATTCTGGTCGCCTGCGCCACTACCATGTCGCGGACAATCTCCATATATTACAAGACACGGATTTGGTTACAGCATTTTTGAACACAGTGAAGATGGTATTGATTCTGAAATGACCGTGTATGTTGATATTGAAGCACCGGTTAAATTCATCGTACTAAAATTAAAAAACAATTCAAACAGAGATCGTCGTATTTCTGCAACAGGATATATTGAATGGGTATTAAGTGACCTGCGTGCAAAATCGTTGATGCATGTAATAACGGAAATGGATGCGGATAGCAGTACTATCTTAGCAAGCAATGCCTACAATACAGAATTTGAAGGCAGAGTTGCATTTTTTGATATTGACGATATAAACAAAACATTTACAACAGACAGAACAGAATTTATTGGCCGCAATGGAACAATGGGTAATCCGGATGGAATGAACAGGGCTAAACTTTCAGGTAAATTAGGCGCAGCACTTGATCCGTGTACCGTGTTACAAACTGCATTTGATCTTCCTGAACAAAGTGAACGTGAAATTATTTTCAGGTTGGGTGCAGGAATTAATATGAATGAAGCTTTAAATACCATCAATAAATTTAAAGGTCGTAATGCTGCAAAAGAAGCGCTGACGAAGGTTAACAAATTCTGGCAAAAAACTTTAAGCACCGTACAAATTCAAACACCAGATGCTGCCGTAAATATTATGGCAAACGGATGGTTAAATTATCAAACATTAGCATCACGTATTTGGGGACGTAGTGGATTTTATCAATCAGGTGGCGCATTTGGATTTAGAGATCAGTTGCAAGATGTATTATCATTATTACATAACGAACCAACACTCGTTCGTGAGCAAATAATTTTATCTGCATCAAGACAATTTAAAGAAGGTGATGCGCAACACTGGTGGCACCCTCCAATAGGAAGAGGCGTTCGTACAACATGTTCAGATGATTTTTTATGGCTGCCTTTTGTACTGAATAAATATATTGCTGTAACGGGAGATGTTAGTATCCTTGATGAATCGATTCATTTTTTAGAAGGTCGTTTATTAAATGAAGGTGAAGAATCCTATTATGATCTTCCTTTAAAATCAAACAAGACAGCCAGCTTGTATGATCATTGTGTAAAAGCAATTGATCACGGATTAAAATTTGGTGAACATGGATTACCATTTATCGGAACCGGCGATTGGAACGACGGAATGGATAGAGTTGGTAATGAAGGAAAAGGCGAAAGTGTTTGGTTAGCGTTTTTCTTGTATGATATTCTGACAAAATTTATTACAGTTGCTGATATTAAAAAAGATACTGCTTTTGCTGAAAGATGTAAAGAAGAAGCAGAAAAATTGAAAGCTAATATTAACGATAACGCATGGGATGGAGAATGGTACCGTCGTGCTTATTTTGATAATGGCACTCCATTAGGTTCTAAAGAAAATGATGAATGCAAAATTGATTCGATTGCACAAAGCTGGTCAGTATTATCTAAAGCAGGTGATCTCAATCGTTCATTACAAGCCATGCAATCTGCAAACAAGCATCTTGTAAAAAAAGATGACAAGATCATACAGTTATTTGAGCCACCATTTGACAAATCAACTTTAAATCCCGGTTATATAAAAGGATACGTACCCGGCGTTAGAGAAAACGGCGGACAATACACACATGCTGCAGTCTGGCTAATAATGGCATTTGCTGAATTAGGCAATAAAGAAGAGACATGGGACCTACTAAGTATGATCAATCCTATCAATCATGGAAATGATATTGCATCAATCAAAGAATATAAAGTAGAACCTTATGTAATTGCTGCCGACGTATACGCGCAACCGTTACATAAAGGTCGTGGTGGATGGACATGGTACACCGGTTCTGCAGGATGGATGTACCAGATGATCATCGAATCATTCATCGGATTGAAAAGAGAAGGTAACACCTTACAGTTCACTCCATGCATTCCGGCAGAATGGGAATATGTAAAAATTGATTACAACTATTTAGAAACTGTTTATCATATTGAATTGATACAAACAAAGAATAGTGATACTAAAGCAGCAAAGATCGTTATCAATGGAGTTGAGCAAGACAACAACATACTTAAATTAATAAATGATAGTGAAGCACATCAAATAAAAATAATAATGTAATGAGTAAGATCATGCCGCTATATATCCCAACGTAGACTATATTCTACGTAATTATATCAAGCCTGCTACTAACTTCAGTGGCAGGCTTTTTGTTTTGTTATGATTGTGAGAACATATTTTGATGAATGATGTGTGACTTATCAATTAAACTAAACTTTAAAAAAAATAAGATGAAAAAAGCAATCATAGTATTATTAGCAATTACAGTTATTAGTGTTACAACAACAAATGCGCAGGTTTATCTGCAGGGAGGTTTGAACATAGCAAATATCTCAACATCAAATGATGGCCAAACGCAAAAAGCAAATGCAATAGGTTCTTTCAATGCAGGCTTTATGGGGAGATTTGGGATCTCAGATTTTTTCGATCTGGAAACAGGCGCAATATTTACGGGTCAGGGTGCAAAATCAACAACTAATTTCGGAGCAACTACTATCACAACTACATTAAGACCATATTATGTTCAGGTTCCTTTAAATGCTGTTTTAAAATTTCCTTTAGGAGATCCGAAAATAACAAAAGCCAATATTTTTATATTTGCTGGCCCCTATGCTGCGATAGGTGTTGGAGGACATTCCACAACAACCAATTCGTTAGACGGTTCACAACAAACCAGCAGCATAAAATTTGACAATGAAGATCCATTTACTTCTGATCAGGAAAATGCTGCTTACGATAGATTAAAGCTCTGGGATTTTGGTATTAATATGGGCGGAGGTATTGACTTTGGGCCGGTATTAGTTAAAGTACAATACGGTCTTGGATTAACAAAAATAAATTCTGAAGAAGGTGATAATGAAAAAAATGATAAAGATAAATATCGTACAGTGAGTATTTCTTTAGGGATAAAATTATATTAAGACTAAAGAGAAAAACTAATTAACCACAAAGGGTACTGAGAAAGCGCAAAGAAAACTTAGCGATTCTTTGCGCTTTCTTTGCGTTCTTTGCGGTTAAATAAACTCATGTTATCATCCTAAGAAATGAAGAACCTAATAGCAATCAATAATATCTGCGACGTTAAGAATAAGATGCTTCGTACCTCGGCATGACAAGAACACCAACATTCAATGCTTAGAAGAAACAAAAAGGTTCAGCGAATGCTAAACCTTTTGTTCATAAGAAAACGTATTAAAGACGGTTATTCAATACCAGTAATTGTATTCTGATAGGTTCTTATTTTATTATACAATGTTTTACGATCTACATTTAATATTTCGGCAGCTTTAGTTTTATTGAAGTTCACATCTTTCAATACTTTCATAATAGCATCGTACTCTGCTTTTGCTGTCATTTCTTTTAAATTAAAATCTTTACTTAAAGAAACCTGATTTTCTATTTTTTTATGTTCTCCTGATAATTCATACGACTCTAACTGTTCATTCATAAAAACAATTTCCTGTGGTAATGTTTCAATTGTTATTACATTATCTACACATAATAAAGCTGCACGTCTTATTACATTTCTTAATTCTCTTAAATTACCCGGCCAGGAATAGTTATAAAACATCTCCAATATTCCTTTTTCAAATCCTGTTATTTTTTTACCAAGTTCAACATCTGTTTTCTGTAAAAAATAATTTGAGAAAATAACAATATCCTCTTTCCTTTCCCTTAGAGGTAACAGGTGTATCGAAAACTCATTAAACAAATAATACAACTCTTCTATAAAGTTCCCTTGCTGATATACTTCTTGTAGATTTTCATGGGATGATACAATAAATCTCAAATTCAATGAAACATCAGTTAAAGATGAAGGACTCATATATTTCCCATCCCTGATCATTTTTAATAAAACAGATTGGATCTCATATGACAAACATGCAACTCCTTCAATAAACAAAGTACCTCCGTTAGCGGTATCAATATATTTTATCAATTCCTGCTCTGATAATTGTTTTGATAAATTACCACAATCAATCACAACAAAGGAATTTTTCTTTCTTTTGCTCTTATTGTGAATTTCTTTCGCCGCTGTCTTTTTCCCCGTTCCACTTTCTCCATATAAGATCAAACTATAATCAGTATTAGCAACAATTTCTATTTGTTTATTTAGTTCTATTGACGCTTTCGATTTCCCTCTAAAAATAGTTCCATCATCAATATCTCGCATATTATCAGCCAGTAATACACCTTTATTATTAACCTTTAATGAGGTATTTTGACTTAATGCAGATTTTAAAACATTCAATACTTCTGTAGGAATAAGGGGTTTGGTTATATAATCATAAGCACCAAGCTTAATGATTTCCAATGCGATCTTAATATCAGAGTATCCAGTAATAATTAAAACGATTGTATTGGGATCATGCAACTTGATCGCTTCCAAAACATCCTTCCCTTCCAGATCTCCTAATCTATAATCACAGATAACAATATCAAATTTCCCCTGTTTGAATTTTGATATGCCATCTTCACCTGAATGCGATATATCAACTTCATACCCATTTCTATCAAGAAACCTGCTTAGAAGAATACACATATCTACATCATCATCAATAATCAGAATACTGTTTTTCATAAAAGTTAATTTTCCCTTAATAACCTTATTCTTATTCATTAAGATTATCCAGTAAATACCGTAAATACCTTGCCAATTTTTTTCCCTTATGACGCTCAGGAGGACATAATAAAATGGGGAAATAAATCAACATCTTGTGTATTATTCACTGTTTCGACTGCCTCTTGAAAGCAGGTAAGCTATTAATGCTATAACTGCTATAACAATAACTACCCCACTCAAAACACCAGTTTTAAAAACGGGGCCTATAACTTGGCAACTAGATAATGTTACTGTAAACAATATGATGATAATTATCAGAAATAATAACGACTTCTTCATAGATAATTTTTAAAGGTTAAGAAAAAAAATATTCAAAATATACGTTACTATTCTAGGCAACATAATCATGCCATATTAAACTCATACTAAAATATTCCACGTTCTCAAAATTCCTCAGATGGTAGAAAACAATACACGGGGATCTTTATCAAACAAATAAATATGTCCTCATTTTTCATAAAACCCTTTATAACAAAGAATTATAATCATAACAATTAATTAATAAAACTTGGCTGAATATTGGAACAGTATAAAGAAACAATTGTTAATCATTAAAACTAAAATCATGTCAACAGGAAAATTAATAACAGGATTAGTAGCAAGTGCTGCTGTAGGAGCCATTTTGGGTATTCTATTCGCACCAGATAAGGGTTCTGAAACAAGGACAAAGATCGCTAAAAAAAGCGGCGAATTAACTGATGCGATTAAAGAAGGATACAATAAAGTTGCTGAAGCCGTAACAAGCAATTTCGAATCAATGAAAGGAAATGCGATGGATTTTGGCAGACAAAAAACTACCAATACAAGAGATGAATTTAATAAGCAATACGCTTCTTAAAAAATTGCAATTGTATTAATTACAATTACTAAGTAAAGCAGATATGAGTAAAATCGTATCTGCTTTTTTTCGCTTGTTAAGAATATCCCGCATATATCTCATTTCCCCACAATAACGAGTAATAGACTCTACAAATCAAGCCAATTAAGGTTTTTTGGCATCTATTATAAAGTGGTACAGCATTTGAATTATATAATTTAGTTCAAACCACTATTTTAATTTAAACTAAATTATATGATTACAAAAGATAAAAATCTCAATTTTCTTAGAGAGAAAATTGGAGAAATAAAAATAGCCATGTTTAAAGCAGAGATAGATTCTGTTTTACAATTGCCAAACAATATTATTTCAACTATTAAAACCGATGACGATGGAAACATTTGGTTCTTCACATCATGCACTAATGATGATTACGCAAAAAATATTAATGACCACTTCTATGCTTACCTTGAATATTATCAAAAAGGGAGTGAATGCCGTTTACGAATTGGAGGAAAAGCATCCATCGTTAAAAGCGATAACGAATTTATTGATTCTCCATTAAAGGAAAAGGTAGTTTTAGTTAAATTAAATATTATGCAAGCAGAGTATTTCGAAAAGAAATTTACAACACCTTTAAACGGAAAAATAATGAATATTCTAAGTCAGCTATTTTGGCCGGACAATGATTATTCTAAAACTTATCATTTCTCTTAATCACACAAAATGAAAAATAATTTCACTAAAATAAAAACCGGCTAAATATTTAGCCGGTTTTTATTTTTACTAATTGATTGTCGGGATATAGGAAAGCAATAAATCAAAAAGCTCTTGTCATGCTGAGGAACGAAGCATCTTATCTTTAATAATCATTCTGCTATTTTATGAATAAGCTGCTTCGTTCCTCAGCATAACAAGAGAAGGTTGCCTAAATATCAGTTTTATTATTTTTTAGTGATGTTTAAAATATTGTATTTCCCGTTCGTGTTTTTTAGCTTTCTCAAGTGAATCAAAAGTTCCCAGGTTTCTTCTTTTATTTGTTTTAGGATCTTTATGTATAGAGTAAATTCTATACTCTCCTGATCTTAATTTCCTTATCATAAAATAAATTTTAAAGGTTAACTATTTAAAGGTTAACTACTTAGTGTCAGCTTCACTATAACTATTATTTTCTTCATCTTCTTCGCCAATATCTTCATCTTCGTCATCATCTTCAGAACCAGGCACATCAAGGTCTCTTCCAGAATTATCATTAGCTGAACTTTTTTCATTAAGCTCATCTCCATCTTCATCCATATCATCTAATTGTGCATTTTCAAGATCATCATTATCGGGTGAATTATCATAATCCGTTGCATCAAGCAGTGCAATATCTTCCGATGTAATATCATCTTCTAATTCTAACTCATGGTCATCATTACCATTAACGATAGGATCCCATTCTCTGCCTGCAACATAGAAACGGGTATCTTTTAAATTGTTGTTTTTCATAAATTTATTTTTATAGGTGGTTAATTGTTTTATTAAAATACCGCAAAAACGTGCCAATAACCTTGATAAAACTCTTTTGTCTTAAACTTAAATTTAATTTCACATTAAAAAAGGCGAGGTAATAATTACCTCGCCTTTCAATTCTTTTATTACCCAATAAGTTTATCGAACATCAATACGCACGTCCGCTGGAGGATCCATATGCCGATGATGATAGTACCCGTCAGAATGTCTATGATGTTCATGATAATACATATGTTCATAACAACTGCTTGAAATACTTACAACAGCAGTCAACATAACTAATATCGCTAATAAATTATTTTTCATGATCCTGGTTTATAAATTAAATTGATTTGTTGAGTCTATAATACCTGTTCATTTTTAGAACCGTGCAAAAGCTCTACTCCTTTTTCTTTAAGCTCCAACCCTTTCTCCTTGATCTTATCAGCATTCCCGGCAACTAATTTTGCAATGCCTACTTCTACAACTGTTCCGAATAATCTTTTTAAAATATTATGAGAACCTCCCAGAAATATTTTTTTACTAAGAAACCCCGCTCCTAATCCGATCGCTGCATTCACCAAATTGTTTTTAGTTTCTGAAGAACCGGTGATCCTGTTAAATTCGCTTTTGATAATATTAAGCGGTCTTAAGCTTTCATACGTTTCATTAAACTGTGCGATCAACAATTCTTTTTGTTTGAACTGCTTTTGCTCCAATTGATGAATCGCAGCTTTAAGACTTGTTTTATTATTGATATACATACATGATCAATTAAAAAATATTTTTAATAATGAGGTTGTTAATTGGAGCTTTCAGCCATTTATTACGCAAAAAATAAAGTATGGCAATAATGATCAAATAGAATCCTGCAACAATAAAAAAACCATAATAAACCTCACCTATACTACGTCCGATCAATAGTGCCACTCCAATATTGAACATCAAAAAAAATGATGCAACAAAAAGAGCGATCACCATCCTCCCAACAATAGATGAAACCACATCTGATGATTTGTCAATCGCTTTTAGTTTAAATAGTTCAGCTTTTGTTTCGAGATAATCTTCTACCTGCCAAAACAAAGACTCTATATGATTATTATATTTTTCCATATCGTACTTTTTATCTCTTGTTGAATAATAAAAATCAAGACAAAGAATGTTTCGCATTTACTTTAATGCTTGCTAATTTTTCTTTACCATTTTCCATCAACTCATTTTTAGTATTTTGGAATCGATCTTTGATGGTATTAACAAGATCATCGATCTTATCTTTTATAGTATCTTTTAGATCAGCTCCGGCTCCTACTAATTTTCTTCTCGTTTTTGAACCTTTATATGGAGCGAATAAAAGACCTAATGCGACACCTGCAGCAGCGCCTATTAATATACCTGCAATTACTTTTTGAGATTTCATGATCGTTATTTTATTTGTTTAACAATGTTGTTATATTGTATGTATATCTAAAAGGCTGCCAAAGTGAATTTCTTTTAGATTCAATACCACAAGGTATTACAAGACCTTACCCCGTGCAATGTTTTCCCCAGGTGAGAAGTTTATATCTCAAACCTTTAACCTATAATTAATGAGTTGCGGAAGAATCTTTTACAACCCTTTGTTTTACTTTTATCGAATCCTGTTTTAAAGAATCCTGTATTTGCTGTATCCTTTTCTCTTCAATCTTTTTCTTTTTCTTAAAATAACCTCTTAATAAAACATTGTGTTTAGCCGCTTCCATGTTTTCGCTCAGTCCTTTAGTTCCTGTCTGCAAATTCTTTAGTGTTGAATCTAATCTGTTGGCGAATGCAGGATCATCTACCATTTTTGCGAGGGCTCCTTTTCCACTATTCATTTTTGAAGTAAATGCCGCAAATTGATCTGAACTGGTTTGCAAGTTGGTCATAGTACTTTTTAGATTATCAGCAAACCCTTCATCCCCCATTAATTTATGTAATACGCCATTATTGTTATTCATTTTATAGGTAAACAATGCGAGCTGATCCGTAATGATTTTAGCATTATCAGCCGTACTTTTTACACTCCCCATTATCTGTTCCATGTCTATCGGAGCGTCTGAATTTAAAATATCATTTTCCTGAATTGATGACTGACTAAAAGTACCAGAGCCTATTACTAATACTTTATCTCCCATCAATCCATCAGAACCTATTGAGGCCGTAGCATCTTTTTTAATAAAACGCTGCACATCTTTTTGAACAATTATTTCTACTGCAACAGAAGTGTCAGACATTATCTGGATATTATCAACTGT
>Ga0207033_1004_pt1 | contig 43406 bp, 47 predicted proteins | sample Alteio_BWMinCont_35_FD_153262 | JGI IMG/M metagenome (GOLD analysis project Ga0207033, IMG submission 153262) | Enriched cells from forest soil in Barre Woods Harvard Forest LTER site, Petersham, Massachusetts, United States -... | ecosystem: Environmental > Terrestrial > Soil > Temperate forest >... | reverse complement strand
GATATCAGGCAAAATGAAGAAAAGATAAGCCATCACGGCAAACGTGCCGACGGCATTGTTAAAGGCATGCTGGAGCACTCCCGCGCCGGTAGCGGACAAAAAGAACCAACTGACATTAACGCGTTGGCTGACGAATATTTGCGTTTGGCCTATCACGGTTTAAGGGCAAAAGATAAAACCTTCAACGCCGAAATGGTAACTTATTATGACCCTAAACTGCCTAAAGTAAAAGTATCGCAGCAGGATATGGGCCGGGTGATGCTTAACCTGTTTAATAATGCGTTTTACGCCGTGAATCAGAAGTTGAAAACTGGGGGAGCGGGTTACAAACCGGAAGTTACAGTTACTACATCTGCCGAAAATGGGCAGGTGGTGATCAAAGTAAAGGATAATGGTATTGGCATACCCGATGCAATAAAAGAAAAGATCATGCAGCCGTTCTTTACCACTAAGCCTGCGGGTGAGGGTACCGGATTGGGGTTAAGTTTAACTTATGATATGGTGGTGAAGGGGCATGGGGGAAGTATAGTGGTTGCGAGTAAAGAAGGTGAAGGTTCGGAGTTTAAAATCTCACTGCCTATAAACTAACGGAATGAGAAAATACATCAAAATACTGTTCCTGCTGCTCATCCCCATGTTGGGTATGGCGCAGCAAAGCTATATCGACAGTTTAAGGCATAGCCTGAAAACCGCCCGTACAGACTCCGCCCGTTTTGCAATATTGATCGATCTTGGATGGGGCTATTCTGAAACAAACAGGGATACGGCCCTTTACTTTCATGACCAGGCCTTTAAGCTTGCGAAAAAAAATAACCGGCCAGTGGCCGAAGCTGCTGCTGCTTTAAATGGTAAAGGTTACGACCTCATGCATCTGGGTAAGTTCCCGGAATCGCTGCAATGTTTTCAACAGGCACTCAAACTTGCTGCTGATCCCCAAAGCGAAAATAAAACCTGGCACGAACACGTTCCCGGTTTAGGAAAACTTACACCGAATAAATATCGGCTTGATAATCTTGCTTATATTCACCATAACCTCGGCCATTTGATGGGCGCCACAAACAATATAGACCAGCAAATTGCCGAGTTCCGGGTAACCAGGCAACTTGCAATGGAAGTTGAAGATAACTACTTGCTGAGTTTGGTCAATATGGATCTTGGTTATGTCTACCAGGGCCTTAACCGCTTAGATTCAGCTTTGGTGTTGGAACGCAATGCCGAACAGATAATTCAGCAAACAGGGGTTAAAAAATATCTTGGTCTTGTTTATAAATATATGGGGGATATTTATTTGAAAAAAGGCAATAAAGACCTCGCAATCCAATATTTTCATAAAGCAATAAATACAGATGTAGAACAAAAGAACTACGCCGCCGCCGGTTATTGTTATACCGACCTGACTAACTATTACCTTTCTGTGAAGCAAAAAGACTCAAGCCGGTACTACGCTAAAAAAACACTTGAAACTTTAAAGTCTATGGGTTCAAAGGCACTTGACCAGCCTTATGAAAACCTGTATAAGAGTTACAAACTGAACGGAAATACCGACAGTGCCTACAAATACCAGGGCCTTGCGCTGGCCGCCAAAGACAGCAGCTATCAAACCACCATAAAAAGCCTGGCAGATTTTCAGAAACTGTCATTCGGGGCGCAGATCCATGCGCAGGAGCTGGAAAAAGAAAAAGCCGATATTCAAACCAAAATACGCACTTACGCGCTAGTGGCAGGGATAGCCGTTTTTATGTTATTGGCCGCCATATTTTACCGCAATAACCGGCAAAAGCAAAAAGCCAATATTGTACTGAACCAGCAAAAAGAGGAAGTGCAAAGTGCCCTGTCTCAACTTAAATCCACCCAAACCCAACTCATCCAATCCGAAAAAATGGCCTCGCTGGGTGAGCTGACGGCAGGCATCGCCCATGAGATACAAAACCCGTTGAACTTTGTGAATAATTTTTCGGAAGTAAACAAGGAGATGCTGGATGAGTTGGATGAAGAATTAAACAAAGGCGATATAGCAGAAGCCAAAGCCATCGCCGCAGATATCAGGCAAAATGAAGAAAAGATAAGCCATCACGGCAAACGTGCCGACGGCATTGTTAAAGGCATGCTGGAGCACTCCCGCGCCGGTAGCGGACAAAAAGAACCAACTGACATTAACGCGTTGGCTGACGAATATTTGCGTTTGGCCTATCACGGTTTAAGGGCAAAAGATAAAACCTTCAACGCCGAAATGGTAACTTATTATGACCCTAAACTGCCTAAAGTAAAAGTATCGCAGCAGGATATGGGCCGGGTGATGCTTAACCTGTTTAATAATGCGTTTTACGCCGTGAATCAGAAGTTGAAAACTGGGGGAGCGGGTTACAAACCGGAAGTTACAGTTACTACATCTGCCGAAAATGGGCAGGTGGTGATCAAAGTAAAGGATAATGGTGTTGGCATACCCGATGCAATAAAAGAAAAGATCATGCAGCCGTTCTTTACCACCAAACCTACCGGTGAAGGGACTGGTTTGGGTTTGAGCTTAACTTATGATATGGTGGTGAAGGGGCATAGGGGGAGTATATATGTTAACAGTAACGAGGGCGAAGGTTCGGAGTTTATAATTACACTACCGATCTGATTGCAATAATTGTTTAATTTTAATCATTCTTTAAGGTAACAACTATTATTGTACATTATGCAAATAGATTACCAGGTTGCAATTATTGGTGCCGGTTTTGGTGGGATTATTGCCGCCCTTAAGCTTAAAAATTCAAACAGGGATTCTTTCATCATCTTTGAAAAAGCAAATGAAGTGGGTGGTGTTTGGCGGGATATTACTTACCCCGGTTGTACTTGTGACGTGAAATCGGATTTGTATTCTATCGCGTCCGAACCAAACCCCAACTGGTCTTCGTCTTTCGCTAACCAGCCCGAAATATTTAATTACCTGAAAAATACTGTTCAGAAAAATGGCCTTCAAAAATATATAAGCTTCGAAACGCTTATTACAAAGATGAAGTTTATTGAAGAACATGGCTGTTGGGAATTAACAGATCAGCATGGAAAAAGCTATATTGTAAAGCTTGTAATATTAGCAAGCGGGCCAATTAACCACCCCTCTATCCCTGCCATTACCGGGCACAATACTTTTAAAGGAAAAATATTTCATTCTGCCGAATGGGACCCTTCGTATGATCTTAGCGGAAAGAAAGTAGCTGTTATTGGCACGGGCGCCAGCGCCATACAAATTGTACCTAATATAGCCCCGGTTGTTTCAGAATTATTTGTTTTTCAGAGAACCCCTGCCTGGGTATTTCCGAGGGGGGAAGTAAAAAATTCGGCAAACAAAAGAAGGCTGTACAGAAATTTACCAATTGCGCAAAAATTTAACAGGGAATTTATTTACTGGACTAATGAGATTGTAGGGTCAGCGCTTTTTGGAAATACATTGCTGCATAATTTACTTAGATCAATTGCTTCCAAAAAATTACTGAAAGAAGTGAATGACCCCGTAATAAGAATGGGGCTTACACCAAATTATAAAATGGGGTGCAAGCGTATTTTGGTTAGCGATGATTTTTATCCCACCTTCAATAAGCCTAATGTTCATTTAGTTTCGGATAATATCCGTGAGATTACACCTACCGGTATCCGTACAAATGATGGCCGGGATTATGAAGTGGACGCCATTGTTTTTGCAACAGGATTTGTTATTGCTGACGTAGAAAACTTCGTGAAAACAGAGGGCAGAAACGGCCATCTGCTTGCTGAAGATTGGACCCGAAACGGAATTGAGGCTTACTTTGGCATAAATGTTTGCAATTTCCCGAACCTGTTACTGCTTTTGGGGCCAAATTCGGGTTTAGGCCATACTTCAGTAGTACACATAATGGAATCGCAGATAAACTACATGATGCATTACCTGGAGCAAATTGAAAAAACCGGCGAAATGGCTTATTTGGACGTTAAGCCAGAAGTTCAGCGGGCCTACAATGACGAACTGCAAAAAAAATTAAAAAACACAGTATGGGCTTCCGGTTGTAATAGCTGGTATTTGAATAAAGACGGCAAAAATATATCGATTTACCCGGGCTTAGCTTTTCAATTCAGGCGAACAACCAAAAAATTTGATGTTGATAATTATGTTTTGGGAAATAACCCCTAAAACTTATCATCATTAACCTCAATCCAAATATTATCCGGGTCCTGCATATAAACTTGTTTTACGCCATCTGGGCGTAATTGGGGGGATTTGGAATCGCCATTCCAATTACCATACTTCACATGCAATTGATCCAGGTGTTTTGTAAAATCACTAAGGTTTTTTACTGAATAGGCAAAATGGGAGTTGATATCATGCTGCACAATTTCGGCAGCGCCCTGTATCAAATGCAACTGGCTGTGTTCCCCTGTCCTTAGCCATACATGTTTGCCATCATGAAACGGTTCGGGTATCACTTTAAGCTCCATAACATTTTCGTAAAAGGCGGCGCTTACTTTAAGGTCCTTTACATAAAGCGCAATATGGTCTGCTTTTACGTCATCCTGGGCATAAGCACTTAATGTTATTCCGCCAAAAGCTATGAAGAAGAATAAATTAAAAAAGATTGATTTCTTTATCATGATTTTAATAGAATTTAAAAGATAATTTTTATTCAAGGATTTCATTTATCTGCTTAAGTTCATCTTCGCTAAAGTTGATATTATTCAGGCATTTTATTGAGTCGGTTATCTGTTGCGGCCTGCTGGCGCCAATCAATACAGTTGTAATACGTTTATCCTTCAAAATCCACGAAAGCGCCATTTGCGCCAGGTCTTGTCCGCGGGCTATCGCCAGTTCGTTTAATTGCCGTACTTTTGAAATATTATCCTCGGTAATTTGATCTTCTTCTATTGCGCCATTACCCCGGTGCGTTGCTGCCCGTGATCCTTCCGGAATACCATTTAAATATTTATTGGTTAAAAGCCCCTGTGCAAGCGGCGAAAAAGGAATACATCCTACGCCGGTTTTTTCCAGCACATCTAATAACCCATCTTCAACCCAACGGTCAAACATGGAGTATTTTGGCTGATGGATTAAACAAGGGGTACCTAATTCTTTTAAAATTGCGATAGCTTTTGTTGCCTCTTCAGGCTGATAACTGGATATACCTACATAAAGCGCCTTACCCTGCCTAACGATGAGGTCAAGGGCCGACATGGTTTCTTCCAGCGGCGTATCAGGGTCAGGACGGTGATGATAAAATATATCAACATAATCCAGCCCCATCCTTTTCAGGCTTTGGTCAAGACTTGCTACCAGGTATTTTTTTGATCCCCAATCGCCATACGGGCCTTCCCACATTGGCCAGCCAGCTTTGGTCGAGATGATCAACTCATCGCGATAAGCTTTAAAATCATCTTTAAATATCCTGCCAAAATTTTCCTCTGCCGAACCTGGCGGCGGGCCATAATTATTTGCCAGGTCGAAATGCGTAATTCCGCTATCAAAAGCCAGACGTAACATATTGCGGGCATTTTCAAGCACATCAATATCCCCGAAATTATGCCATAACCCAAGTGATACTGCAGGAAGCATTAAACCGCTGTTGCCGCAACGGCGGTACTGCATATTTTGATACCGCTGTGTATTTGCCAAATAACTCATAGTGTAAGATTTTTATTTTTTAATTAGATGATTAACAATGCTCAATTAGTTTTGATTTATTATTCTGATTGAGCTGCCGCAAGCGCTTTAGTCATGATTTTAATATCTATCGTCCCCCTGAAACCGCTGAACCCAACGGAGAGTATTGAACCGTCAGCCAAAGCAAGTGGCTGGCCGCCTTCCCAGCCAATTAAATCAGGCGCCTCAATACCATTTGCGTTTTCACCAATTTGTTTGGTAAAAACCAGCCGTTCATATTCCCCTGTTCTATAGCCGGTAAGCCAAACCTGGCTCGCTTTCGTCCAGGCTACTTTAAATGATTGTCTTTGCCTGGCCTTATTTGTCCCAAACATTTTCCCATGGACGCCTCCGTTCTCATCAATAATACAGGCAGCACAATTCCCGTTTGCAATCTGGCTGTCCTCCGGGTTTTCCATGTACACCGGAATAAGCATTTCAAGTATGTCAAACATCTTATAAATAAGGGTACTTAATTCTTTATCTTTCATTCCTGGCTATTATAGGTTTAATAAATGTCTTTTCGATGCCGTTTACCTAAGTGTTATAAACCCCATCGGGGTTTAAAGTCGGTAGCAAATACAAATAGTAAAAAATGCCGTGCCGTCAGGTACGGAACCCGGCGATGTTGCGTACCTGACGGCACGCTAAACGTTTCTTAATTGAATTTTCTACCGACCTTTTGCACCTACGGCGCATTTCTTAACAAAATGTACCCGAAGCTAAAATAAAATCATGTCTTTTATGCAAATTTTTCTCTTGTTGCAATACATTTATTACAAAAGGGTAACCATTAGCGAAAATTAGCAACGAGGTGGCTTATTCAAAAAACCCGAATCCAATTTTATCCCACATAAAACCCCGGCCTCCTATCTTCCAACAGGTTATTAAAAACATTAAAATGTTTATCCCTTGTGAGCAAAGGGTCAATTTCAAGAGTAATAATATGTTGACCTGACTTGCCCGCCTGTTCAATAGGTTCGCCGGTATAATTATAAAATACGGAGCCGCCAGTAAAGGTGAGCGTTTGTAAGCTCCCATCATCCAATTGGCGGGTTTCAGTTCCGCACCGGTTGGCTACTGCCACATAAACCTTGTTTTCCAAAGCCCTTGCCGGCATACCTATCCGCCAAACATCCGAAACAAGGTTTGATGGGCATGCAATCACGTCAGCCCCCAGCAAAGCCAGGCTACGGGCAGCTTCCGGGTAACGCCAATCGTTGCAGATCATTACCCCAACCTTACAATCTTTTAAAGGATGCTCAACTACAAAAAATCCTGAATCCCCTTCATTAAAACATTGTTTCTCGCGAAAGAAAAGATGTGTTTTTCGATAAACTTTCACCTCACCAGTGGGCAGGGCAATTAAAGCCGAATTATATACTTTATCTCCGTTTTTCTCTGCAAAGCCGGCAATAACCATGGCGTTATGCCCCGAAGCCAATTGCTTAAAAAAATTGGTGCTTTGCCCGTCAGGACCTTCGGCCGCATCAAATGCTTCTTCCTTAGTTAAAAAGGAATAACCGGTAGTACAAAGCTCGGGCAGCAAAATGATGTCGGTTTCCACACCATGTAATAAACCGGCAATTTGCTGCAGGTTATGCGCGGGGTTGCCAAACTCCGGGGTAAATTGAACAAGGGTGATCTTTAGCATATAACAGGCATAATTATACGCTAAAATAATGCATTAATCCGGTAGTTTTACGCAGTTTAAATCTCTGTTTTCTAAAACGACTCATTTAAATTCAGGAAGAATCCCCTGTTACCAAATTTACCCCATGCGTAATCAAGGGCCAGGTTGGTGCGTGTTGCTTTGTTAAACAGCACCCTTAACCCGGCGCCGCCGCCCGGCTGAAATACCTGGAATAGTTTAGTGCCCTGTTCATCATTGCCTGTTTGCATATTGACGAAAGTAACACCGCTAATAAATTTGTTTGCTAATATCGGGAAGCGGAATTCGGCTTCGGTATCGTTAAACTCCGTACCTTTAAAAAATTGGCTGGTATAGCCTCTATCGCTTCTAAATGTTACGTCCCTGGCTGTTCCGGGTAATTCAAGGTAAGGGAGCGTGCCGCTCGCAAGGTACGAGCCCCAGTTCCACAATGCCAGCACAGTTTCAGGGTTGGTGTCTGACAAGCTAATATATTTTCTTATATCAGTGGTAAATTGTACAGAATTCCTGGTGCTCCCTATCCATGTCTGGTTAATCCGGACACCCCCGTCAAAATAAAAGCCCTTGTAGGCGCGGTTCGGATTATCACGTGTAATATACTCTATATTAAACAAAAACCCATCTGCCGAATAATGATCCTTTGGCAAATCGTGCTGGTTGTCGTATACACTTAAAGGTGTCCCATTATTCACCGTATCGGAGGTTTTAATGTGGCGCCGTACGTTAAATTCAAGGCCGCCGCCGACAAAAAGATTTTTTTCGATCTGTTTATAAACTTTCTCCCTAAAGTTAAAATAATAAGAATTAACCGTATAGGCTTTGTGCGTTGGATCTTCCAGCACTTCGTCTGCAGTATTTGCTGCGGGCAGATCGTGACCTATCCCAAAGCCGTGATCGGGCGTTACCGATTTTGAGACTACAAAGTTACCCTGGATGTTCCATTTGTTACCCGGCGTAAATATATTATGATTGACATAAAAATAAATAATTCCTTTGGTAGTAATAGACGCTGATGTTGCCCCAACAGACAGGAGCGTATTCGGGTCATTACCTAATCTCAAGCCCGCTACCGCCTTAATTCCTAATTGTGCGCCAATAGTGGGATTAGCCGCAACGTTAGGCACTATTGTTATACCTGACCTTTTATGTAAAGTATCGGTTTTTCTTTTAGGATGCAGAATATTCCGGGTCAAATCACTAAAATCATATTGTTTATTTAGGTTATATACCGGCTTTTCAATTTTTGATTTTTTAGCACGTAAAGAATCTTCTCTAAGGGAATCAGCCGGAACAATCACTTGCCCGTAAGCAAAGCTTCCTACAATAATAAACAAGAAAAATAATAGGACTTTCAATAAAGAAGCCTTTCTGGAGATTGGGCTAAACTGCACAGTTAAGATATAAAACGTTCAAATTCAAAAATAATTAATATGCGTTGTAATAGCTTTTAGGTACTTCTTAAACCAATAGGTTTATCAAATGTTTCATGCTTGGGTCATTATACCCGGCAACCGCCAACGCTTTAAAGATTTTTGCGCGATTTGACATCGATGTGTCTATATCAATTACCACCCCTTGTTACTAATTTTAAATCAGGTGTTTGCTTCAATGCTTTTTTTCTCGCGGCAGGGCTCATCCTGTTACTATCGCTGCTTGCAAGCATATGTTGGTGCTGATAATAATTTCGTATACCATAGGTCAGTTGCAGTGAATAATCAGTCTTGGTAAAGGTTTTACCATTTTGTATAAGTGGCCCGTCCCCACCGGAAATAGTTGCGAAATACTTGTTAAAGTCGTTTAGCGGATAAGCTTCAATTGAAGTATTAAAATTGCCCAGTGAGGCCGGTTGCCCGTTGGGGAGGTTCGCGGCCCGACCATGACAAGAAATACAGGATGCCACCCGGTTGTCAACCGGGCCGTTAAGTCTTCCGCCAAGTCCGAAATGATTCATGTATGCTTTGTTTCCGCCATCGTTAGCAACGTTTTTTACCAGGGCTGAATTCAAAAATGTTTGTGTGAGTTTGGGATTAATAAACGATCCCGGCCTATTGATCATATCCGGTATCCCACTGTCATCGCCCCAGGATAAACCAACAGGTACCATTCGGTCCCAAACAGTAGTTCCGGGTGCCGAACTATCATAAATAAAGGTCCCAAAAACCCATCCTGTTAACAACGACCTCCTATCTTTTACAGCGATGTCAATTTGCAACAGTCTTACAGCACGGTTTATTCTCTGGCCGCATTTAGCAGGATCGCAAGGATAAATATTGGCTGTCCATTCCTTACTGCCCTTTAAAAACGGCACTTTATCTACGGTTCCGTCTGTGAACAATAATTTGAAAGTGCTGGTTCCTTCCGGGAAGGCATTATTTTTTACTGAAGGACTTGTTCCATTTTTCCATACCTGGCCAATGGTATAACCTCCGGGTTCGTTGTAAAACCCAACCGCCCAGTTTTCCAAAGGTACATCTTGATCGTCATGCAGTTCTTTAATTGGTGTGGCCCTTTCCCTGGTAAGCCCGTGCATGTACTCGCGTCCATTGCCGCCCTTCCTGCTATCGTCGTGAAGCCAGGGAGCATGGTACCATTTTCGAACATTATTATTTTGAACAACGAAGTCTGCGTCGATATTCCCCTCCAGATCGTATTTCAGGACGGTTTTCATATAACCAACCGGGTCGGTTTTGAAATCAATAGCCTGCCAGGAATAAGTAACGCCGGCATCATAAGTATCCGGATAATCCTGCGATAACGAAAAAGGGTTAGGGTATCCGGGCGGGGGAGGAAAATTAGGATCATAACTTGGAAAATTAAACGTGACCGGTTTGGACTTTAAAGCCATAAGCGATATGCAGCAAATGACGGATCCGATAAGCAGGCAAATAATAAGTTTTTTCATCCGTGAATATTTTTAAGTTGGAGCAGATGCTCAAATAAATAGAATTAGTATTCAACACCTAATTAAATCCAGGCAGGTTTATTTCGGGTACTTAACCTTACCAAATAAGCTTTCTTCGATAATAATTTTCTTTAAACAGTTAAAGATAAGTGAATAATATAAATTTATTCATCTCATAGTCATACTGCATATTGAATCTTCTGCTTCTTATGTTTTACATTCGTTTTAAAATTATACTAAATTGACTAACAAGGAACCAGGCATTATTAATTGTGATCTCCCGGCAACGGTGGTAATAGCCGAAATCCAATCGGATATAGAGGAAATAGCGGAAAATTCTTTACTCTATGAAGAGAGAAACTTTGATAAGCGTATGGAGGCTATCGACTTCATCGGCTTTCACGTTATTGATCAGATTGAAGCACTCCTCCAAACAACACTTCAACAGAATGAATTGCTCCTGTTGAAACATCGTGCCGAAAAAGTAAAGGCCGGGTTAGAAGAAATTGATACTAACCTATTTCAAGGATTACAGGAAAAAATCCGAAAAGCGCGATATACAGGAAAAGAATTTAAAAACCTGGTTAAGGAATATATCGATTTTAATTTAGCCAGTAACGAATACCAGGATGAGCCAGGTTATGATAACCTTGATATCTTTATAAATAGTTTATTCTCTTTTCATGCTATGCCGGAGCAGACCAAAGATTTAGAACCGGAAATGGTATTCTATCAAAAAACACCGGCCAGGATTGTTTTTGAACTTGTTGAAAAAGCTAATTTAACAAAAGAAGATATTTTTTTTGATTTAGGCTCCGGCCTTGGCCAGGCAGCTGTCCTCGTAAATCTTCTCACAGGTGTCACAGCCAAAGGTGTAGAGTTTGAACCTTCTTTTTGCGATTATGCGAGGGCTTGCGCCGCCGAGCTTAACTTACCTAATGTGACATTTATAAATGTTGATGCCAGGAAAGCAGATTATTCTGAAGGCACAATATTTTTTATGTATACCCCCTTTAAGGGTGAAATGCTGCAAGAGGTTTTAGCCGCCTTGAGGAATGAATCGCTGCTTAGAAAAATTAAGATCATTACTTATGGGCCTTGTACAAGCGAAGTTGCTTTACAAAGCTGGCTGGATTTTGCACCGCTGGATAATAAAGTATATAAGCTTTGTGTTTTTAGCAGTTTTTAAGAAAAAGCCATTTCCGGAAAATCGTTAACTTGCATAAAAATATAAAGCCATGGAAAACAATAACCCAGACAATTCAGTGCTTTCGCACATCACGAAACTTACCGAAAAGGAAGAATACTTATACGGAAAAGAGAATTTAACAGATGAGGACGTTAAGGAATTACACAAGGTTAAATTAGAACTGGACCAATATTGGGATTTGCTGCGTCAGCGTCGCGCATTACGGGATGCGGGCGAAAATCCCCGACAGGCAGAAATGCGTTCCAGTGATACCATCGAGAATTATGAGGACTAAGATAATTCAAAATATTTTTGCTACATGAAAAAGCCGGGGTCCCACATCCACGAAGTACTGTCACATATTCGTACCGTGCATGGGAACGTTCCTTTACACCGGCGGGAATCCAAGCGTAAATATTCTTTTTCCGGCTTGCCGTTCAGCGAACAACTCGCGATTTGGGACGAGTTGTGGCGTACAGAAGGTGATTTCTGGATCAGGCTGCATGCTTTTTTCTTTTTGGAGCGCCACTTAAGCAAAGAGAGCGATTTGCTGGAAATGTGGCCAGTCATCGTCCACTGGCAGGACCGGGTGGATGACTGGGGGCTTTGTGACGCGCTGGCCAAAATCTATACCAAAATACTGGTAGTGGCGCCTGATGAAGTTTATGCACGTCTTAAAGAATGGAACATGGACGAAAACCTTTGGAAGAGAAGACAATCCGTGGTTTCGCTGCTTTATTATAGCCGCACCAAAAAGAAACACCCAACATTTTACCAGGTCAGGGAACTAATAACCCCATTGCTGCCCGATAAGGAATATTATGTGCAAAAAGGGGTAGGCTGGGCGCTGCGCGAATTGCATACCGTTTACCCAAATGAAACGCTGGCCTGGTTAAAACAAGACATCAAATTGCTGAGCAGCATTGCCTTCACAATAGCCATCGAAAAGATGGATGCAGCAACTGTGCAGGAACTCAAGGTGCTGAGGAAGAAAAAATAACTGTTTAAAGCGGCTCAACCAGTTCCCGATAGGATCCCTTTACAAGGCCTTAAGCCGAAGAATTAGTTCGCCATTTAATTCAGGTGCCTGTACTCGCTTGGCGATTTTCCTGTCTTTGATTTGAATATCTTTGTAAAGTGCGAGGGGTGTTCAAAGCCAAGCCCGTACGCGATTTCGCTAATGGAATCATTGGTACCCCACAACAACGATTTAGCTTTATCTATCAGTTCCAGATGGATATGTTCCTGCGTGGTTTTACCTGTAAATTTGTTTAATAGATCAGACAAATAATTAGCGGACAAGTTAAGCCGGGAAGCAAAATATTTAACATTTGGCAGGCCTGTTTCAATCAGGGTATTTTGAGAAAAATAATCTTTTAATAATTTTTCAAACTGTTGCACCACATCTGAGTTAACTTTTGCCCTGGTGTAAAATTGCCGGTCGTAAAAGCGGCTGCAGTAATTAAGCAGGAGTTCGATATTGCTGACAATGAGGCCTTGCGAGTGCTTGTCGATATTTTGCGAATACTCCCTTTCAATCTTTGCTACACAATCTTTAATGATCAGTTTCTCGTCTTCCGAAATATGCAGGGCTTCGTTCACTTCGTAATTAAAAAAGGAATACTGGTGTATCTTCTTACCCAAATCGGTACCATGTATCAGATCGGGATGAATGAACAGCGCCCAACCTTCATCAACCGTAACATCCGGACCTGGCGCGATGACTTGTCCGGGTGCGGTGAACATTAGGGACCCTTCATTAAAATCGTAATATCCTTTGCCATATTTTAACAGCCCCTCGAATTTTTTGCAGGAAATGGTATAAAAGCCAAAACGGTAAAAAGCATCCTCCTTAGGGCGCTTTGCATAAAAGTCGACATGGTCTATTACGCTTACCAGGGGATGCCTGGGCGGCGCGTATTTTACCAGCTTGTGCAGGTCGCTAATAGATTGAAGATCGATGTATTTATCCGGCATGTTTTTTAATTATTATAAAGTTACAATAAAAAACCAATGGCTGCCCGCATTTAGGCAGCCATTGGTTTTTTAGATCCCTGTTTGGGCTGTCATCATTTTTTTAAAATCCACATCATCCATTTGCTGCCTGGTCTGTATCAATTGCTCGGCGTCATGGCCTACGGGATAACGCAATTTTTCTGTACCATCGGTTGCGGCTTCATAAATGGCATCGGCCACTTCGGAAATATTTTCAGACATAGGCCAACGATCTATCATACCCATGAATTTATTAAATGATGGTTGATATTCATCCAAACCATCAGTACTGAAAAGCGTCATCGAACGCCCTGCAAACTCTGTCTTATAGCCCCCGGGCTCAACTATTTTTAAGCGGATACCAAATGGGTTTAACTCATATTGCATGGATTCCGTCAACCCTTCCACAGCAAATTTAGTTGCGTGATAAAGCGAGGAGAACGGGAAGGTAACCCTGCCACCTACCGAAGAAACGTTGATGATAGTGCCTGATTTTTGTTGCCGCATACCTGGCAATACAGCTTTTGTCACTTCTATCAACCCAAACAAATTCACGTCGAACTGCTGTTTAACCTGTTCTTCAGTAGCAGTTTCCAATGCACCCAGCGCACCATAGCCTGCATTATTCACCAATACATCAATTTTGCCAAATTTTTCGATGCCGGATGCCACTGCGTTTTTTATGCTTAGCTTATCGGTTACATCCAATTTGGTTATAAAAACATTGCTGAGCGTAGATAGTTCTGTTTCTTTTTCGGGTGAACGCATGGTAGCGATCACGTTCCAGTTATTTGCATTAAATAGTTTAGCAGCCGCCTTTCCAAATCCGGACGAAGCACCTGTGATTAATACTGTCTTTTTCATTGCTTTATATTTTAATTTCTAAAGCAAATGTCCGGTTAAGGCCGCAACGTGATTTATATGTTTCAACTGATCTCTTATACATTTCAGGGATAAGCAACGAATTTATTGATTATTCGTTGGCTATGTCAATCGAATTCAGGATTTTTTTACTGCCTTGTGCCTGATAATTTGACGTTGTATGGCCTTTCTTAATTCGCTGTAGCGTTTAGCGCCGGCGGCCCGGCAATAAAGAATAACCGATTTCCAGTGCCCGCCAATCTTATCGATAACACAAGTTGTCAGGCAGGCAGTTTGCGAAATATTTTTGTTCTGGTTCCAGGCGGATTGCTCTTTTATTTTAGTCATCGTTACTTACTTTGGGGTAGGTGCTTGTAATTAATGGCGTTAAAAAATAGCTTTGCCTCTGCGTAAATACAAAGCGAAAATAACCATCGCCGGATGTTGGATAAATAGCAAACGAAAATTGAACACCATGATCAACAGAGATCACTCTGCATTTAAAAAAGAAGCCGAGCCATTTTTTAATATTATTATGGAAGGGCTTAAAGGAGAAGTGGACGGCGCGCACTTTTGGGACGCTGTTGCGGAAGACGCCGTTTTTGAATTTCTATATCGGTTTCCTGGCTTTGCAGGCAAAATTGATGGCCGGAAAAATTATATGGACTGGTTCAGTGGGTACGCGATGGTGCTGAAATCTGCCGATAGCCTGGTCGTTCACAAATCTACAGAGCCCGGGGTGATCATTTTAGAGTATGCGGTGCATGGCGTAGCGCCATCAACCAACAAGCTTTACGATAACAACTTTTGCTCGATAATAACCATCAAAGATCGACAGATTGTTCACTGGCGCGATTATATGGATTCTCTCGCGGTCATCCGGGCAACAAGCGCCGATTGATCCCTGGAATATTGAACCACCGCGCATGTAGCATGCAGGCTAAACCAAAAAGCCGCTCAATTTTCGCAGAGCGGCTTTGTAGCCCGTAGGGGAATATGTTCGAGCCTCTTTTTGGAAGATTTGAAGAGATCGGTGAATATTTAGAAGTGATGCCTTAGCTCTTATGTGTTAATATTCAATAAGTTATATATTACTTTCACTTTTTTATTAGTATTGAAATCCGCGATTTTTATTAACATAATGTTGGATTTTAATAAAGTTGAGCGTTATCCTTATCTTTTCACGCTATAAACCACCATCTAATGCAACAATTGCTTCAGCAGGTGTCAATACAGATAAGGTGCTTTTTTTAAAATCTTTGGTATCGCGTGTAACAATAAAATCAATTTTAGGTATGCTAAGGGCACAATAATATTGAATCGCATCTTCATAATCCTTGAAATCCGTTTTTAAAGATTGCTGAATGATTCCCTTAGTTACATCGGTTATTTCGGTCATTTCAACTAATGCTTCTAATAATTTTATAGTAGCATTATTAGTTAATGATTGTCGGAGAATGTAATAAATATTATTATATGAAACCGCTGAAATATAAATTGTGACTTTCCCGTCAATAGTAAGATCAAAAAGTCTGGCCGCTTGTTGTGAAAAAGGTTGTCGATCTGCCAAAAAATCAATAACAACGTTGGTATCCATGAAAATATGTTTCATTGCTACCTGTATTTTTTAACTAAAGCGTTCCCTATTTCTTTTTTATAATCAAAATCTTCTGGTAATTTAATCACACCTTTTAGTTTGGCTACTTTAGGCAATATATCTTCCGTTGTTATTTCGTGGGTTGATATTGATTTTAAATAGTTCTCCACTATATCTGATAAACTTTTTCCTTTTTGACGGGCATATTTTTTAGCAGAATCAATTACTTTGTCCTCCATTGTTAGTGTGAGTTTAGTCGTCATTGCACGTGTTTTTATATATTCAAAAATACGTATTCAAATTAAGATTTCAAAGAAAAAGCAAAATCAGGAAATGCTTTGCTTTTTCTTTGACTATTCTATTTATTCGGAATGATAATTTATGCCCACCACTTAAAATAAAATTTCGATTTCTTCAAATTTTTTATTTACTAATAATTTTAGTAAATTGCATTGTCTAATGATCGATTATTATGTATTCTTGTGTTAGTCAACATGTTGACGGCTCTGTTTGTTTAAATAAAAGGTCGATGCCTTCAAAAGCAAACATTGCGCGTTATTGGAAAGATGAGAAGTGTTATAAAATTCTTAATTACATAATGGATTGGGGTGAGCCATCCTGTTGGGCATGCGGCATGTGGATTGGAAATTATGATACTGATCCTAATGAAAGAAAAGATGTATTTTCTATTTGGAACGATCATCCTTACCTTGAACGGTGCCATATTCTTCCTAAAGCGCGTGGAGGATGTAATTGCGAAGCAAATTTAGTGTTGCTGTGCAGGGAATGTCATAAAGCGAGTCCGGATAGTAAAGATCCGATGTTATTTGTGAAATGGGTTTTTAATCGAAAAAATCATTTTCATAATATGAGTATAGAATTTAAAGAGGCAATGGAAACGCTGGAATATGTGCCCCAAGATGATGATTATAAACTTCTTATTTCTGAAGAATTTAAAGAATTCTATTTTCAAAGTGCGGTATTCGTTGGTGGTAAAATATCCATGGCAACCCGAATAGCTTGTTTTATTGAGTATAAAAAACTTAAAGACAAGCAATAATTAATATTATATAATTTCTGAATAAGTGATTTATGATAGCAGCGATAAAGGAAAGAAAAGCAGTATATGATATAGCCAAACTTGTTACTGAATTTAACTGGGTATTTCGCGAACAACCCATAATGGATTTTGGTATTGATGCAATATTAGAAACCATAACAAATGGCAGGCCAAGCGGGAGGTTGTTTGCGGCACAAATAAAAGGAAGAACAAAGAAAATCCGATATCAAAAATCCAGCTTTACCCTTTACTTTTCAGATGCACATAAAGACTATTGGTTATCAATAGGAGAAAGCATGCCGGTATTTATGTTTTTTCAAGATCAATCTGATGATCAGGTTTATTGGCAACTACTGTCTGCAGAAAATATTACTAAAACTGCTAAACATTGGAAAATACATATTCCGCATTATAACAAACTAAATGAGCATTTTCGGGAGCAAATTGAGGATATAGTAATAAACTATAAACGCTTTTTAGAATGGGGTTCCTCAGTGTCTGAATATGAAGAGTTTTTTGACAATGGGTCTGAATTTGAATCGATAACCGTATCATTTAATGTAAAAAGTAGCGAGAAAGATGTGCTATGCTGTAAAATGTCTGATATGCATGCTTGTGAAGAAATAAAGTTAAAGTACCATTATGGGCTGGTTTTATGGGATGGAAAAAAAAAGGAGCTTTCATGGGAAGATGCCTATCATTTTACTATATACGATCTGGAAAGATATATTACTCTGAAATACAATACACTGAAAGAAGATGGTGCTTTTGACATCATCAAACCATTAAAAGATGAAATAGAAAAATGGGCTGATGAAGATGGTATAGATGGGGTTGCAAGAAAGTTGTTTGATAAAGAAAACCTGGAACATGGAATTCCTGAGTATGATAAATTTATTGAAGCATTTGAATATCACTCTAAGTTAAAGAAAGGTCAATATTGGGCTCAAACCGTGGGTTCTGTTATCCATTTCAAAACATTAAAATGCGAAGTTTATGAATTGGACACTTATGAAGGAAGAACCCATGAATTGCAATCTTACATTGATCGTAAATCACACGATGAGATTTACACAATGACTAACGAGTCTTTCTGGAGTTGGATATATCTTGACGCTGGAATTGAAAAAGAAGTATTTATTTCTCAAATGCTTTTGGAATGGGAAAACTATTGGGATAAACTATATGCAGATGTTAAACAGCGTGTCGGAAGCATCGATCATTTAAATAAGGGTAAAGAAAAATCATGGAGACAGATGCAGGCCTTTATGGAAGGCTATAATGATGCTGGTGATATTATTAAGCTGGCCTGGCATCTGGATGATATGACTCTATACCCTATAGCTGTTGTAACAATGATGAATATTTTTGATCCCGATATTTGTTATAGTGAATATTGTGAATTGGAATTTTATAACGGAGAAGAATGGGAAAGTATATGTGTAAATGATACGGCCGATGAGTATCCGATTTTTTTCATTAGACCTTATGGTTTATAATAGCTGTAATTTGTAATATCCAGTCTCCCTGAAAATGAGTTATTTGTTAATGACAAAAAAAGCCGCCCTACTTTCGTAAAACGGCTTCGTAGCCCGTAGGGGAATCGAACCCCTGTTTCAAGAATGAAAATCTTACGTCCTAACCCCTAGACGAACGGGCCTTTTTTTCTAAGTCCTGAGTCTTTAGTTCATAGTCTTAAGCCGACTTAGGACTAAAGACTTGAGACTTTCGACTCATAAACTCCCCTTATTTTGGGATTGCAAAGATATAGGTTTAAAGAGAAATTAAAAATAAAGTTTTAAAAAAATTGAGCCTGCAAAATCAGGCCAGGGAATGTTTGCATATATAACGTTCAATATTGTTCTTTTTTGCCCACTAACTATTTTGGGCGAGCTATTAAAAACATCTAACGCTAACTGCTTAAATTAAATATTTCGGCCAGTAATTTGTAAGAGGTCAGCCGGTCCTGGAAATCCTCTGTAATGGTAACGGCTATTATTTCATCTACATCGTATTCACAGGCAATGCGGGTTAACTTAGCTTTAATTTGTTCGGGGTTCCCGGTTATTACGCGTTTGCGGTTATAAAATATTCTTTCCTGTTCACCGGGCGAATATATTACGTTTTTAATATCATCATAACCAACAGGGATAATTCCTGCCCCTTTTTCAAACTGGTTAAAACGATAATCCATCACCGCCTGGTGCCGCCGTATTTTCTCCTCATCTTCTGAGCAAAAAACAAATATGGCTACGCTCGCCTGCTGTTCGGGCATATCTTCTGATGGCTGAAAACGCTCCCTATAAGCTGCGATTGCTTGCGGGCCGCCAATAGGGTTTATAAAATGGGCAAAGGATAAGCCCATGCCAAAATGGGCAGCAAATAAACCACTCTCGCCGCTCGAACTAAGCAGCCACATGGCGGGGACAGTTTTCACCTGGGGTATTGCCCTTATCTTAGCTTGCGGGGTACCTAATTCACCTCTGTCGTGAAAATAATTGATGAGATCATACAACTGCTCAATAAAATCCTGCTCCCTAAACTGGTTTGAAGGATTAAGCATAGAAGCAGTAAGTCTGTCGGTACCCGGCGCACGACCCATCCCAAGGTCAATCCGGCCCGGGAACAAGGCTTCCAGCATCCTGAAGTTTTCGGCAACTTTTAAAGCGCTGTGGTTTGGCATCATTACCCCGCCTGAGCCTATCCGGATGTTTTTGGTTTGCCCTGCAAGATGCGCCATCAGCACCTCGGGTGTTGAGCCCGCAAGACTGCCTGTATTATGATGTTCGGATACCCAAAAACGTGTATAACCTAATTGATCGGCATATTTTGCTAATTCAATGGTTTCCCTTACGGCTTGTTCGGCGTTAACGCCTTTACGTACCGGGGATTGGTCCAATACGCTGAGGCGGATATTTTTTGTGTCCATGTATTGTAAAAACACAAATGTAAGCAAGGGCTTGTGGAGCGATTGTAAAGATTTGTTTTATGGCAGTTTTATCGCTAACTGAACGTCCTCCAAAAGCAACCAACCATCAACTTAACCAAAACCAAATCAATAAAATACACTATTTTATGCTATAATCCAAAATAACTTCCTCTTCATAGGTGCCTCCTAAAATGGTTAGTTGGGATTCTATCATACCGATACCTTTTGCGAGGTAAAAATCATATGAAAACCCTGTTTGATAGTTGCCGCTGTAATCATACTGAAAATCTACTTTAGTATGGATCACATCAGTAAAAGTTTTTCCGTTAATCGTTCTGGTTAGGTTTTTCGCTACAACAGTGTTAATTGTCCTTGCGGGAATAACGTCAACCAGCCCATTATCCGTTGGGGTTGATATCAGGTTGTTGCCAACGGTAGCGGTATCGTTATACAGTTTTAGTTCTATTATTGTGCCTGCATAAGCGTTTAAGGCGCGGATGGCATAACTATGGTTGGCGGAATAAAAATACTCAGTGCCTGCCCCGCTATTTGTTGACTTGGTTGCAGTATTGTAATAGGTTTTATTATTGAAAATGCTTGTGCCCCCTGTCATTTTTAAGGTTATTGTGTCGGTACTGCTGCCTTGTACAAAGTCGTAATATCGCCATGTGGAACCTGAGGTGACCGGGAAATAGCTATCAGCAGATGAGGGCGTCGTATTGGCTGAATCTTTCTTACAGCTGACGTAAAAAAGGGTTAAAACGGCCAAAATGACAAGTAAATTTCTTTTCATTTTGTTTAATTTTTTATGTTATATGAAGAATATATTTAAATCGCGGCTATAAAGAATATAAATGTAGACATTAAATGTTGATAACGTAATGGCATACGGGCACATTTTAGTTGGGGGTATGGAAAAAAATCAGAATGATCAGATTTATTTCACGCTGCGGATAATTTATTTTGAACTTCCGGTGATTTTCAAATCACCGATAAACTGGTATGCCGCAATAAGAGGGTTTAGATGATTGTAAAAAATTTTATTTTACGTTATAATTTAACAGGGTTTTAGTTTCATTTAAAAGTCCATAAAACTTCACGTCTTTTTCTATCAGTCCGAAACCCTTTGCAAGGTAAAAATCGTAGCTGGCTACATTATGGAATCCTGCTCCATTAACATTAATTTGAAGATTAATAGTGGTATGAATTACATTTGGATAAGTTAGGCCGTTAACCATTTTATTAATGTTTGTTTCCACAATTGTACTAATGGCTTTTACCGGGTTATTATTTAAAACCCGGTTAGTGGTTGGGGTAAAAGTCCAGGTATGGCCAACAGACCCTGTATCTATTAATAATTGCAAATTGGTTAATCCATAGGGAGGTGTCGACTCCATTAACGAATTCACGTGTTTATCAACATGAAAGTATGCTGTGCTATGGCCCTTTAGTTTAGAAACCACATCCACGTTATAACATATATAATTATTGAAATTTGTCGTTGCACCATTCATAGTATAGGTCACCGTATCAATCCTTACTCCAACGATAGGCACAGTATCTGTTGGTTCACCATAAATAGAATCGCGGTACTTCCAGCTTGAACCAACTGTTTCAGGGAGATAGCTATCAGGGGGCGAAGGCAGCGGAGTTGGTAACGCGTTATCTTTACAACCCGCATAAGCAATTGCCAGGAAAGCTAAAACTACAAGTAGGTTTTTATTCATTTATGGTAAGTGCAATAATTTATTATCCAATTATAACAAAGAACTAAAACTTTATGTCCTTAAAATCACTAACATATCAACAATTAAAGTGTTTAATTGTCTAACGTCCACGTATACGAAGTTTTTGGGAACTAAGATTTATATTTCTTAAAAAAATTATTTAAAGACACCAGGCTCAAAGTCTTCTGATAATTTAATAACCAACCGCACACTTAATCAACCCTGCTAATCTATAAAATGATATAGAAAAACAACCTCACCCGTATAAGCCGGTTTCTTTTGGCCATCAATTTCCATCTCAACACCTATAGTTGCTTTGGTAACGCCCCTTAGATTAACTATCGCTACAAGCTTTGCCTTAAGCCGTACCTGGCTGTCAACAACTACGGGGTGTGCAAACCTTAAGCTTTCTATACTATAATTTATTTGCATTTTCAGGTTTTGTACATCTGCAATCTGGTGCCAGAAATAAGGCAGCATTGATACTGTTAAATATCCATGCGCAATTGTGGCCTTAAACGGGCTTTCATTTTGGGCCCTTTCAGGATCGGTGTGGATCCATTGATGATCAATAGTGGCATCAGCAAACTGGTTTATTTGCTGCTGGCTAATGGTGTGCCAACCGGATATACCTAATTCTTTTCCTAAATAAGATTCAAATTCTGGATGATTTTTAATAATAATCATGGGGTGGTGATTTGCTTTAGTGTCACATTAAACATGCCGTAAAATTAACAAACAGAAATACATTGCAAAATTAACATCTCCAATGTCGTTAATTTTCGAATAAACGGCCTGAAAATGATCATTGCCTTCCTTTTTCAGTTAAACGTAATGTTCCGTGCATTTGCTGGGATGATATATTAAACAATAACGATGCTGCGTTTTTTAAGAAGGAGAAATAATTTTCAGCAGACGGCTTAACTATCAGAACCTGATTAAAATGATTTTTTTTTACAATTAAGACAACAAAATCGCAACAAAATTATTATTAGTTTACGTATAAAGGTTTACACGTATTAATAGTTAAGAAAAAATGATTTTTTTTTATCTATTTTGCGGGAATAAATCAAAACGGTACAAATTCTCCCTAATTAAACCGTTAAATATCTTTCCATTAGCTTGGCCCGGGGCTTACGCCTCACACCAGGATTAGGTTAAACATAATAATTTCAACATTTCCAGGTATACCTATGCGTTTAAATAAAGCAGAAACTATGTCAAAGCAAATTTTGATAATTGAAGATGACGAAGACATTTTGCAAGTGCTTGAAACTGTGCTTGCTTATAATGAATTCGGGGTGATCGGTATTGACGGGACAGAGGATATATTTGAATCCATTGAGAAATATAAGCCCGACCTCGTGCTTACAGATTATTTGCTGTCCGGTTTAAACGGCGGGAGGATTTGCCAGCTTATTAAAGGCAATAAAGATACCTGTCATTTGCCGGTGGTGTTAATTTCCGCCTATCCGGAATTGGCTATTTCGTTTGGTAAATTTGGTTTCGATGCTTTTATTAATAAGCCATTTAATATTGGCGAGCTGGTGGATAAAATTGATGAGCTCTTAGAAAAGCCCAATAAAACGAATTAAATAACCCGGCCGGTTGTCAAGAAACGGTTTTTATAAATGATACCTGGCCCTCCACCCTGGTTATTGACTATTTTTTAGCATCAAACGGGTATAATCCTTATATTCGATTAAATTAATACACCAACTATGAAACCTGCTAAGTTTATTCTGCCGTTATTGCTTTTTGCCATCCCGATAGCTATCGGGATATTTGGTTTTACAACAACCGGGAAGCCAGACCACTGGAAACAGCTTTTTAACGGAAAAGACCTCAACGGTTGGGATACCTACATCGGCCCGGATCTGGATGATAGCGGTAAACCTATTACCGGCAAGCCTATCGGTTTAAATAATGACCCGCGCCATGTTTTTACTATAGTAAATGAAAACAGCGAAAACGTTATCCGTATTTCAGGTGAGAACTGGGGCGCTATATCCACCAAAAAGGAATATGAAAACTACCACCTGCAATTGCAGTTTAAGTGGGGCGCGCTTTTATGGGGGCAAAAAAAAGGCAAAAAGAAAGATAGCGGCTTGCTGTACCATTCAGTAGGACCTTACGGTGCAGATTACGGCGCATGGATGCGCTCGCAGGAGTTCCAGGTGGAAGAAGGTAATGTTGGTGATTACTGGGGCGTTGCCGGTGGTACGGCTGATATACCGGTAATTAAAAAATCAGAAACCGATTATGTTTATAACCCAAAGGGAACCCTGCTTACTTTCAGCCAGGGCAGTAAACAAGGAAGACATTGCATAAAAAACGGCGATGCCGAGAACCCATCGGGCCAGTGGAACACGATTGACCTGTATTGCCATGGTGATACCAGTGTACAAGTTGTAAATGGCAAGGTAATGATGATATTATACCACAATGGGCAAACAGACAACGGGCAGGAAACACCGCTTACCAAAGGAAAAATTCAAATACAATCTGAAGGCGCCGAAGTGTTTTATAAGCAAATAAAGATAGAGGCGATCAAAAAGCTGCCTGCAGCGCTTTTAAAATAATTTTGGCGTGCCCCGGTTTTTTTGAGGGTTTCTTAGGCCTTGAAATAAAAACTGTTATTGCATTGTTAAAAAATGGCCTGGTTAACGCACGCCTGGCTATTTTTAAACTTATGAGTATAAACGGGATAATAGTGGCTTGGTTCATTTTTAAACTTTCCTGCTTGTTTGCCAAGCGTATAATTTAAGTGGATCACTACAAACTTATGAACTTCATTCTCCAAACGTGTGGTTGCGATATGCAATTTATAGGCGTTTATGTCTTTAGCGTAATAGTGCAATAGTTTAACAACCGAAGCCCAGGTTAATAATAAGCCGGTTGACACCTGCTGATTATCGGCATTTTTTAAAACCTGTTTCTTTAAATTACTAAAAAAACCGCTAACAGCCCCAAACAGAACAACTGAATACTGGTTAAAATCAACCCGGTCTTCAGTTTCAAAGTAGGTGCTTATTATATTTAAAAACGCAGGCATCAAAATTTCCGATGCTTCATTTATCAATTGCTCTTCCTGCTCTTCAAAGCACATGCTTTTAATATTGCATTGAATTAAATTTTCAATGACATCGGGCGTTAAACTACTGTCTAACGTTAAGTAAGCTTCATTTTCGTTTTTCATAGTGATACAAATATTCCGGGTACTTAATTTCTCTGTCACCAGCCCAATAATTTGATATGTCAAAGATGGGCTTTTATACAAAAATACATATACGTAGTTTTACGTAATTGATAGAGTAAATACACCCAATTTTTTCATACTTCCCTAAAAACATCTCTGGCCAAAATCCTTCATTTGTTAGGCCACTTAAAAAGGCATAAAACCTGCATAAGAAATTCTTTATTCACTTAGCAAATTTCGTCATAGAAAGATGAAACATTTAATCAGACAAAAATTATATTTGCAAACGAATGTGTACTTTTCTATTTATTGTCACATTAAAATTATTCAGGATATAGCGTAGCCCGGTATCGCTTCCCGACCAAAGTCGGGAAGGCCGGATAGAGGCTAAGTTTGTATTAAATTAAATAGTTCGGGATGTAGCGTAGCCCGGTATCGCGCCAGCATGGGGTGCTGGAGGTCGGAAGTTCGAATCTTCTCATCCCGACTTTTAAGTCAAAAGCCTTTAGTCGAAAGTCTGAAGGCTTTTTGTTGAACGGTATCGTGTCCGATTGGATCGGGAAGGTCGGAAGTTCGAATCTTCTCATCCCGACTTTTAACTCAAAAGCCTTTGGCCCAAAGTCTAAAGGCTTTTTGTTGAATGATAATTCTTCGTTCACTCATCTATGTAGATTTAATATCAAATATTAAATCTACATAGTCAACAAAGAATTTTTGGGGTATGAAATAAACCTATCGCCATCATTTTAACCGCAACCTCTCGCGCAAGGTCTCCCGGTAAGTGCTGCCAATGGGGATTTTTTCGCCGTTAATAACGAGCTGATGCACTTCGATCATGGCAATATGCTTGATGGCCACCACAAATGATTTGTGCACCCGTAAAAAATCCGGTGCCGGTACGAGGTCAAAAATATCGCCCATATTTTCGCGGATCAGGATGTTTTTGCCTTTCAGGTGAACAGTAATGTAGTTGCCGTCTTTTTCCAGGTATAATATGTCGGCCACCTTAACCTGGTAGGTTTGCGGCCCGCTTTTGATGAAAACGGTGGGATCATCCTCATTGCTCATAAGATTTTTTGAAGGCAGCGTTCCCGCAGCTTTATTTATCGCAGCCAAAAAGCGCTCGAAAGTGATGGGTTTCAGCAGGTAATCGAGCGCGTTCAGGTCATAACTTTCCACGGCATAGTGGCTGTAGGCGGTGGTGAAAATGATCATTGGTCGAGGCGATAGGGTTTGCACCAGCTGCATTCCGCTGATATCGGGCATATTAATGTCAAGGAAGATGAGGTCCACCTTTTCGCGGTTCAGGAATTCGATTGCCTTTACCGGTTCACGAAAGGATGCTTTCAAATCAACCAGGCTGGTTTTTTTGCAATAGCGTTCTATTACTTCCAGCGCCTTCGGCTCATCATCAATGGCTATACAAGTGATCATTCCACGTCAATTTCAAGCTTAACAAAATATTTCCTTTCATCTTCAAATATCTCTAACAGATGTTTGCCGGGGTATAACAAATCGAGTCGCCGCTTCACATTTTCCAACCCGATCCCGTTTTCTTCGTCGTCCATCTTTTTAGCGTTGTATTTTGGGTTTATGCAGGTAAAGATCAGTTTTTGATCTGCAATAACAATAGCAATATCGATGGCCGAAGTTTTCCCGATAGCTACGCCGTGTTTAAATGCATTCTCCACAAAAGGGATAAACAGCATCGGCGCGATGGCTGCGCCTCCGGGTTGTGTGGGGCAATCAAACGTCACCTTTACCTCATTGTCGGCATAACGTAGCTTATTCAGGGTGATGCAATCCTCCAGGTAAGCTATTTCCTTACTCAGCGACACGCTCCCGGCATTACTGTCGTAAATCATATAGCGCATCATGCCTGATAGCTTCGAAATGCCGTCAGCAAGGTCATCGTTACCTTTTCCCTGCGCCATCGAAAACAAATTATTGAGCGTGTTGAACAGGAAGTGCGGGTTGATCTGCGAACGCAGGAATTTAACTTCGGTACTCAACTGGTTTGCCTCCAGTTTAACCCGTACTACATCTGCTTTTGCCCATTCCTTTAAAAAAAAGTAAGCAATGGAGATGCCCAGAATGCCCAAAAAAAGAAGCAGCAAGATCAGTTGCGACCGGTCGATCATATCCATTATGAAATGAGGAGGCCCGTTATCTGGAACAACACGCCCGATTGCTTGAAACGGTGGCGGGCCGGACTGAACGCCTTTTAATTTGAAAGTAGCGTCCAACTGGTGGGTAGGCGGAGCCCCGATTTTGACCGGGTCGTGAGGGGTTAGCAAATTAATTCCAACATTATCGATCTCAAAAATCAACAAAAACCAACATGCCGCTATGACGAAACGGACAAAGTTGCTGCGAAAGGAGAGTATCTTTTTAAACAGCCAAAAAATGTTGCCATAAAATAAAATGCCCAACAACCCTAAAGTGAAGTAGGTGGCAGGCAAAAACGTATATACTTCTTTTCGCTCCATTATCGCGTTATTGCGGCTGATCCTTACGGTGATAGCTGAGCTGGTTGACACATTTACGGCATAGAAAACCGCTATCCAAAAAAGGATATGGATTGCAATCTCCGCGAGTTGTCTCTTTTTTATTCTGTTCATAAATTCAAAAATAGAAACCTTTGTGTGGCTTCAATAATTTATGTGATTAACCTGACAAATTAGTAGGCGAACAGGCCGGTTTTGAAATCCATGCCATTACGCCTATCCTAAATTCTTTTCCAAACATCCATTTAATCCGCAAATAACAAATATCGCTGCTTTATCTACCCACATCCTATGTTCATACCAAAGTTTTTAGAGCGCCATTACGAAAATATAGTATTGCTTAAAATTATTATTTATGAAGAAGCAATTACTGATAGCAGTCACTTTACTCGGAGCGTTTATTACTGCTGAAGCCCAAAAACCCGATACGGCGCGGGTGCTGGTGCATTACAAGTTTACCCATATAAGGGACACCACAGACCGGGCGCACCCCTATACAGAAAACATGGTATTATATGTAGGCAAAAGCGCGGGCGCCTACAGGAGTTACGATGGGATAGTAGCAAATGCCCAGTTTAAAAAAGCTTATGCCGAAGCGGCGGCCGCCAGCCCGGATGGGAATGTCAGGATAAATAGAAGGGGTGTAGGCACACCAGTAGAATATTACCAGTACCCGAATGAACAAAAATTATTCACGAAAGATCAGCTGATGTTCAACAGCTACCTGATCGAAGGTCCGATGCCCGCTATCGTCTGGAAGATCGGTGCTGATACGTCAACTTTCGGCGGTTTGCACTGCCAAAAAGCCACCTGCCATTTTAAAGGCAGGGATTATATCGCATGGTTTTGCCCCGATCTGCCGGTGCATACCGGCCCGTGGAAATTAAACGGGTTGCCAGGCGTGATCGTTGACGCCCATGATGCAAAAAACGAGGTGGTATTTAAGTTTGACGGCTTTGAGAAAGCGGTCCCTGCGCCTCCAAAAAACGAGACGGCAGTTGCCGAAAAGGATCAACCCCCGGTATTGGTGGGATTGGATGATGACCTGAATTTGATAGGAGCACCGCCCAGAACGATCAAAACCACACAAATGGAATTCGATAAACTAAAGGAGACCATGGAGAAGGACCCCGAGGCATTTGCACAAGCCATTAATGCGGGCAATCGCGCGAGTGCCCAGGGCGACGGCGTTAAAATGGACAATATCAAAATTAAAACGGGCCCGCGCCGCCCGGGCCCGGTGATCAATAACCCGATAGAATTACCGGAAAAGAAATGAGCAAAACGTTCAAATTAAAATCGTCAAGACCAAACTATAAAAATTCCAATTATGAAAAAGCATTCGTTATTATGTGCAGCCCTTTTAACCGTCTCCATGATGGCCAGGGCGCAAAAGCCCGATACCGCGCAGTTATTGGTGCACTACAAATTTTCGCACATCAGGGACACTACCAACAAGGCGAATCCTTACACCGAAAACATGGTGTTGATTATAGGCAAAAAAGCAGCCGCCTATAAAAGCTATGACGCGCAGCTGGATAATGCGTTATTTAAAAAAGAGGTGCAGGAAAAGGCGGCAAACTCACCGGACGGCCGGATAAACATCAACCACCGCTCAACAGCATCCGCGACAGCGTATTACCAATTCCCCGAGGAGAACGAATTGGCAAGGAAAGAGCCGCTGGCAATTAACAGCTACCTTATTGTAGGTGCTTTGCCGGCTATTAATTGGAAAATAAGCGGCGATACGGCAACATTAGGCGGTCTGCATTGCCAAAAGGCGACGACACATTTTAAAGGGAGGGATTATACCGCCTGGTTTTGCCCTGATCTGCCGCTGCATGTGGGCCCCTGGAAGCTTAACGGCCTGCCGGGTGTGATCGTGGATGCTTATGACGCTAAAAAAGAAGTAGTATTTAAGTTTGACGGGATTGAAAAAGCGGTCATCACACCCAAGAAAGATGATCAGCCCGCCGGCCTATCGCGGGACGGACAGAGGCCCATGACCATCATGATCGGCATGGACGATCAGGAGGGCGACCCCAATATTATCCAACTACCCACAAATGCCATTAAAAGCACCGAAAAAGAGTTTTCGAATTTGCAGGAGGCCATGCGCAAGGATCCCAATGCCATGGTACAATCGATGCTGAATGCCCGCAATCTAAGTATGCCGCGAGGAGACAATGGGCCAAAAATGAAAATCGATATAAAAGTCGGCCCGCAGGCGGTGATCAATAACCCGATTGAACTTACCGAAAAATAATGAGGCATTTTATGCGATTTTTATTATTGCTGCTATGCAGCATGCTTTGTGCTACAGCCTGTTTTGCCCAGGATAAGATCCACGGGACGGTTAAAGACAGTACGGGAAAAGCAGTGTGGTTCGCCACCGTAAGCCTGAAAAAAAAGGCAGGCAATGCCATTGTCGCTTACACCATAACAGATGGTAACGGGGCCTACAAACTGATGGTACCATCGGGCGAAAGCCTGGATAGTCTGCTTGTGGAAGTACGCTGCATTGGTTATAAGAGCGCGGCGAAATCCCTTGCCGGCCAGGCGCCGGTGGACTTCGAGTTGCAGGTATCCGTTAACCAGTTACAGTCTGTAGTGGTTAAAACCAACCGGCCCGTATTGCGGATTAACGGCGACACGTTGAATTATAAGGTATCCGATTTTAGTAACGCGCAGGACAGGACAATCGGCGATGTGATAAAAAAGCTACCGGGTATAACAGTTGCTACCGATGGTACCATCCTGTATAATAACAAACCCATCTCCAACTTGTATATCGGTGGCGACAACCTGCTGGATGATAAATACAGCATCGCCACCAATACCATCCCGCAGGGGGTGGTGGACAAGGTGCAGGTAATACAAAATGACCAGCCAATTAAAGCGCTGCAAAATAAGGTGATGAGTGATGATGTAGCGCTAAACCTAACCATAAAGAAAGGAGCCAAACTACAGCTGGTGGGCCAGGAAAGTGTTGGTGCAGGCTTGCCTGACAATTATGATGTTGACCTGAATGCCATGATGTTTAAGGATAAGTACAAGGCGATTAATTACCTTAAGGGCAACAACACCGGCGACGACTTGCAGCAGGAACTAACCGCGCATAATTTTACCGATTATTCGCAACTGATAGACAATAGCGCGCCGGCAACTGTGCTTTCGTCCGGCGCGGTAAACAATCCGGCTTTATCCCGCGATAGGTATTTGTTTGACCAATCTGCACTGCTTAATGCCAACAACCTTGTCAACTTAAAAAACAATGTGCAGCTTCGGATAAACGCCTGGTATTTTCATGATACCCAAAAGGAGGATTACAGCCAGCTCAATACCATTTTTTTACCTGGCGATACGGTGCGCTACAACGAAACCCAGCACAACCGTTTCGTGCCAGATGTATTGCATACCCAATTCACGCTGAACGTTAACCGGGATAAATATTACCTGAATGACGTTTTGCTGATGGATAACAACCGGTCGGTCAATTATTCCAACCTTAATACTAACGGAGCTATGGTGAACCAGGTTTTTAAGGATAATGCGCTGAATTTTTCCAATGAGTTTAACCTGATCAAATCGTTAAAATCGAACAACATCATCCAGGCGTATTTCTACATCAGTCATTCGGCCGAGCCGGAAAACAGGAGTATCGGGCCTAACTATAATGACACCATATTTAATAAAAGCGTGCCCTATGCCCAACTGCTGCAAAATGTAAATGTGCCTGCCTGGTATACCAACAATTACTTGTCATTCAAAATACCGGCAAACATCATCACCCAAAGTTACAGATCGGGTTTTAGCGTACAATCGCAAACCTTAATCTCCAACCTGGACATTTTGCAGACCAATAACAGCATAAGCCCCGAATCGGACAGTTCCATGAACCATTTGAACTGGACGCGTAAAAAACTGTATGCCGAGGCGGCTTACGACTTGCCGGGCACCATCCTTAAAGCAAACCTCACCCTGCCGGTAAGCCTGCAGCAGATCGATTATTCCGACAGCCTGTACGCGCTGAACAGGCATTTAAGCCGGCTGTATTTTAACCCGCAGCTGAGGATAAAATATCAAACCAGCCTTGAGAATTACCTGACGCTCCTCTACAATTACCGCAACCAAACGGGCACCATTGAAGATATGTACCGTGGCTATATCCTGACCGATTACCGCTCGCTTTTCGCCAACAATGCCGACCTCACCGAAAGCCGAAACCAATTGGCGGCAATTGGCTTTAACTACCGCAAAGCGCTAACCCTGTTTTTTGCCAGTGTAAATGTGCTTTATAACCATCTCTCTTCCAATAATATCGCTTCAGAAGTAATTACCAACACCTTGCAGCAGCGCGTAGTGCTACCCTTCCCCAACAGCACCAATTCGTGGACGGTAAGCAGTACGGCCAGCAAATACTCCTTTGCTTTAAAAACCACTTTTAGCGGTGGCTTAACCTGGCAAAACAACAGCTCGGTACAGATACAGAACAACACGCTGCTGCCGTTCAACACCACTACGGAGGCCGCTAATATAAGCGCCGATACCAAGGTGAACGACCTGGTAAACTTTAGTTATAAAGCTACGCTCACGCAAACAGACAGCCATTCGGCGGTGGAAGCATCGGCCTTTCATATCGATCAGTTGCTGCAGCAGGCTACGGTAAACTATAATCCTTCTGACGATATACAATTCAAATTATCCGGCGAGCATTACTTCACCCGCCAGCAGGGCAACCCGGACCTGAAATATTTTTTTGCCGACGCTTCGGCCAAATTCCATATCCAAAAATGGAAAGCCGACCTGGAACTGAGCGCCGCTAATTTTCTCAACGTAAAAACTTACAATGCGCTTTACTTATCGGCCAATACGCTTACTGCCAGTTCATATACCCTGCCAGGGAGGATCATCCTCCTCAAAGTGTTTTTTAATCTTTGATTTACATTCTTTGTTTAATTTCAAGGCTGTCAAGATTTTTTTTACCCTTTTTTATTTATTGACTATCCCGTTTATGTCCATAATACATTTTAATTAAAAATACTTGAAGATGTGCTACTTATACTATAACTTAGTGGTTTAGCCCGTAATGGCAAAGCGTTTTTAACTCGAGTCACTCAACCTAAATTGTATGAAACGTCGTTTATTTCTCCAGTTTCCCCTTGTCGCATCCGCATTGATTGCAGAAGCTCAAACCCCAATCAAAGAAAGGCCAAAAAAAGGATTAATGGTCAGGGCAGGAAAAGACTGTTACCAGGAAGAACTTTTGATTATGGGCGGGCAATTCGATTGCAAGGTTTCCGGTAAAAGCACAAATGGGGATTTATGTATTTATGATACCATACGGCAGGAAAAAGGCGGCCCGGCGCTTCATCTTCACCACGAGCAGGATGAATGGTTTTACATAATCAAAGGCGAATTCATTGTAAAGGTTGGCAATGATACATTCAATTTAAAAGCCGGCGACTCAGCATTTGCCCCAAGGAAAACCCCTCATGCATTTGCGAAAATCAGCGAGGGAGATGCTCAAATGCTTGTGCTTTTTCAACCTGCCGGCTCAATGGAAGACTTTTTTAAGCAAATGAGCAAACTGGGCAGCAACATCCCTAAAAACGAGGAACATACACTAAAAGCGCTGTGGGCAGCCCACGGAATGGAAATAGTTGGCCCGCCACTAAAGGTTTGATTAATGGAATCCCTCTATAATTAAGGACGCATCCGTTTAACACAGCAAACCGGCTTTTTTTATGCGTGGTTACGTTTTAATAAATATTATTTATGCCTATTGTTTTTTCAGTTGGCAAATTTTATTTTTATGCAAGTCAAACTGGTCATAGTCACAACATTAAAATGAAAAAGCAACTCATCATCCTCGCTTCCATCCTTTGTTTTTTGTGCCATACTTCACTATTTGCGCAAGCGCATATAGGAATAAGTGAAATAGAAATAGAAAATTTATATCCCGGAAAGACCTTCAACTCGGGGACAACCAATAGCAGGCAATATTATATTTATGCTGTTATGCCTTTGGGGACTTTTTACTATTATTTTGATAACACAGGCGTAACCACTTCCTGCGTTCAAATTCCTAATAGTGTGACTGATTTGAACTCGCAGGTAGATATTTATAATGGGAAATACGTTACAACCTCCAAAACGTCATGGACCGCTTACCTGGATGGCGGAGGATCAATGTACATTCGGCTATTCTATTCTGACGACTTTAAATTTTACTACTTCACGTATCGAAATGCTCAATAATCGCTGTCCAAACCGTTTTACAAGAAATTAGCTGCCCTATAGTTGCCATACGTAAAATAAATGAAAAGGGGAGTTTTGTAAAGGACTCATACGGGGAAAACCTTCCACAAGTCCAACTTACTAAACATATTGATAATCACGCAGATATTAATAAATCGCTTTTTTATTAATTAAAACGGCCAAAACGGTACTATTGATAAAAAAAGCCCCTTTCCTTAAGTGTTCCAGTCTTGCACCAATTCCACTTCTGTATTGGCTCAATAATTGCATATGAAGTTAAACTTTAAATCAAAAATCTATGAATACTTTATTTGTTGTGGATGACAATGAAACCGACAAACTCATTTTAAAACAGAACCTTGTTAAATATTCCGTTTTTAAATATGTATTGTATTATGATGCCGGCGTGCCTTTAATTAAATATCTTAAGGAGCATAAAGATGACAGTTCCAATTTGCCCGATGCTATTTTTTTAGATCTAAGCATGCCCGGGTTTAATGGTTGGGAAGTATTGGATGCTTTAAAAGCTATTTATCCGAAACTGTCAAAAAAAGTTAACGTATATGTTGTTTCTGCTTCCACATGGTCTAAAGACTTATTTAAAGCGAAAAGCTACGATTTCGTTCAGAACTTCATTTCTAAGCCAATCACTAAGGATCATTTAATTTCTATATCGGATAAAGTAACCGCCCAGTTTGCATAGCCTGGCTTTAGCTGCAGTTAGATTAAAACACTCGCTATCTCACTAATTGTTTTTCAAGCCCAGCTTATGATCGGTAAAATCAAGCAGGTACTCATTAGTCAGGAAAAACTCGATACTGATATCTGTAAATTCCGCTCCTGATGCGGTGGGGTTTTCTACATAGGTTAAATTATCAACGGCGCCTGTAGTAAAAGAATAGTTAAATCCCGAATTGGTGGCAAGTGACACATTGGAATTTAGCGCAAGCGGTGTTGTGGTGTTTGGCCCTGCGGGGTCTTCAAGATAACTATATCCGGATGTGCCGGTATCAAATAAAACATTGGTCGAAAAAGTATTACTATTGTACGTTACCGAGGTTGGTATAAGCGGGTCATAGCCTTCGCCCGGGAAATAAGACATCGTATTCATAACAAAACCTGAGGAAGATGACAGGTCGTCTGAAGTTAAACCTAAAGTGAGTATCCCGGGTGCATAATTAAAATTGGATGAAAAGTTTGATGTTCCCAATGCAGCCAGTTTAAACCCTCTTGTCAGCCCGTTCCCGGGATCGAAATAACTGAAAGGGCTGGTGGCATATTCATTGTCCGGAAAGGCTATATATTCGTCAGATACGCCGAAGGTATCGAAATCATGCGCTCCAATCACAGTGCCATTCCCGTCTACTGCTTTATAATAGATAAAAAACGGGAGGCGCTTAACAATAATGCTCCCATTTTGATCACCAATGGTAACCTGGGCAAAAGCCAGGTTGCCGTATACTTTTGTTAAGGTGTTGTTATTCGCGCCATATTCAAGCATTGTTGTTTGTTTGGTAATTGTAACGCCATTTACTGTTATTGAATCAGTTGTAAAATTAAAGCCATTGCTGGTGATCATGGATGCCGGTAAAATTCCCTGGGCATCAAGCACCATTCCGCCCGAACCAGTATCAAACACTAATGAATAGCCTCCGTTGGGGATATCTTGGGTGCCAACTTTTGTAATAGGAATGGCCAGAACTTTATACTCGGCGGAATCGTTATACAATCCTTCATACAATCCGAGTGAGGTTGGGGTGGCTATAGGTGTAACTACTGCACGGGGCTTACCATTATTATTATCTTTTTTACATGCCGCTATTGCAAACAATAAAAACAAAACCGGAATAAATAACCAATTTTTGGCAATGTATCTATTTTTCATGTTTTAGGGGTACTTGTGTTGCGCATTTTATCTTAACATTATTTTTAAAACTTTATTATGTTGATTCATACTAATTTACCCGCTTAAGGGCAATTTTTACAAAACGCCTGTCTTTGTTAAAGCGACATCCTGACCGTTAATCCGCACGGTTCATTACTTTATACGTTCTTCCAAACAAATAGTAACATCATCTCCTGCTTCTTTTTTAATAAGTGTGCGCAGGTTGGTCTTTACGGGCAATTTGTGGGTGCCGTCGCCTAATGCCATAAACGAGCTTTGGAATGGTTGGCTGTCAACTGTTCCGCGCACCTTTACCAGGCCGCGTGTCCCAAAAAACTCAACCGAGCCGGGCCAGATCACATAGGTCCAGCCGCCTTTGCCGGGACTTTTTTGAAGGGTTGCGGTAAATTGTTTGTTTAATGCGCTCATGGTAATAGCATTTAATTTTTTATCCGGGACCCGCCGGGGGATTATCAAAGATATGGTTAATAAAATATGGGACAAATGTCCCATTGAGCATTTTGGGTATTATTCGTCACTTTAATGAAAATATTTATGTCATGAAAAAATATATACTGCTTTGGGGCTTACTTATCCTGTTACTTCTTATTGCGGGTAGAAGCATGAGCCAGGTAACCAATCCGGGAACCGTTGTTCAACAAAACGGCACGAACCATGCTAATAATGATGTCAACAATAGCGTTAACAACGGGCTGAACAATGCAGAAAGCTCGCTCAAAGGATTATTTAAAAAGAAAAAAAAGATGTCTCACGCTGATTCAGTAAAAATGGGGCAAACACAGGCTGCCGCCACTGCGCCGGGTTCAACTACTGCTGCCACAGCTTCAAATCCGCCGGCGGGCCAGGGGGCAACACAAACCTTAACATCTTATCAAAACTATGACTTTGTGCCCGGCAATAATATATTGTTTGAAGACGAATTCACGGATGACCAGAGCGGTGAATTTCCAACCCATTGAGATTTGAAGTCTGGCCAGGCTATACTTAATATGCAAGGTACCGATAAAGCTTTTTTTTCTGACCGACGGCAACTACTGTAAGGTACAGCCCCTGATGAAAAACAATGCTTATTTGACCAAAAATTTTTCTGTAGAATATGACCTCTACGCAAATAGGGGTTATGCGCCTATTATATTGATCGAAGATGTCAATCAAAGCGGCACCCTTACAATTCAGGCGGGAGCAAACTCGGTTGACTGGTCGGGATATATTTCCGCAGTCGACAAAACTACCAGCTTTAGCGGCAGTGAGCCTGCTGACATTGCAAACGACAACTTCGTGAATAAGTGGCACCATATTGCCATCACTTATAAAAACGACCAAATGAAGGTTTATGTGGACAAATACCGCGTGCTACTTGTACCGCACTGTAACGGGCTGCAGCCTGCTTACCTTTTGGTAGAAGGCATTGGCAGCCAGGATAGGCCGATGATATTCAAGAATTTCAAAATTGCTGATGGCGCGCAAATGTATATGACCGGACAGAAATTCACCGATGCAAAAATTGTTACCCACGGTATCAACTTCGATATTGACAAGGCAACGATAAAACCCGAAAGCATGGGGACGCTCAACATGATAGTAAAAGTATTGCAGGATAACCCCGGCCTGAAGTTTGAAGTTGACGGCCATACAGATAATACCGGCACCCCGGCACACAACCTGGTGCTTTCACAGCAACGGGCCGATGCGGTAAAGTCCCAGTTGATTGTTATGGGCGTCGATGCCTCACTGCTTACTTCAAAGGGCTTTGGCGATACAAAACCCATTGCAGACAACATGACATTAGATGGCAAAGCGAACAACAGGAGGGTTGAATTTGTAAAACAATGATTCCTAACTCTTGATACTCTGATTTCGATAATTATTGTTTAGGCACTGGCTGTTGTGCTTTATTTATAGAATCCTGCTGTTCCTTTTTCTTCTTCTTTTTAAAGAAGCCCTTCAATAAAAAGTTGCTTTGGGCCGCTTTCAGGTCTGTATTTAGGGTTGTGGTGGTGCTGTGCACATTTTTCATGGTTTTTTGCGCCTGTTTTACTGTTCCCTCAAGGTCTTTTGACAGCTTATCGCTATTCAATAACCTTCCGATACTGCCCTGGCCGCTATTAACTTTCGCTACAATTTGAGACAATCCGCCTGTGAGCGTTTCCGCATTATTGATCACACCTGTTAACTTGGCAATTATTTTATCAATATCCACGGGGTTAATAGCTGTTAACTGATCGCCATTTTGAACCACCTGTGTGCTTATTATGCCCCCCGGCGCTATAACTATCAGCTTGTCGCCCATTAATCCATCACTGCCTATGCTTATTTTCGAGTCCTTTTTTATAAACTTTCTAACATTGCTGTTTAATGTAAGGTCAACCCTGGCCGAACTGTCAGTTACAATATTTATATCCTGTACAACGCCTACATTAATCCCTGCAAAACGCACATTATTGCCAACCTGCAGGCCGTTAACATTTTTAAATGTCCCATAAACGTTAAATGTTGCGCTGAAAAGGTTTTTTCTGTTGCCGATAAAGAAAATGGCCAATACGAGTGCCAATAATCCTATAAAAGTAAACAGGCCGATTTTTATTTTTTGCCCTGATGTTGTTTTCATAATATGTCTTTAAAAAATGCTTCAACTGTTTTGTTATTTGATTTATGAAGGCCTTCAAATGAGCCCTCGGCTATAAATTCGCCATCATCCATAATCAATATCCGGTCGGCCGCTATCCTTGCACATTCCATGTCGTGCGTAATAATAATGGATGATGTTTTATATTTTTTTTGTATGCTTAATATCAGGTCGCTGATCTCCCGTGATGTTATGGGATCAAGACCCGTTGTAGGCTCATCATACAAGATAATCTCTGGGTTTACAATTATGGTACGTGCAAGACCGGCCCGCTTTCGCATACCGCCAGACAAGTCTGACGGTAATTTATCTATAGCTTCAAGCAAACCAACACTATCCAGCGCTTCTTCAACCCGCGTATCAATTTCCTGCTGGTCTTTTAACTTTAATACCCTGGTTAATGGGAATTCAAGGTTTTCACGCACCGTCATCGAATCATACAATGCCCCGCTTTGAAACAAAAAGCCGATTTTTATCCGCAATTGTTTTAGCTCCTTATCCGACATCCCTGCAACTTCATCGCCAAACACCTTGAGGGAGCCCCCATCTGGTTTTAAAAGGCCAACAATGCATTGGATAGCAACTGATTTACCCGTTCCCGATCGGCCCAAAACCACTATGTTCTCACTTCTTTTTAGTTCAAGGTTTATATCTTTTAATACATCTTTTTCACCAAATGACTTTTTCAGGCCTTTTATAGCTATCACCACTTCTTTTTTGCTTTTGGCTTCGTCCTTTTTCACCGTATTTTCTTTCACCTGGCTCATCTTTATGTTATTTATAAAACAATAAACTGGTGACCTGCACCGCAATCGCATCAATAATAAAAATCCAGAGGGATGCAGTAACTACTGCTGAATTTGCGGCGATACCTACGCTTTCGGTCCCTTTATTTGAATGAAAGCCTTTATAACAGCCAACAAAACCAATGGCAAAGCCAAAAAATATAGTTTTGACAAAGGCAGGTAAAAAATCAGAAAAATCAATTGACGCCACTACTTTGGTAAAATAAAGGCTGAAGCTCATATTGTCCCTGAGATTTAACGCAAGGAACCCTCCGAACAGACCTATAACATCTCCAATTACTGATAATATGGGCACCATTATGGTTGTAGCCAGTATACGGGTAACCACAAGATATTGCAACGGATTGGCACCGGATACCTCCATCGCGTCCAATTGTTCCGTTACCTTCATACTCCCAAGTTCTGCGCCGATGCTTGAGGCGATTTTTCCGGCGCAAATCAGGGCTATGATAACCGGGCCAATTTCGCGTATAAACGAAACTGCCAACGTTTTTGGCAACATACTTGCCGCGCCGAAAGAAACAAGCGTGGGCCGTAATTGCAGGATCAGCACCACGCCCATAATAAATGTAGTAATGCCTACAAGCATAATGGAGCGATAGCCAATTTCATAACATTGACGCACAAATTCAGACCATTCAAAGCCTCCTGTAAAAATGTTCCTGAAGAATTTAAAGAAAAACTCCACCTGGTCACCGATGCCTTCCAGCCATCTCTTCCATCCGGGAATTACCACTTGTTCTGCCATTATTTTCTTTTTAAGTACAAGTAAGCACAGTTATTTTTAGTATTCAATTTAAATTTTAACCTCAGTAAATTTCGTGCGGCTTATGATCTGGGGAACCTTTATGAGCAAACGGGAGCGTGCTTTGGTTTCAATTGAAACTGAACTGTTATTAGAACACAAAAACAAGCGTTTTGTTTACTGTACTGTCGTTTTGTTTAACCTATAAGCATAAGTATCTTATTGTCAGTTAATTATAACATTTTTTTGAGATATTCAGCCTCACAGTTCTTTGGAATTAAATCTTTCCCGTAAGGAGCACAGGGAAGGGCTTAAGATTTGATTTTCAGAATGATCTTTATACCTCAATTTAATTATATGTATTTTTGCAAAAAATAAACATCCGATGGCAAAGAAGGCGATAATAGCTGGTGCAAGCGGACTAATTGGCAGCTTGCTATTAGACATCATACTACAGCGTTCTGAATATGATGAGGTCTTGATTTTGGTAAGAAAAGAACTACCCTTGCAACATATAAAACTAAAGCAACAGGCGGTTGATTTCGACCGATTGACTGAATATTCGGCTTCGTTAACCGGCGATGTTATTTTTTCCTGCCTGGGTTCAACACAGAAAAAAACGCCGGATCTAACCGTCTACAGGAAAATAGACCACGATTACCCGTTGCATCTGGCAGAAATAGCCTTAAAAAATAAGATCGGGCAATTTCATTTGGTTTCCTCTTTAGGGGCAAACCCTGCAGCCTCAAATTTTTATTTGAAAATGAAGGGCGAAACTGAAGCGGATATTAAAAAGATTGGATTACACAGCCTGCATATTTACCAACCAGCTTTTTTAACAGGCGACAGGAAAGAAAAAAGGCAGGGCGAAGGCTTTTTGATCGGCTTAATGAAAATAATTGACCCGGTATTAATCGGCGGCCTTAAAAAATACCGGAGCATCCCGGCAAAAACTGTGGCCAAAGCCATGTATAACGAATCTTTAATAAACCAGGCTGGAATTTTTATCCATCCTTCTGATAAAATAAAACAATTAGCGTGAGTACTTATATATCTGCCGAAAACCTCGGCCATTCTTTCCATGATCATTGGTTATTCAAAAATATATCCATCGGCATCAACCGCGGCAGACGCGTGGCATTAGTAGGCATTAACGGGGCCGGAAAGACCACGTTATTAAAACTGCTGGCCGGTAATTTAAAGCCGACAGAAGGAAAAGTTGCGCAAATGCGCGATTTAAACATGGGTTATTTAGAACAGGACCCCGGATTTAAAGATGCTATAACCATAAGCGACTATATTTTTCATGCCGATGACTTGCAGCAACAACTGATCAGGAAATATGAGGAGCTTTTGGAAAATGACCCCGATAATGCCAGGGCCATTGAAAAGGTGATGGAAGAAATGAGCGATGTTGACGCCTGGGAATATGAATATAAGATAAAAACCATTTTGGGCCGGCTGGATATTCATCATCTTAATCAAAAGATAAATACATTAAGTGGCGGGCAAAAAAAACGTTTGGCACTTGCAAAATTGCTGATCGAGGATCCTGATATTTATATTTTAGATGAGCCAACCAACCATTTGGACATCGATACCATTGAATGGCTGGAGAAATTATTAACAGATGGCTCAAAAACCATCCTGATGGTTACGCACGACAGGTATTTTCTGGATAATGTTTGTAACGAGATATTGGAGATAGATAAAGGCAAGATCATCCCCTACGTCGGCAATTACGGCTACTATCTGGAGAAAAAGGCCGAGCGGGAAAGCGCAGACGAAGCCGCTTTTCAAAAAAACAGCAATTTGCTGCGTAAAGAACTGGAATGGATGCGTCGTCAGCCACAAGCACGGGGAACAAAATCAAAAGCAAGGATTGATGCTTTTTACGATTTAGAAGAGAAAACAAAAGATGGCGGTGCAAAGCAAAAAGTAGAGCTAACCATTAAAACCGCGCGCCAGGGGAATAAAATTATGGAGATGAACCATCTTTATAAATCCTTCAACGGGCAAACATTCATCAATAACTTTAGCTATGTATTTAAAAAGGGCGACAGGATTGGCCTTGCCGGCAAAAACGGTAGTGGCAAATCAACCTTATTAAACCTGATCACTGGTTCGTTAAATCCTGATAAAGGCATCATCGACAAAGGCGAAACTACGGTTATGGGCTATTTTCACCAATCAGGTATTGTATTTAAGGAAGACGAAAGGGTAATTGATATTGTAAAAAACGTCGCGGAGTTTATTACTATGGCCGATGGCAAGCTAATTTCAGCCTCTGCCCTGCTTACCTTATTTCTTTTCCCTCCCGCAAAACAATATGGATTTATTTCCAAATTGAGTGGTGGCGAGAAAAAAAGACTGCAATTGATGAGTATCCTAATGAAAAATCCGAATTTTTTAATTTTGGATGAGCCCACAAACGACCTGGACATCGATACATTAAACGTGCTTGAAGAATTTTTGACCAATTATTCAGGTGTTTTAATGATGGTATCGCACGACAGGTATTTGCTTGACAAACTTACCGACCAGCTTTTTATTATGGAAGATGGCGGCCATGTTAAAATATATAACGGAAATTACTCATCCTACAGGATAGAACAAGAGGAAAACAAACAACAAAACAAGCGAAATGCGATTGTTGAAGCGGCCCAACCTGTCGAGGTAAAGAAGAATAAACTTAGCTTTAAAGAGATCAAGGAACTTGAAACGCTTGAAAAAGAAATAGCCGGAATTGAAAACCAGCTAAAAGAAAAGGAAGAAGCGCTTAACGTGGCAGGCATAGCTGTAGACAAGCTAAACGAAACATTAAAACAAATTACTGTTTTAAACAGCAAACTGGATGAAAAAAGCATGCGTTGGATTGAGTTAACCGAATTAAAAGAGGCATAGATGAAAACATCAGACTTATTAGCATCCGTTGGCGTTATCATTTTATTGATCGCGTTTTTGCTTAATTTGTATAAAAAACTTCCGGCCCAAAGCAATACCTATAAGCTGTTAAACTTTGCGGGGGCTGGGATTTGTTGTTTTTCATCGTATTTAATTAGGTTTTATCCGTTTGTTGTATTAGAAGGCGTTTGGGCATTTGTGGCGTTACTATCATTATTTAATGTTCCACGTGGAACATCGGTTGAGAATAAATAATTTGTCCCCGTAGAGACGCAATACTTGCGTCTCCCACAATACAAATAGCCGGGCAACCGGGATTAATGGCCCGGAATCAGGGCATAAAAAGAGACGCAAGTATTGCGTCTCTACAAATTAATGTTCCACGTGGAACATGGAGGTCAAAATGTTTAAGAAATATAATGTAATAGTTGTGGGTGCCGGGCATGCGGGCTGTGAAGCTGCTGCCGCTGCCGCTAATTTGGGTTCATCAGTGCTGTTGGTTACTATGAATATGGGGGTTATTGCACAAATGAGTTGCAACCCTGCTATGGGCGGCGTGGCTAAAGGACAGATTGTGCGCGAGATTGACGCCATGGGCGGATACTCAGGCATTATAACCGATAAAACATCATTGCAGTTCAGGATGCTTAACAAATCCAAAGGCCCGGCTATGTGGAGCCCCAGGGCGCAAAGCGACCGGATGCGTTTTGCCGAAGAGTGGCGCTTAGCCCTTGAGCGCACCCCCAACGTTGATTTTTGGCAGGACACCGTTACTTCATTGCTGGTAAAAAACAATACCATTGCCGGTGTGCGTACATCGCTTGGTATAGAAATAGAAGCCGATGCCGTGGTGCTTACCAACGGTACTTT
>Ga0207033_1019_pt1 | contig 43499 bp, 39 predicted proteins | sample Alteio_BWMinCont_35_FD_153262 | JGI IMG/M metagenome (GOLD analysis project Ga0207033, IMG submission 153262) | Enriched cells from forest soil in Barre Woods Harvard Forest LTER site, Petersham, Massachusetts, United States -... | ecosystem: Environmental > Terrestrial > Soil > Temperate forest >... | reverse complement strand
GTCCAAGCGGTAAATTTTTGCATTGCTCCTGCTTCGTCAAACAAACCTAAGCTAACACCACGTAGTAAATGTTTCAAGAATAGAACGCCTTTGAAAGAAAGGATACGACGAACAGTGTCAGTAGGCTGAGCACCTTTGTGTAACCAGTCTAACGCCTTTTGACGATCGATCTGCACAGTTGCAGGAACAGTCAACGGGTTGTACGTGCCTAATTTCTGAATAAATTTACCATCGCGAGGGCTACGGCCATCTGCTACTACGATGAAATAAAAGGGTCTCTTTTTTGACCCGTGCCTTTGAAGTCTCATTTTTACAGCCATAAAAAATAGATATTTTTTGGGGTTGTGAGTGAATAGGGTTTCTAGTCCTTAAAAAAGGAGGTGCAAATATAGCGCCAATAGCTATATTTTCCAAATTGTTTCGTTAAAACTTACCCTGATTTTCAATGAGGAGGTTCAGTAAGAAAGATTGCTGGCTGCCAAAGCTTTATATGTTACCAATGAAAATTATATTTTATGCCTATCTGGATATCAGTAGAATATAATTTTACGGTTCCTTCACCAACGCCCGCTATTGGAATATTGATCGAAGGCTCTGCCTGGATAGAGAAAGCTCTTGATAATTTTCTTTCAATACCTACCGATACTGTGGTGATAGAGAATAGATTTTGATTTCCTGTATAAGAATGGGATATCTGATAATTGTTATTATTAGCAGTATAATAATATTCGTAATCTTCTTTTTTCATTATAAAAGAAGATAATCCTGCTGTAGCATAATAGGTTGTTTTAGGTCGCAAAATAAAATTATACCGAACAGCTATAGGTACCTCAAATATTAAACAATTAGCATCAACTTTATTAATATTGACGGTACTCAAATACGGATCCTTAGCATCGTTATAGTCGCTGGCGCCGGCAATATATTTTTTACGGCCTGCATAAAACCCTGTTTGTACACTTATTCTTTTATTGATCTGATAGCCAATGCCTACGCCAAATCTTGGTGTAACAGAACTATTGTTAAAAGAAAACAATGTTACATTACTGGCATCTGCACCAATTGAAGCAAGTATGTACCAAGGATTTTTCTTTGGTGTAGGATCTTTTTTGATCTCTTCTTTTTTAGACGAATTAATTACTGTGGTATCCTTCTTTGTTACTGTTTTTGGAATAGAATCTTTCTTCTTGTCTTTATCTATTAAAAGAAGTGATCTTTTATTATCAGTATTGTTCACTACCGTTTCATTCATTTCATCACTAGAATCTACAGGTGTTACATCAACTTGTTCAGCTGCTTCTATTGTAGCACTCGTTTTACCGTGAATGTTTCTTTTGTTTTTCTGCGAAGAACTGTAGGTTATTGAATTATCTGATCCAATAAAATTATCATTACCTATTTTGATATTTTTTCTTGTAGATACCTTACCATCAATAACTTTTGATTTTCCTTTTTTGTTGGCAATATTTATCGCAGTTGAATTTTCTTTTTTATTTGATAAATAAGATTCAGAACTACTATTTGTTATATAATTATCACTTATTCTATCTCTAACTGCTTTATTGATCACGACAGAATTCGATCTTTGTCTTTCAGTAGTTTTTTCAACTGAAAGATTGTTCCTAATTAATGAAGATTGTTCTTTACTATCAATACTATTCTCTCGAGCTGTTAATTGACTATTTTGTTTATTGATATTTTTAGACGTACTCTTGTTTTCTTTATCGATTACATTTTCTACGATAGATGCAGACTGTTGTTCATTCTTAGCAGCACTTATAACATCCGATGAATTTTCAGTTACTGTTGGCTTTTGAATAAAATGATCATGAGATAGTATAATTCCCCCCAGCAAACCAAAAGATAGCAATGCCAAAGAAAACCACATAAAGGGGCTACGCCTGCGTTCTTTATCAGCGTTAAGCTTAGCCTCCATTTTATCCCAGGCTTGCTCCTCAAAAGCAGGCTCACTGTTTTCAGCGGCCTCTCTTATTTTATTTTCGATATGATCAAACGGCTTTTTGCTCATAATAATTTTGTTCTGTTTCTTTCAGCATTTTTTGAATATTCATTTTTGCTTTTGCAAGATTTGATTTTGATGTGCCGACTGTAATATTTAATTGTTTCGCTATCTCCTCATGTTTAAAGCCATCAATAACATATAAATTAAAAACAGTGCGATACCCTGGTGACAAGCGTTGTACGATGTCTATTATTTCTTTGTAAGACAATTTATTGATCGATGTTTCCTGCGGATCGATCGTCTCAAGATGATCGTCTTTTATATCAACCAGAAAATTCTTTTTATTGTTTTTTCGAAAATGATCGATCGCCGTATTGACCATAATACTTTTCATCCACCCTCTTAAGGATGTTTCATAATTATCATACGCCGGTTTGAAATTGTGTAGTTCGCGGTATATTTTCATGAAGCCATCGTTCACTACTTCCATCGCATCATCTTTTGTATTGCAATAGCGCATACAAATAGCCATAGAAAAGCCATAGTACATTTTGTAGAATGTTTTCTGACTCTCCCTGTCTGCTTTTGCGCAGCCCTGGACGATATGTATAACACTGTGCCCTTCTGGCAAAATCTATACTTTTATATTACAGGAATTCTCTGATTCACTACTAAAACGAACAAAGAGGCAATATAGTTGCCTTTCTTTAAAAAAAATGACGCCATACAATTATTGGCTGTACGGCGTTATCGGGATTTTGGAACTTGTTTTTGGTATTTCACCATCTTCTTTATCTTTTCATCATGCCCGGCATTTTACCCATTGGCATTTTGTTCATCATTTTCATCATACTCTTCATTTGCTCAAACTGTTTTAAAAACTGGTTAAGTTCGGCTATATCTTTTCCGCTTCCTTTAGCGATGCGGGTTTTGCGAGATGGATTGATAAGATCGGGATTACGACGTTCTTCCAATGTCATAGAATTGATCATCGCTTCTATTCCTTTAAATGCGTCATCGTTGATATCTACATCCTTTATTTGTTTACCTACGCCAGGAATCATACCCATCAAGTCTTTCAGGTTGCCCATTTTTTTGATCTGCTGTAACTGGGTCTTAAAATCTTCAAAATCAAATTGATTTTTCCGGATCTTCTTTTCCAGTTTAGCGGCTTCGGCTTCGTTGAATTGTTCCTGTGCTTTTTCGACCAAACTCACAATATCTCCCATCCCTAAAATACGCTGCGCCATCCTTTCAGGATAAAACACATCCAACGTATCCATCTTTTCGCCGCTACTGATAAATTTGATCGGCTTTTGCACCGTGTATTTAATAGACAATGCCGCCCCACCTCTAGTATCACCATCTAATTTGGTTAGTACAACCCCGCTAAAATCAAGTCTTTCGTTAAACGTAGCCGCCGTATTTACAGCATCCTGGCCCGTCATACTATCTACAACAAACAATATTTCCTGTGGCTTAATAGCGGCCTTTATAGCAGCAACTTCATTCATCATCACTTCATCTACAGCCAAACGACCGGCAGTATCTATGATGATCACATTTTTATTCTTTGTTTTTGCTTCTTTGATCGCATTCTGAACAATGGAAACAGCATCTTTATTTTCCCTTTCGCTATACACATCCACACCAATTTGTCCGCCTAAAACTTCCAACTGATCTATTGCCGCCGGCCTGTAAATATCCGCAGCAACCAATAAAGGCGATTTTCCTTTTTTTGTTTTAAGATAATTAGCCAACTTTCCGCTAAAAGTTGTTTTACCACTACCTTGTAGCCCGGCAATCAATATAATTGCAGGGTTTCCTGTAATATTAAATTCGCTTTCATTCCCACCCATTAATTCAGTCAACTGATCCTGAACTATCTTAACCATTAACTGGCCCGGACTAACCGCTGTTAAAACTTTTTCGCCTACTGCTTTTTCTTTAATGGTATCTGTAAATTCTTTGGCAATCTTATAATTCACATCGGCATCTACCAATGCGCGACGAATATCCTTTACGGTATTGGCCACATTTAATTCTGTGATCCTGGCTTGTCCTTTCAGGTTCTTAAACGCACTTTCTAGCTTTTCACTTAACGAGTTGAACATATTTTATATCAATTGGAATTTTTTCAAACAAAAAAGTGCAATAAACACTTCATTAACAAAGATTGCAAATGTAAGAAATCTTATTCTCTCCTATTAATTAGCAAATAATGTGCTCAAAAAAGCTACCCTATATTACGTCAGCCAATCTCAAAACCCTTTACCAATAAGCTTCTATAAACTCCGCCGTAGTAGTACTTCTACATCCGTGAAAAACTGTTTTGATTGATTTTGCGTTTGTAAATAATGGAATTGAATGCCCATATTTAATTTCTACTCATTTGTTAACAAAAAATAGTTGTCAAAATATTTTATTGCCCCGATTATTTTGTTATTATTGCACCATCCTAGAGCGTTTTTTTAAAATAATTGAATGAAGAAAGCATTATATACGTTAGAATACCCTGTACGTTGTTCTCCCGGGATTCTATACGAGTTTTTAAGTACCCCTGCCGGATTGCAGGAATGGTTTGCAGACAAAGTTGATGAAAGAGACGGTGTTTTTAGTTTTTCATGGAATGGTTCTGATGAAACAGCAGAAGTTTTAGAAAAAGAAGAAGATAAGTTTATTCGCTTTCATTGGTCACACATGCCAAAGGGAGAATATTTTGAATTTAGCATTGAAAAATCTGAAGTAACCAACCAAACCATTTTGGTAGTGAAAGATTTTGCGGATAAAAAAGATCTGAAAGATTCAAGCCAATTATGGGAATACCAGGTGAAAGATCTTTTTCATCGTTTAGGCAACTAGTTCCTCAAGAGCATTATTAATTCTGAAAAAGACTGTTCAATAAAAAGCGGCGCACTATCCCAATGCTGCACAGGTAAGCTTTTGGCTATCTTAATAAAATCTTTGTTATTAAGCAGTGCGCTAAAATCATTTAGTGTATAATTTCTCAACGGCAAATAATTATCTTCTTCAAAATGATGTTGCCACGGATCAGTTGAAACACAAATAGAATAGCCCGATTCACAAAGCTGCAAAAAATTATTTATCAAAGCCGGTATCGCATTCACTTTATGCTTACCTGATAATTGCAGGTTAATGCTAAAAAAATTACCCCACCAAAAGAATATCCGCATAGCCAATATATTATCTCTTTCAAAACATCTAGGATAATCCAGCATTACATAAGGAAGGCCTTTGTAGTTTTCACCTTTAGATATCTTCGGGTAGCTTGTATTTACTTCAGGTGGCAATAACTCTTTTTCACTCGCAATTGTTTGTCGCATAGGAATTAAAAGATCCCCAAACATGGCATATACCTTTTGAATAATAGCATATTTCGTTAAAATCCAATCCGTATTATTAACCAATTCCTGTTCTTTGTCAGAAAGAGTTATTTTTACTTTTTCAACCATATTGAAAATTAAGTAATTAATTAAAACTTTTAGCAGGCGGTTCCATTTGCCTTTCCGGTATGATAAAGAAATTAGATAAGCTTATTCTCAAAACTTTCCTGGGACCGTTTGCGGTTACTTTTTTTATCAGCCTATTCGTATTAATGCTGCAGATTTTATGGAAATACGTAGATGATCTTGTAGGTAAGGGTCTTGATTTTATCACCATAATGAAATTCGTAGCATTAGCAAGTGCAGAATTATTAACGCTTGCAATGCCTATTGCGATTCTTATTTCTTCAATCATGACCTTTGGTAATTTGGGCGAGCGTTTTGAATTAGTCGCCATTAAATCTTCCGGCATATCCCTTTTACGTTTTATGCGTCCATTAATATGGGTAGCTCTTTTACTTTGTGGCATTACTTTTCTATTCGCTAATTATGTGATCCCTTATTCCAATTCCAAATTCAAATCATTATACTATGATATTGTGTATAAAAAACCTGCGCTTGATCTGAAAGAGGGCACTTTTTTTACACATATCAATGGATACGCCATTAAGGTAGGCAAAAAAGATCCCGATGGAAAAACCATCCATAACGTGATCATCTACGAGCAAGACAACCCTTTACAGGACAATACTATATTAGCAGAGAAAGGAGTAATGACAACTTCTGACGACAAGCAATTTCTAGAATTCACTTTACAAAATGGTGTACGCTACCAGGAAACGGGTAACTACTATGATACGGCCACCGAATTTACCCAGATGAGTTTTAAAGAATATAAGAAGCTAATAGATCTGTCTTCTTTAAAAATGATGAATACCTCTGACAGTGCATTTAAGAAAGATCAAAAATCTTTCAGCGTACACGAATTGAATTATACCAAGGACTCTCTCTTAAAAGAGAATGATTCACTTAGCCGGAAAGTATATGCCCAATCTTTAGCTCAAATTCATTACAATAATATTCCTGATAGTATATGGAAGAAAGTTGCTTTGATACCCTCAACAAAAGAGAAAGACTTTTTAGGCCTAATACCGGATTCTGCAAAAGCGGGTTTATATCAGGGTGCATATTCCATAGCAGAAAATATGAGAAGTACTTACCAATTTACAACCGGTAATATCAAAGACAGAAAAGAACAGATACGTGATATTGATCTGGAATGGCATCGCAGGTTTTCTTTATCAGCGGCATGCCTGGTTTTGTTTTTTATAGGCGCGCCTCTAGGTTCTATCATACGGAAAGGAGGATTGGGTATGCCTTTGCTGGTAGCGATCATATTCTTTTTATTATTTTATCTCTTAAATGTATTCGGAGAAAAATTTGTGAAAGAAAATGTATGGCCTCCTTATTTTGGTATGTGGTTTGCCGTAATTACTCTAAGTCCTGTAGGTGCGTTCCTCACATACAAAGCGATGCATGATTCTCAATTATTTAACAAAGAATTTTACACGCGGATGTTTCGAAAAGTGCAACTTGCTTATATTAGCCTTATAAATAAAAAATAGTCATTAAATTTAAAATCTAAACCAACCTATCATGAAACCATCATCAAGAAGGAATTTTATTGGCAACGCCACAAAAGCCGGCATTGGAGGAATGTTTGCTCTTCCTGTTATAGGATCTTTAATGTCTTTTACCAATAAATCAAAAACTGTAGCATCCTCATCAACCATCAAAACGGGTTTTGATCAAACGCCGCTACCTTATGCGTTTAATGCATTAGAACCCAATATTGATGCAGAAACAATGCAGATCCATTATACAAAACATGCTGCTGCTTACAGCAAAAATTTAAAAGAAGCCATTGCTGCAGAAAACATAACAGCAACCTCAGTTGAAGATATACTCGCTAAGGTTTCTAAGTATTCCACAAAAGTCCGCAATAATGGTGGCGGACATTATAACCATGAATTATTCTGGAAATTGTTATCTCCAACAACAACGCAACCAAGTGCTGCTTTATTAGCTGCTATTACAAAAGACTTTGGCTCATTAGATGCATTAAAAAAACAATTTAATGATGCTGCTAAAGCAAGATTCGGTAGCGGTTGGGCATGGTTGATCATTACACCGGAAAAAAAATTAGCAATTGCTTCTACTGCAAATCAGGATAATACAATGATGGATATTGCAGAAGTAAAAGGATTTCCTTTATTTGGAATAGATGTTTGGGAACATGCTTACTATCTTAAGTACCGAAATCTTAGAGCTGATTACGTTGAAAATTTCTGGAAGGTATTGAATTGGGATTATGTAAATGAAAGGTTTAATAGTTTAATGGCTTAATAGTTAAATTGTTCATTCAGTATTCTTCTCAATAAACAATTGAGCAATTAAACAATTTGACCAAATAAATAGACTCAGCCTTTGTTGAAGAAGTACCACAAATACGACTGCAACAAAGGCTGATAAATTGATAACACAATCTGGAACAAATATAATTGTACTACTATTTTATACAAGTACACCCATCCTATTTAGCAGAATTTTATCATTAACAAATACAAATGTTAAAATAAACTATTGTCGGTAATGCGTTAATAATTATTTACAACTTTACTTATTTTCTTGTCGACTTACCGGCTAATTTCGCACCACAAAAAATATTCATTATGCAGGTTTGGAAAGATTATCAAGAAAAAAATAAAGGCCGATTTTTAAATGAATTGTTGGATCTGTTGCGCATACCAAGTGTAAGTGCAAAGACTGAAAATAAAGCAGACATGATCACCTGCGCCGAAGCTGTAAAACAAAGATTGTTAGAAGCCGGTGCTGATAAAGTAGAAATATATCCAACTTCCGGTCATCCGATAATTTATGGCGAAAAAATAATTGATCCGACTAAACCTACTGTACTGGTTTACGGACATTATGATGTACAACCTGCTGAACCGCTGGAACTATGGCACAGCGCACCATTTGATCCTGTAATTAAAGACGGAAAAATATTTGCACGTGGAAGTTGCGATGATAAGGGGCAAGTATATATGCACATAAAAGCATTAGAAATTTTAGTAAAGACGAATACACTAACCAACAATATCAAATTCTGTATTGAAGGCGAAGAAGAAATTGGCTCTCCTAACTTGGGCAAATTTGTTGAAACACATAAAGACTTATTAAAGGCAGATTGTGTTTTAATAAGTGATAGTTCAATGATCAGTTTAGATACGCCGAGCATTGATATTGGTGTACGCGGATTAAGTTATATCGAATTAGAAATTACAGGGCCTAATCGTGATCTGCATAGTGGTGTGTATGGCGGTGCAGTAGCCAACCCAATAACCATTTTAGCAAAAATGATCGCGAGTTGTCATGATGAAAACAACCACATTACTATTCCGAATTTTTATGATGATGTAGTTGTTGCAACTGCAGAAGAAAGAAAATTAATGGCGGCAGCACCTTACGATGAAAAAGAGTACGAACAAGATCTGGGCGTAAAAGAATTGTGGGGAGAAAAAGGTTTTACAACAAATGAAAGAACGGGCATCCGACCAACATTAGAATTGAACGGCATCTGGGGCGGTTATCAGGGCGAAGGCGCCAAAACGGTTTTGCCATCAAAAGCTACGGCAAAAATTTCTGCAAGACTGGTTCCTAATCAATCGTCAGAAAAAATAACAGCATTACTATTAAATTATTTTAAAAAGATAGCACCACCATACGTTACCGTTAGTTCATTTGAACATCATGGTGGCGAACCTTATATGACGCCAATTGATAGTAAAGCATACAAAGCTGCTGCTGCCGCTATTAAAGATACATTTGGTAAAGAAGCAATACCTGTTCGTGGTGGTGGAAGTATTCCTATCTGCGCTTTGTTTGAAAAAGAACTTGGCATTAAGATAGTATTTATGGGTTTTGGATTAGATAGCGATAATCTGCATAGTCCGAATGAAAAATTCAATTTGGAAAATTTTTATAAGGGTATTGAAACGATCCCTTATTTCCATAAACACTTTACAGAAATGAAATCATAGTATTTTAATCGACTCCCAGATTTATAGTAAAGTGTATAATTAAGTTATTTGACCGCAAAGAACACAAAGAAGCCGCAAAGGGACGCTAAGTCTTTCTTTACGGCTTCTTTGCGATAACTTAGCGCATTTTGCGGTTTATAGAACTCAATATTAATTTGCTATAACTTTCCGATATCTGGAGAGTCGGTTATTTTTATACACTGTTTTAAGGCTAAATCTTATTAAAAAAATAATTTATACGTCGTCTAAAAACCTTTACTGTAAAGATTATATAGAGTTTTCAACAAAATTTTAGTTTTTGAAATAAAACAGTACATTTGTGATGCTCTAATGTTTTAGTATTTCGCTTTTGGCTGATGTAAGCTTTGTTTAAGTCCATTTTCAGTTCATTGTAACAGCTAAGTCATTATGGTTTTTTTTTAATTTAAAAAGTTTATACAATGAACATTTACGTAGGAAATCTAAGTTGGACAATGACCGACGAAGACTTAAGCAATCTTTTTACTCAATTTGGCAGCGTAGGCAGTGCTAAAATTTTGAAAGACAAAATGAATGGCCGTAGCAAAGGTTTCGGTTTTGTTGAAATGGAAGACGAAGAAGCAGCTCGCGCTGCAATCGCCGGCCTAAACGAAACAGAAGTACAAGGTCGCAAATTAATCGTTAACGAATCACAACCTCGTCAAGAAGGCGAAGGTGGCGGCTACAAGAAAAGTGGTGGCGGTGGTTACGGCGGTGGCGGTGGCTACAAAAAAAGCGGCGGTAGCGGTGGCTACGGCGGCGGTGGCGGAAGAAGCAGCGGCGGCGGTTACGGCGGTGGCGGTGGAAGAAGTGGTGGCAGCGGCGGCGGAAGAAGCGGCGGCGGTTACGGCGGTGGCGGTGGAAGAGATTATTAATATCTTTTGATACACACTATAGTATTGATCCCTCACATTTTTTGTGAGGGATTTTTTTATTCTTCGAATAAATTCCAGCATACAAATAATCAAGAAGCGAAACCTGAATTAACCTTCTTTTACATCGTACGTCGTACATCTAACATCATACATCTTTAGTAACTTAGTAGCATAAATAAGCTATATGCAAGAAGTATACATTATCTCAGCAGTTCGCACACCAATCGGCAGTTTCGGCGGTTCATTAAAAGATTTTTCTGCAACGAAACTTGGCGCCATCGCTATTAAAGGGGCGGTAGAAAAAGCAGGCATCAAACCAGAGCTAGTTGAAGACGTATTAATGGGCTGTGTGCTACAAGCTAATCTGGGACAAGCTCCTGCAAGACAGGCTGCTAAATTTGCTGATCTTCCTAACGAAGTAAATTGTACTACTGTAAATAAAGTATGTGCTTCCGGAATGAAAGCCATTACACAGGCAGCGCAAAGCATCGCATTAGGTGATGCTAATATTGTTGTAGCAGGCGGCATGGAAAGTATGAGCAATGTGCCTTTCTATGCAGATGCTATACGTTGGGGAAATAAATACGGTAATACTCAATTTATTGATGGATTAGCAAAGGACGGACTAACAGATGTGTATGATGGCAAGGCTATGGGTAATGCCGCAGAACTTTGTGCATCGAGCTGTGGTGTTAGCAGAGAAGATCAGGATGCATTTGCTATTGAGAGTTATAAACGTAGTCAGGCTGCATCCAATACAGGAAAATTTGATAATGAAATTGTACCGGTATCAATACCGCAACGCAAAGGCGACCCTGTTTTATTTTCAAAAGATGAAGAGCCTTTTAATGTAAAGTTTGATAAGATTCCGGAACTGAAATCTGCTTTTATAAAAGACGGATCGGTTACTGCGGCTAATGCATCCACAATGAATGATGGTGCGGCAGCATTGGTTTTGATGAGCAAACAAAAAATGGAAGCACTTGGATTAAAACCAATTGCTAAAATTATTTCTTATGCTGATGCAGAACAGGCTCCTGAATGGTTTACCACTACTCCATCTATTGCTGTGCCAAAAGCCGTTGCCAAAGCAGGTTTACAAATGTCAGATATTTCTTACTGGGAACTGAATGAAGCTTTTGCCGTTGTAGGAATTGAAAACAGCAGACGCATGAAATTAGATCCTGCTAAAGTGAATGTACATGGTGGTGCCGTTTCTATCGGACATCCTTTGGGTTGTAGCGGTGCGCGTATTGTTGTTACTTTAATTAATGTTTTAAAAGCTAACAATGCTCGCTATGGCGCTGCGGGAATTTGTAATGGTGGCGGTGGGGCTTCTGCTATTGTTATTGAAAACTTATAGTTTATTATATTTGAGCATAACTCTTAATAAAATGCCTACAAAAAATATAAAATCCGTGTATGCCGACTTTAGGGCTGGTTTTGAAAATAATCCAAATTATACAATCGATTTTTACACAAAGAATGCGCTCTTTTTTAATAATATTAATTCCCTAAATACCACTGAAGAATTAAGACTTTATATTGAGTTGATCTGGCAATATTTGAATGCTATATATATCAAAGGCCGTTTTAATGACACAGTAGATAAAGTAAATAAAACTCAACCATTCATTGATAGTGAAATAAACAAACTTAATGCAAACAATCTTAAAGATGAATGGTATCAAGGGATTTTGCTTTTTAAGGGTATGGCAAGTTATAGACTTCGCGACTACAAGACTGCAACAAATATTTTTAGAGATTTAGTACAATCTGATACTAATAATGAGAATTATAAAAATTGGCTTAATTACTCTCGTTACGGACAAAGATTATGGCTTGTCTATTTGGCGACCTTATTTTTTACAGCGCTTATTTTTTCTTCATTATTTCTTGAAAAGCATATTTCCAATTATTATTTAGGACAATCTATAAGATTAATTGGATTGTTAGGAGTAGTAGGATTCCTATCCATTTTAGGCTATGAGTATTATATAAAGCGCAGCTTCCGCAAAACAACTGCGAGTAAATAGAATTTATCCTTTGAGAAAAGAATTAAATCAGGCCCAGACTACGGTAGTTTTAAAAACTACCGTAGTCTGGGAACCACTCTCTTGATCTTGGCCGTTTAACATACGTCTTGATAAAAGCACAATAATTACAAACCGATAAAATGTCTTCTCCCGAAAGGTTTCGGGAGAACCTGCCACAGAAGCTTAATAGTAGTAAAAAAGCCCGGCTAAACAATTTGTTCGTATCGCTACGATAGAATAAATTTGCTGAACTTTTGATAATAACCAATAACAACTAAATTTAATCAATGCGACAGATAGCCTTTAGAGAAGCATTACGCGAAGCGATGCAGGAAGAAATGAGACGTGATGAAAGGGTTTTTTTAATGGGGGAAGAAGTAGCGGAATATAATGGCGCCTATAAGGTTAGTCAGGGTATGCTGGATGAATTTGGAGAAAAAAGAGTAATCGATACCCCTATTGCAGAGCTTGGTTTTACAGCGATCGCAGTGGGTGCGGCACAAAATGGTCTTCGTCCGATTGTTGAATTTATGACCTGGAACTTTGCTGTTTTGCCGTTAGATCAAATTTTAAATACTGCTTCTAAAATGTTAGCGATGAGCGGTGGCCAGGTTGGTTGTCCAATTGTTTTTCGCGGACCTGGTGGAAGTGCCGGCCAATTAGGTGCACAACACTCTACAGCTTTTGAAGCTTTGTATGCAAATATTCCGGGGTTAAAAGTTATTTCTGTAAGCAATCCTTACGATGGTAAAGGTTTATTAAAAGCTGCCATTCGTGATGATGATCCTGTTGTTTTTATGGAATGTGAGGTTGGGTATGGTGATAAAGGTGAAGTTCCTGAAGAAGAATATATTTTACCAATTGGTAAAGCATTTATTAAACGTGAAGGTAAAGATGTAACGATCGTTTCTTTTAATAAAATGATGAAGGTCGCATTAGGTGCCGCTGAAGAATTAGCAAAAGAAGGTATTGAAGCTGAAGTTATTGACTTGGCAACAATTCGTCCGATGGACTGGTTCACTATTTTACAAAGTGTAAAAAAGACAAACCGTTTGGTGATTGTTGAAGAACAATGGCCGTTTGCATCTGTATCATCTGAAATTACTTATCGCATACAAAAAGAAGGATTTGATTATTTAGATGCTCCTATCCGCAGAGTTACTTCTGCTGATGCGCCGATGCACTATGCTCCAAACCTAGTTGCAGCCTATCTTCCAAGTATTGAGAAAGTTGTTAAAGTTGTAAAGGAAGTAATGTACTCAAGAAAATAATTTCAACTCTTATTATAAATGAAGAAGCCTTTGATACATATCAAAGGCTTCTTCATTTATTCAATTCTATAGTGATTAATAATTCTTCAATACATAATATTGATAAGGATTTAATGCAAGCGTTGTTTTAAGTGATACTCCTGTACCTGCATAAGCATCTGTCCAATTGGAGTTTGTTAACTGAGCTGGAATAGTAAATGATTGTGTACTATTTCTAACATTAGCAATTACTACAACAGAATCTGATCCCAAAGTTTTAGTATAGCACACAATATTCGGATCTATATATGTTGTTAGTGTTCCTGTTTTCACAACTTCTGATGAATTACGAAATGCTAATATCGTTTTGTATGCAGCAACCATATCCGGATTTTGTGTCCAGTCAATTGGCTGATCATTAAAGAAAGACAATAACGCTGTTTGACCAACTTCCTGACTACCATAGATCATTGGTGTACCGCCCATATTAATTGTAATAACAGATGCTGCAAGTGCACCCGCTTTGCCATTAAAAAGAGTCATTGGTGTTCCGTCAAATGCAGAGTGATCGTGTGTTGTAGTAAACCTTAATCTTTGGTCACCGGTTGGTACTCCTACATAGTTACTTCCATTTTGTGCAAAAATAGCTGCCGGAGTGCCAGGACTTGAAGTGCTAAATGCACTTACTACAGAACCATAAAATCCTTCATCAAAGATCATTTGAAAACCTGCAGTTAAATGACTGGTATACCCACCTTCAGCCAGTAAAATAAGTTTTCTTGCAGGTTGAATATTATTTAAAGAATCAATAGCCTGCGCCCAAAATGCATCAGGAACATTATCTGCAAAATCACATCTGAAACCATCAAAATTGGCTGTATGTATCCAGTACTCCATATCTGTTATCATTTGGAGACGCATCGTATCATTATTATAATTCAACTGCGCAACATCAGGGAAATTATATCCTGGTGGCGAAATAATATTTCCCGAACCATCTTGCTCATACCAGCTCGGATGTTCAGTTATCCATGCATTATCCCATGAAGTTTGATTTGCTGCCCAATCTAATATCACCGCCATGTTTTTGCTATGTGCTGTACTAATTAAATTTCGCAGATCTGACAAAGAACCAAACTCACTATTTAAACCAACATGATCCTCTACACAATAAGGAGAATTAACACTTGAGTGTCCCGGAATTGATTTCCCTATTGGATTTATAGGCATCAACCAGATCACATTAATACCTAAAGTTTTTATTGAATCCAGACGCTGAGTGATCCCATTAAAATCACCCGTGGCACTGTATGCTCTTTCGTTAACCTCATACATAGTTATATCTGCTGTAGTAGCAGGGATATTCGTATAAGGTGTGCCGTATTGCAAACTGCTCGATTGATTTTTCTTTTTACAAGAAAAAAGAAAAATCAATCCAAAAAATAATAAATACTTTTTCATATAATTTTATTTAAGGCAATCAAAAATTAGAACTAAAATGTAGTCTATTAAAAAGCTACATGCAATAAATACTTATCCTTAAAAAAGGGTTCAGGAAATATTTTTTCGATTTCCCATATCCTTGGTTTACACTGACTGTCAGATATTTCCTGACTAAGATCGCCACCTTTCAAACAAATTAATCCTCTTGGCTGATTTTCTTTTTTAAGTAAAGGTTTACTCCAAAACCAAAGATCTTTTAATGGCGCGACGGCTCTTGATACTACAACATCAAATTTTCTGTCTTTAATATCTTCTGCTCTTGTATGTTGTGTGGTAAGATTTTGCAGGCCAATCGCAGCAGCTACTTCATTTACTACTTTCAATTTTTTATTAATGCTATCTACCAAATGAAACTGAACCTCCGGAAAAAAAATGGCTAATGGTAAACCGGGAAATCCTCCACCAGCGCCAAGATCCATGATCTGCATTCCTTTTTTAAATTCAAACTGCGTAGTTATTGCTAAAGAATGTAAAACATGGTGCTCATAAAAGTTATCCATGTCTTTACGTGAGATAACATTTATTTTCTCGTTCCACTCTGTGTACAATTCTTTTAACGCCGCTAGTTGTTTTAACTGCGCTTCAGAAAAATCACTAAAATATTTATTAATAATATCCATTAGATCAGAAGATAATTATTTCCACAATTTCTTTGGTTTTCTAACCACCGACATTGCAAAAATGATGTAATAGAAAAACATAAACACATCCAAAAATGGGAACAGTATAAATAGATCCTTTTCATTTAGCTTTTTCATGTTGCCATATAATACAATTCCTTGCAGTATAAAACGAGCAATAAAAATGATCAGTGCCGCGATCCAAAACTGTGACAGTACACTTACAATAAATAAAGGATAAAATAAAAACAGAGAAAAAGAATATGACCCTAATAAAAATTTATGTAATGGTTTATAATAGCGACCCGAGCTGTTATGACGCTTCTTTTGTCTTACCCAGTCTCCAAAAGTTTTAGCAGGTTCGCTTACGGTAAAAGTATCCTTATCAATACTGATCTTTGTGTTAGTTTTTGTAGCGGCCATATTAACAAACAGATCGTCATCTCCACTCAAAATATTATTATGAGCCGAGAAACCTTTGTGTCTATAAAAAAGGATCTTCTTATAGCTCAAATTTCTACCGACACCCATGTATGGAATACCTGCCAATGTATAATTCAGATATTGCAAAGCAGTATGAAATGTTTCCCAACGAATGATCTTATTTAATAAACCGGGTTTCTTTCTATAAGCTCCATATCCTAAAACAATCTCTGTTGCATCATCATAAGTAGCTTGTATTTTATCTATCCAAAATTCCGAAGCTGGTTTACAATCAGCGTCTGTTAATAAAACGATCTCATATTTTGCGGCTTTGATCCCCATGCTTAGAGGGAATTTTTTTCCGGGAATGAATTGCGCTTCCTGCTTCAATTCCAACACTTTTAATAACGCTAAATATTTATCCTCAAACTCTTTCAATAAATACCTCGTATCGTCAAATGAATTATCATCTACCACGATTATCTCATGCGTAGTTCTATATTGTTGCTCTAATACAGATGGTAAATTTTTAGCAAGATTCAATGACTCATCTTTCGCACAAATAATTACTGAAACAGGATGCGTTTGTGAAGTAGTTTTAGCGCCAGGTTTATAAGACATCAGCCTCATAAAAAAATAAGTATAATAGAATAGCTGAACTAGTGCCGCCAGGCAAAAGACAAAAAACAAAGCATCGCGCCAGTATTGCAATAGATCTAAAAATTTCATAGCTGCAAAAATAAGGTATAGACAAAGGTTTATGAAACCAATTTATACACGGTTAATTAATAAAAATGGAACAACTACTGCTGTTCCATTTTCTGATTCAAATAATTATTTTATGCCGAGACCCATTTGTGATTAGAGAAATCTCCAAACGATTCGCCTTTCTTTCTTTCTTTCTTAAATATACTAAAACAATTATCAAGTTCTGCTAATATACCTGCTTCATCAAGACTATGCTTATACAGCTTATTCAAGCGCTCCCCCTGATTATCGCCACCTATGTGCAAATTGTATTTGCCCGGTGCTGTTCCAACAAAACCAACTTCAGCTGCATATGGACGGCCACAGCCGTTAGGGCAACCCGTCATGCGCATGATGATATTTTCATCCGCCAGTTTATGCTTTTCAAGCAATGGTTCTATTTTAGAGAGCAGGCTTGGTAAATATCTTTGTCCTTCTGCCAATGCTAATGGACAAGTTGGTAGCGCCACACAAGCAATTGAGTTTTTACGAACTGCCGATGCTTTTTCAGTATGCTCAATCACTTTGAATTTTTCTAATAAAGCATTTATTGCCGCTTTATCTTTTTCAGCAACATCCGCAACAATAATGTTTTGTGTTGCAGTAAATAAATAGTTTGCTTTACCTGTTTTGGCTATTTCTAATAAAGCTGTTTTTAACGCTAGCTTTTCATCATCCAATACTCTTCCATTTTCTACAAATACAGTATAGTACCATAACCCTTGTTCACTTTTTTCCCAACCATAAGCATCTATACGCTGAGTAAATTTGTAAGGTTTAGGATCTTCTAATTTAAAGCCAATACGTTTTTCCAATTCTGCTCTAAACCATTCTACTCCATATTTATCTAACGTATATTTTAATCTTGCCAATTTTCTATCGCTGCGATTTCCGTAATCTCTCTGAACCGTTAACACTTCGTAAATAGCTTTCAGCGTTTTAAATTCAGTATCTGTAAATCCTATTACGGTTCCTAATCTTGCATAGGTATCAGGATTACCATGTGTTGTTGATAGCCCGCCGCCAATAGCAATGTTAAACCCTTTTAAAACATTGTTTTCAATTATTGCAATTAATCCCAGATCATTTGTAAAAACATCCGAATCATTGTTTGGCGGAATGGCAATACCTATCTTAAACTTTCTTGGTAAGTAACGATCCTGGTATAACGGATCTTCCTGTTCTTTTTTATCTGCTATTTTTTCATCATTGATCCATATCTCGTAATAAGCTTTTGTTTTTGGCATCAGCAATTCGCTGATCTTATCTGCGTATGCAAAAACTTCTGCATGGATAGGAGACATATTCGGATTAGAAGCACAGGTAACATTACGATTAATATCTCCGCAAGTTGCAATTGAATCTAAATGCGCTTCGTTGAATGCCTGAATAGTTGGTTTTATTTTAGACTTAACTAATCCGTGTAATTGAATGGTTTGTCTTGTTGTTATTTTAATTACACCCGTTGAGTTTTCTCCCGCAACATTATGCGCAGCAACCCATTTTTCGGGTGTAATAAAACCACCCGGTAAACGCAGACGAATCATGAATGTATATAAACGATCTAATTTTTTTGCAGCGCGTTCTTCTCTTCTATCGCGATCATCCTGCTCATACATGCCATGAAATTTAATTACGGCTTTATCATCTTCTCTGATTGCGCCGGTAATTTCATCCTGCAGACTTTGTTTGATAGAACCACGTAACCCATCACTCGCTACTTTGATCTTTTCTATCGCTGATAAATTATTTTTTTCTGACATGGTATTTTAATTTAGGCTTGCACCATTAAAAAATTATTTTTAACAAGGATCAATAAACATCTTTCTCGTAACGTCCTTCTTCTTTCAATTGCTCTAAATATTCTTTTGCCCCTTCGGGTGATTGATTTCCATATTGTTCGATGATCTTCAATAAAGTATTTTCAACATCTGTGCTCATTGGATCTTTTTTTCCGCAGATATAAAAAGAGGCGCCGCCATTTAACCATTCGTACAATTCTGCGGCATGTTGCTGCATCTTATGTTGAACATATATTTTTTCTTTTTGATCTCTTGAAAAAGCCAGGTTGACTTTATTCAAAACGCCTGTTTCAAACCAGTTTTGTATTTCTGTCTGATATAAGAAATCACTTGCAAAATATTGCTCTCCAAAAAATAACCAGCTTCTTCCCGAAGCTCCTGTTGCATCTCTCTCCGCAAGGAAAGAGCGGTAAGCTGCGATACCGGTACCAGGACCAACCATAATAATATCTTTATCTTCTGCAGGCAATCTGAATCTTTTGTTAGGCTGTACAAAGAATTTCTGTTTATTACCTACTTTTAAATTTTTCAAAAAGTCAGAACATAAACCAAACCTTTCCTCACCATTTATTGTATAAACATCTTTTGCAATGATCACATGCACTTCGTCTTCATGCGCAGCAGGAGAAGAAGCGATCGTATATAATCTTGGAGCAATCGCATTTAGTGTAACTAAAAAATCTTCGAATTGTCCAACATTTTTAATCGGATATTTTTTTACCAGATCCAACAGGTCAATTCTACCCGCAGGAATAGTATATTCCATTGTGTCGCCATATTGTTTTATCAAACGTTCTGTCAGATAAATAATATTAATTCTTCTTTTAAGCAATTCATAAATAGTAACCTTTTCGTTTTTAAATAAAACTGATTTGTTACCATCAATATTGGTCTTGGCTATTATGTCTGTTACTGTCTGAGAATTATTTTCAGGAACGATGCCAATTGAATCACCACATTGGTATTCTATACCTTCCGCTGCAATTTCAATATGATATGTTTCTTTATTAGAACCTCTGTCGTTTAAGTTAACATGCGTTAGTATAGCACCTTCATAAGTTTGCTTACCTGTCTTTTTTATTGCTGCTGTCGCACCATGAGCAGCTGCTGTGGTTACGGGAGCTGTCGTGGCTGCAGGATTAGTACTTAAAGCAGTTAAAACAGTGCCGAACCATTTATTAGCATCTTCTTCAAATTCAACATCACATTTTTGTAATGGTGCAATACGCTTAGCTCCCTGCTTTTCAAATTTCTTGTCAAGATCTTCTCCTGTCTGGCAGAATAAAGGATAAGATGTATCTCCCAATGCCAACACGCTGAATTTTAATTTATCCAGTTTCGTATGATCATTCATCACATGATCATAGAATTTTTTTGCAGCTTCAGGAGGTTCTCCATCGCCATGTGTAGCAACTACTACTAAAAAATATTCTTCTTTAATAAGATCAGTTAAACGGTACTGATCCATTGCTATTACTTTAGCATTGATACCGCTCTTCTTTGCTTTTGCCGCAAAATCTGTAGAAAGTTTTTTTGAATTGCCCGTTTCTGTACCATACACAATAGTGATCTTACTCACTAATGATTTCACATCAGCGGCTGTATTCGCTACAACTGCATTTGCTTCTCCCTGATTAAATACAATGCCGTTTAAATAACCACTTGCCCATATCTGCTCCTCTTTATTTAAAGTGCTGATAAAATCTTTAATGGTTTTTAATTTTGGTTCAGATAACATTTTTCCTTTTTATTATTTGTTAGTTCAGTTTTTATGAGGCCCGCTTTGTTTGTTGTTCTTGTATGTCAGTATCTATTTTGCCTACGGGTTTAAAATAATGCTCTTTACTGCCGCTGTTGGTTAGCCATGAAAATTTTTCATGAAGCTGTACAACCTTACCAATGATCACTAATGAAGGCGAAATAAAATTTTGCCCCTTTAATGTTGTCGCATAATCATATAAACTTGTTACATGAACCGTTTGTAACGGCGTAGTAGCTTGCTCAACAACAGCCAACAATTTATCTGCATCAATATTATTAAGCGTTAAATTTTCAACAACACTATTTAATGTTTCACTCGACATATAAAAAACCAAGGTATCTGTTGTAGCTGCCAATTCTTTCCAATATTCCGCCGTAACAATATCTGATTTGTATAAAGTAAGAAAACGAACAGCTGTTGAATATTCTCTTGCTGTAAGTGGAATACCTGCGTATGCTGCGGCGCCTAATGCAGCTGTAACACCAGGGACGATTTCGTACTCAATCTCGTTTGTTACCAATGTCTCTAACTCATCCAAAATATTAGAGAAAATAGATACGTCACCTCCTTTCAAACGCACTACTAATTTTCCTGCATTTGCATATTCAACTAAAAAAGCGTTTATACTTTCCTGTGGTGTTGAGTAACCTCTGCGGCATTGTTTGCCAACATAAATTACTTCTGCTTTTTCGCTTACGTATTGCTTAATTATTTCTGCACTCACTAATCTATCTGTCAACACAATATCCGCCTGTTGCAAATAACGCACAGCCTTCATCGTAATAAGTTCAGGATCACCAGGACCTGCGCCTATTAGAATTACTTTGCCTTTTGTATGTGCGTTTGTTGTCATTTTTCTAATCAATAATTAGCAATTAAAAATTAATAATTTCTCCGATTCAGAAGACTCTTTGAAATAGGAAGAATTATTAATTACTAAATATTAATTCTTAATTGATTTTAAAATAATCCTTCTATAGATAAATACCTCTCCCCGGTATCATAGTTAAAGGTTAATACTTTTGATCCTTTAGGAATGTCTTTTAATTTTTTAGCAACAGCTGCTAATGATGCACCGGTTGAAATACCAACTAATATTCCTTCTTCTTTTGCAATGCGTTGAGCATATGAATATGCTTCATCTTTGCTCACTTGTATCACGCCATCCAAAATATCTTTATTTAAAATAGAAGGGATAAAACCTGCTCCAATACCCTGTAATGGATGCGGACCTGGTGCACCACCGCTAATAACCGGAGATAATTCAGGCTCAACTGCAAACACTTTTAATTTGGGCCATTTCTTTTTTAGTATTTCCGCAATACCTGTAATATGCCCACCGGTGCCAACTCCTGTAATAATATAATCCAGTCCATCCGGGAAATCTTTTTCAATTTCTTTTGCAGTCGTTTTTCTATGCACTTCCGTATTAGCCGGATTGTCGAATTGTTGTGGCATCCATGCATTTGGTGTTGATGCAACTAATTCACCTGCTTTTTCTATGGCACCCTTCATCCCTTTTTCGCGAGGCGTCAAAACAAATTCAGCTCCGTATAATGCCATCAATCTTCTACGTTCGATGCTCATACTTTCGGGCATTACTAAAATAATTTTATATCCTTTTACGGCAGCAACTAATGCTAATCCAATACCTGTATTACCAGAAGTTGGTTCAATGATAACGCTATCTTTTTTCAACAAACCTTTCTTCTCTGCATCTTCGATCATCGACAATGCAATACGGTCTTTAATACTTGCACCAGGATTTGTTTTTTCTAATTTGATCCAAACTTCATGGTCTTTCCCCAATAGCTTATTGATACGTACATGTGGTGTATTCCCTATGGTTTGTAAAATATTATCTGCTTTCATGCTTGCTTTTTAAACCCCCTAAATCCCCCTGAAGGGGGGACTTTAGAGAATGATTATTTTTAGAGTTATTTTTTAAAATTACACTTTTACGCTCCTTCGTTTTACACTGATTGAAAAGTCGTAAACTTTTCAATCTCCCCTTCAGGGAGGCAGGGGGTTTTTAGATCACAAAATTCAATGCCTCAGGCAAAGGATTTTTATCTCTGATCGTTACCTCGCTTTTATGATATACAATTGAATGAGGTAATACGCTGTTCGTTAACCAAACATTACCGCCTATCACACTATCATGGCCTATCACCGTATCTCCACCTAATATTGTTGCGCCTGAATATATGATCACATTGTCTTCAATGGTAGGATGGCGCTGTGTTTGCACTTTACCTTTATTAACACTTAATGCGCCTAATGTTACACCCTGGTATATTTTTGCATTCTTTCCTATCACAGTTGTTTCGCCAATTACAATGCCTGTTCCATGATCAATAAAAAATGATTCACCGATTTTTGCGCCCGGATGAATATCAATACCTGTTTTACTGTGCGCATATTCTGCGAACATTCTTGGTAATATTTTCACTCCTTGTATCCATAACTGGTGAGAAAAGCGATAAACAGCTGTTGCATAAAAACCAGGATAGGCTACTAATACTTCTTCAATAGATCTTGCCGCAGGATCAAATTTCAATACTGCTTCAGCATCTTTTAATAAAGACCGGTAAATATCCGGCGTTGCGACAAAAAATGCTTCTGTAAAACCCTGTGTTTTATCTCCGTCTCTTACGACGTCATATATCAATGTAGATAAATGGCTCTTAAAAGATTCGAATTCTTTTTCCAGATCCGCGACAGCATTTTTTCTTTGCTGATTAGGAATAAATAAAAATTCGAAAAATGAATCTATAAATTCTTTAGCCAATTCTTTATCGGGAAATGCTGTATCTCCTTTGGAATGTTGCGCGTGTAATTCTTGTATGAATGAAGTGGTACTCATTATTTTTATTTTAATTTATTGAATCATACAAGCACCAACTGTAACATGGCTTGTTTCATCAATTAATATGGCACCGCCGTTTACTCTTATTTTTTTATAAGAATCAAAAGGAATAGGTGACGCTGTTTTTATTGTTACTTTAACTATATCATTTAAAGAGGCTTCATTAGGTGCCGGTTCTTTTTCTAAAGAATTTACGTTAAGCTTGTATTCAATATCTTTTATTACAGCTCTTACTACCCTACTATTTATTTGCAGCAAGTATTTACTACCAACAGCTAATGGCTTGTTAGCCATCCAGCACAGCAATGCTTCTATTTCATTTTCAACTTTGGGTTGATTATTTTTATTTACAATGATATCTCCACGGCTGATATCAATTTTATCTTTTAAATGAAGAATAGCACTTTGTGGTGCGAATGCCTCTGCTACTTCTTTGCCTGCGATTTCAATAGCGCTGATCGTGCTTTCGATCCCTGCGGGTTGTACAGTAACTTTATCTCCTACTTTATAAACACCGCTGATCACTTTTCCGGCATAACCGCGATAATCATGCAATTCTTCGGTTTGCGGACGAATTACATATTGTACAGGAAACCTCGGGTCAGTATAGTTAATGTCATTTGCTAACTCTACATTTTCTAAAATGTCTAATAAATTACGCCCTTCGTACCATGGATATTTGTCAGATTTATCAACGATATTATCGCCATTCAATGCACTGATAGGAATGTAAGTAATATCCTTCAATCCTAATGTTTCCGCAACTTTTGAGTAATCGATCACGATATTATTATATACATCCTGAGAATAATCAACAAGATCCATTTTATTGATTGCCACAATTACGTGCGGAATATTTAATAAAGATGCAATGATAGAATGGCGGCGTGTTTGTTCGATCACACCATGTCTTGCATCAACTAAAATAATAGCCAGATCAGAATTCGATGCGCCGGTAACCATGTTACGTGTGTATTGAATATGCCCGGGAGCATCAGCAATAATGAATTTACGTTTTGGCGTAGAGAAATATTTATACGCTACATCAATTGTAATTCCCTGTTCTCTTTCTGCACGAAGACCATCAGTCAATAGCGCCAGATCAATTTCACCGTCTTCTTTATTTTTACTTTGTTTTTCTATCGCTTCCAAATGATCGATCATGATAGATTTACTATCGTACAATAAACGTCCGATCAATGTGCTTTTCCCGTCATCAACACTTCCTGCAGTTATAAATCTTAGTATGTCCATTTTAATTTTAAGTTTATTCAATTCAAGTATCAAGTCGCAAGTAATAAGTATCAAGAGTAACCACGTAGCTTTCATTCTTGCTACCTGCTACTATCTACTTGTTACTTTAGAAATATCCGTTCTTCTTTCTGTCTTCCATTGCGGCTTCGCTCACTCTGTCATCAATTCTTGTTTCGCCGCGTTCGCTTGTTTTTGTTGCGATGATCTCTGTAATGATATCATCTAATGTTGTTGCATTTGATTCTACCGCAGCTGTACAAGTCATATCACCAACTGTTCTATACCTTACTTTTTTTACAGAGACTTTATCCGTCGGATCTATCTGAATGAATTTAGAAGTCGCAACATATTGTCCCTGAAATTCTAATACTTCTCTATCATGTGCAAAATAGATTGATGGTAATGCAATTTTTTCTCTGCGGATATAATTCCAAATATCTAATTCTGTCCAGTTACTGATAGGAAATACACGAACGTTTTCCCCTTTATTGATTCTGCCATTGTACGTATTCCACAATTCAGGACGCTGTAATTTAGGATCCCATTGACCGAACTCATCTCTTACAGAAAATATTCTTTCTTTCGCTCTTGCTTTTTCTTCATCCCTTCTTGCACCACCAATACATGCATCGAATTTGAATTCTTCGATAGTATCTAACAAAGTGAAAGTCTGCAAAGCATTACGACTTGCAAATTTCCCTTTTTGTTCTGTAAGATGTTTTGCCTTAATAGTATCTTCTACTTTACGTACGATCAATTTTTCACCAATTGATTTAGCCATCTCATCTCTGAAGTCAAGTGCTTCCTGAAAATTATGGCCCGTATCAATATGTACTAACGGGAAAGGAAATTTTCCCGGACGAAAAGCTTTCAATGCCAAATGCACCATCACGATAGAATCTTTACCGCCTGAAAACAACAAAGCGGGTCTTTCAAACTGACCAGCCACTTCACGAAAAATGTGAATGGATTCTGATTCCAATTGTTCTAAATAATCTAATCTCTGTAAACTCATATTCTTGATTTGTTCTTTCTTACTTATTAAACATTAAAAGCACTTTTCTCAACATCAGCATTCACTTCAACATCTCCGTGCACGTGCAAACCACATTCTTTATTGGCAGCATCTTCCCACCACCATCGTCCCGCTCTGAAATCTTCTCCCGGCTTAATGGCACGTGTACATGGCGCACAACCGATGCTAACAAAACCTCTATCGTGTAAAGGATTGTACGGCACATTATTATCGTTGATATGTTTTCTGACTTCTTCAGTTGACCAATGTAAAATTGGATTGTATTTAATTATCTGGTTTGCTTCATCCCATTCAACTAATGGAATATTTTGCCTGTCGGGAGAATGTTCTGCACGCAGACCTGTTATCCAGATGGCATTTCCAGCTAATGCTCTGCGTAAAGGTTCTACCTTACGGATAAAGCAACAGCCTTTTCTATTTTCTACAGATTCATAAAAAGAATTGGGGCCCTTTTCTTCTATAAATTTTCCAAGCTCTTCAGCTTGCGGATAATAACCTTTAATATGCGTATTATACTTTTCGTTAGTGCTGTTCCAAACAGAATAAGTTTCTGCAAACAAACGGCCTGTATCTAAAGTAAATATTTTAACATCCAGTTTGTTGTGTAATATCTCATGCGTGATCACCTGATCTTCGAAACTAAAACTTGAAGAAAATGTAACCTGTCCCGGATATTTGTCCACCAAGACTTTGATAAATTCAGCAATGCTTAGTCCACTTGACTGGTGGAGTAATTCAGATGTGTTATTTTGAAGAGGATTGTTTGTCATTTTTCGTTATTTAACTGTACAAAGTTGAGAGAAAATCATGTCTTAAGGAATTGGAGTAAAAACCAAAAGGTTTAACAACAATAGACCTTGATGCTGCAGCAGTTGCACATACCCATAATGGAAGCTGTAAATAACATATTGTAACTGTAAAAATGAGGAGCAAAGATACTATAGAAAATCAAATCTTAGAAATCTTTTTGCCCCGACTAAGTAGCTAAAAATCAATATAAAATAGCCCCAAATGGCTATTCTGATTTTTTAGAACGCACGATCTTGTAAATTCTGATAGCGCTCATCAATAAAATAATGAATAATGTAAGGCCAAGTATACCCCAAACCAAGCTCACGGCTTGTTTCACAACTGCCATCATTACAATGGCGATCAAAAATATCGTGGCGATCTCGTTCCAGATGCGTAATTGCTGGGAAGTATAGCGAAAAATGCCCTTCATCTGCTCGGCATAAATTTTCTGTAACGTGAAATGATAAATGTATAACCCCACTACAAAACACAGTTTTATAGCTAGCCATTCGGGAATGCTACCATAAAGAAAGCCCATCCATGTACCAAAGATCAATGTAAGTATAGCTGAAGGCCAGGTAATGCCAAACCATAAACGTTTGATCATTACAGAAAAATGCCTGCGTAAAATTTCCTTTTCAACCTCAGGTTTATCTCCTGCTTCTGTATTGTAAATAAACAAACGAGGTATATAAAACATCCCGCTGAACCAGGTTACAATAAAAATGATATGAAGTGCTTTTACGTAGAAATACATTTGCTAATGGTTAATTGTAAATGGTAAATGATAAACGCAAAAAGATATTAAAATGTTTCTTGTATTAATTTCTTCAAAGTTCCTACCCACAATGGATTTGTATTTAAACAAGGTATCATGGTATACTTGCTACCTCCCCAATGTATAAATGTTTCTCTTCCGCGCTCTTCAATTTCTTCTAATGTTTCTAAACAATCGCTAACAAAAGCCGGACAAAGTATTAATAATTTTTTGATTCCTTCCTTTGGCATTTGTTCCAAACGTATATCTGTAAATGGTTCTAGCCACCCCTTTCCTAATCTTGATTGAAAAGAAATACTGAATTTGTCTTTTGGGATATTTAATTTTTCAGTCACCAATCTCGTTGTAGTAAAACACTGATGACGATAACAATGCGCATGTGCGGGTGATTCTACATCGCAACAGTTTGTCATTTGCAGACAATGATTTCCTGTAATATCACTCTTCTTAATATGTCTGCCCGGCACACCATGATAACTAAATAAAACATGGTCGTAATCCTGTTCTAAAAACGGACGCACATTATCTGCCAATGCATTAATATAATCTGCATCATTATAATATGGCTCTACAAATTTTAATTGAAATTTGTAATTATTCTTCTTGTATGTTTCTTTTGCATGCTCAACCGCTGTTTCATAAGATGACATGGCATAATGCGGGTAAAGTGGCACAGCTATTACTTCTTCAAGATCAGGATTCTTTCGTAGCAAATTATCAAAAGCTTCTTGTGGTGTCGGACTTCCATATCTCATTGCAATCTCAACAGGTTCTTCCATTTGTTGTTGTAAGGCTGCTTGCAACTGTTTCGTCAATACAATTAGCGGAGATCCTTCTTTCGTCCAGATAGTTTTATATGCTTCCGCAGATTTTGGCGCACGCGTTGGCGTTATCAATCCTTTTACCAATAACAACCTTAAAATATATGGCGTGTCTATCACACGTTCATCCATCAAAAACTCGTTCAAATAGCGTCTTACGTCTTTTACTTCTGTTGAATCGGGAGACCCAAGATTCATCAATACTATTCCTCGTTTAGTTGCTGCCATATTGTAAACTATTTTGCAAATGTAACCACAGACGCTTCATAATGGTTACAATTAGGTAAGAGATTTTAAATGTACGCAAGGATAGGATAAATAGTTTGTCATTATTATTTCACGAAATGATCAAATAGTTTTGATGCCTGCGAGAATGAATACTACAAAGGGTTATTGCTCATCTACTATCAAATAAAACAGTATAAAAGAACTACTATATTATGATTAGAGATAATACGGTACTACAGCAAAAAAACCAACGACTTTATAATTGCGTAGGTCAAACTGAATGTCGTTTTGAAAATATGGATAACTCATATAATAGAAATGACAAACCAATGACATACAAATTAGAAAACACGAATACCGGAGGTTAATTTTGTAATAGAATTTAGAACTAGAATTTAAATATGCAGCACCAACCAACTGAGATATCGCAATTTTTTATCGCTGGCATAAATTATAGAAAAACCGATGCTGCTATTCGCGGACAGTTTGCTATCAATAAAGATCAATACCTACAACTTCTTTCTTTAGCTCCCCAATATGGTTTAAGTGAATTATTTGTTGTTTCTACCTGCAACCGTACAGAAATTTATGGATTTGCTGAAGATGCTTCTAAACTATGTGAATTATTAACTACGCAAACAGAAGGATCTCTTGATACATTTCGTAAGATGTCTTATATCAAACAAGGATATAAAGCGATAGAACATTTGTTCAATGTTGCTGCGGGGTTGGATTCGCAGATATTAGGTGATTACGAAATTGTAGGACAAATTAAATTAGCCGTAAAACTCTCTAAAGAAAATGATTTTATCGGTTGTTATTTAGAAAGATTGGTGAACAGTGTTTTACAATCATCTAAGCAAATAAAAACAGATACTGAATTGAGTGGCGGAACAGTTTCTGTTTCTTTTGCTGCGGTATCTTATATCAAAGAAACAGTCGCCAATATTGCTGATAAAAAAATCGTTTTATTAGGCACAGGAAAGATCGGACGTAATACCTGCAAAAATCTGGTTGATTATTTAGGCACAAAAAATATAACATTAATTAATCGTACGGAAGATAAGGCTGTTGAATTAGCGAATGAATTGGGATTGTTATCTGCTTCAATGAATGATCTTGCTGCACAGGTAAAAGATGCTGATGTTATTTTAGTGGCAACCAATGCTACTGAATCAGTCATATTAAGATCTCATCTGGAAAATAACGGCACTAAATTAATTATTGATCTATCTATCCCGTATAATGTTGAAATAACTGCACAACAATTACCCAATGTAACATTGATCAATGTTGACGAGTTATCGAAAATAAAAGACGTAACGCTTCAAAAAAGAGAAGCGGAAGTTCCAAAAGCAAAAACGATCATTGCGGAACATATACACGAATTTGTGCTATGGCACGAAATGCGTAAAAACGTACCTGTACTAAAAGCAGTTAAGAATAAATTACAGGGAATGCATTCTTGCAAACTATACACTAACGCTGCACAAGACATATCCTCGCCTGCAAGCACTGTTAATTCTCAGGAAAAAATTCAGAAAGTGATTAATGGAATGGCGGCAAAACTCCGCGTACAAAATCAACATGGTTGTCAGTATATTGAAGCCATCAACGATTTTATTGCTCCCGGTTTAAATAATTAAATCTTCATGAAAAAATTGATTCGCATCGGGACGAGAGAAAGTCAGTTGGCCGTGTGGCAAGCTGTACATGTACAAAAATTATTAGCCCAACATGGATTTGAATCAGAACTCGTTCATATAAAAAGTGAAGGCGATATTGATCTGCAAACACCTTTATACGAAATGGGTGTGCAAGGAATTTTCACGAGAAGTTTAGATATTGCCTTACTAAGCGATAAAATAGATATTGCTGTTCACTCCATGAAAGATGTTCCTACGCAATTGCCAAAAGGCATTGTGCAGGCTGCTGTTTTGGAACGTGCTTCTTATAAAGATCTGTTGGTTTACAAAGGCAATATTAATTTTCTGAATGATTTTAATTCGTCTGCAATTATTGCTACCAGCAGTATTCGGAGAAAAGCACAGTGGCTAAACCGTTATCCCAATCATACATTAGAGAATCTTCGCGGTAATGTAAATACAAGATTAAAAAAAGTTGAAGAGAGTAATTGGAACGGAGCCATTTTTGCGGCGGCAGGATTAGAAAGAATTGATCTTCGCCCTGAACATTCTGTTGAACTGGACTGGATGTTACCTGCTCCTGCACAAGGTGCTATTACTGTTGTTTGTAAAGAAGGAGACGATTATGCTTTTGATGCTTGTCAACATTTGAATAATGAGCCAACAGCCATCTGTACAAAAATCGAAAGAGATTTTTTACGTGCTTTGTTGGGCGGCTGCTCTACTCCTATCAGTGCATTGGCCGAAATAAAAAATAATGAGCTTATCTTTAAAGGCAATATCTTATCTATCGATGGAAAAGATAAATTAGCGATTGAGAAAAGAGTTTCGATAAAAGATACAGATGGCTTGGGAGATAAAGCTGCTTATGAATTACTAAACAACGGTGGACAAAAAATAGCAGAAGGTATTCGTAATGGCGGAAAATAAAACAACTATATTATGCACAAGACCTGTAAATGCTTTGCTCATCAAAGAAGCAAAGCAACAAGGTATTGCTATTGATATTATTGAGTTTATCCGCACGGAACCTATCATTAATAATGAATTAAAAAAGCAGATCAATGATCTCGCGCATCAATCATTAACGATCGTTTTTACCAGCATGAATGCAGTAGAAGCCGTTTGGAATCGTTTAGATAACAAACCATTAGACTGGAAAATATTTTGCATCGGCACTGCTACGCAAAAATTAGTAGCAGAAGAATTTGACGGCAAATCAATTGTAGGAACAGCTGATAGTGCTGCTGAATTGGCTGACGCAATCATAGCAGAAAAAAATATCAACAAAGTAGTTTTCTTTTGTGGTGATCAACGCAGACATGAACTACCAAAAAAATTAGCTGATCATAAAATTGAAGTAAATGAAGTTGAAGTGTACAAAACTTTTCAACTCAACGAAAAAATAGCTAAAAAATATGATGGCATTTTATTTTTTAGTCCGAGTGCTGTAGAAAGTTTTTTTACCGGAAATAAGATCACTCCCCAAACAACTTTGTTCGCCATTGGCAACACAACAGCAAACACAATAAAAAAATACACAAAAAATAAAATAGTACTAAGTGATAAGCATGGCAAAGATGATCTGCTTGAAAAAGCGATCGCCCACTATGCTTAATCGTTGAGACGTAAAAACTACATGAGCACATTACAGAACGATCTATTATTAAGAACACTTCGCGGAGAAAAAACTGAAAGAACCCCTGTATGGATGATGCGCCAGGCTGGTCGCTACTTACCAGAATATATGGTACTAAGAAAAAAATACGGCTTTTTTGAACGTTGTCAAACACCTGAACTGGCTTGCGAAATAACCATACAGCCTGTAGATATTATTGGTGTGGATGCTGCCATTCTATTCTCGGATATTTTGGTTGTGCCGCAAGCCATGGGCCTAGAAGTGCAATTAATAGAAACTCAGGGACCAATTTTACCTGACCCGATCAAAACAATAAAAGATCTACAACGTGTACGTGTACCCGAAGTTGATGAAAGTCTGGGTTATGTATTTGATGCGATCAAAATGATAAAAAAAGAATTGAATGGCCGTGTACCATTGATAGGTTTTGCCGGCGCACCATGGACATTGTTATGTTATATGGTGCAAGGGAAAGGTTCTAAAACTTTTGACGAAGCAAAAACATTCTGCTACACACAACCGGAAGTCGCACATCAGTTATTGCAAATGATCACCAATACAACGATCAAATATTTACAAGGGCAAGTAAAAGCAGGTGCCGACACCATACAAATATTTGATAGCTGGGGTGGTTTATTAAGTCCCGAAGATTTTGAAGTTTTATCATTGCAATATATTCGTCAGATTGTTGCCGCATTGAAAGATTTAGTGCCAACTATTGTCTTTGCAAAAGGTGCATGGCAATCGATAGATAAAATGGCAGAAACTGGTGCAGCAGGTTTAGGAATTGACTGGTGCATTAAACCACAGACTGCACGACAGTTTGCGGGCAAGAATATTACATTGCAAGGGAATTATGATCCTGCACATTTATTATCTCCTATCCCTGTAATTAAAAAAGAAGTAAAAGCAATGCTCGATGCATTTGGACCTGATAGACATATAGCAAATCTTGGTCATGGTATTTTACCAAATGTACCTGTTGATCATGCAAGGGCTTTTGTTGATGCAGTGAAGGAATATCGCTTTGATTAAATAAGAAATACTTTCTTGTCATTCAGAGCGAAGCGAAGAATCTAATTTTTAAAATTGCTTAATAATAGTTGAAAGATTAGATTCTTCGCTTCGCTCTGAATGACAAATTATAACAGCTTAGTTTTTAGTATGATTAAAGAAACCTGGATAAATTTCATACACGATCTGCAAGATCGCATTTGCATTGCTTTGGAAAAAGCAGATGGCAAAGCTTTATTTGTAGAAGATGCATGGGAACGTACCGAAGGCGGTGGCGGTAAAACCAGGGTGATTGCCAACGGAAATGTAATTGAGAAAGGTGGCGTTAACACTTCAATCGTTTTCGGAGATGTTACTGATGCCATGCGTACGCAATTGAAAATCGATGGCGCTAAATGGTTCGCCTGTGGATTAAGTTTAGTGATACATCCGTTAAACCCTTTTGTACCAACAGTACATGCTAATTACAGAATGTTTGAATTATACAATGCAAAAGATGAAGTGATCGACAGATGGTTTGGTGGCGGTACAGATCTTACCCCATATTATTTATTTGATGAAGATGCGAAACATTTTCATCAGACATATAAAAGTGCCTGTGATGAATTTGACACATCTTTCTACCCGAAATTTAAAGAAACTTGCGATAACTATTTTGTAAATTTTCATCGCAACAATGAACGCAGGGGTATTGGCGGTATATTTTATGATTACCAACGTCCGGATGAAAATAAAAAAGTTGACTTTTGGATAAATCTCGCTAAACGTTGTGGCGATTCATTTATGGAAGCCTATATTCCAATCGTTGAAAGAAGAAAAAATACCCCATACACGAATAAAAATAAACACTGGCAGGAAATAAGAAGAGGCAGATATGTAGAGTTTAATTTAGTTCATGACCGTGGTACATTATTTGGTCTAAAAACTAATGGAAGAATTGAAAGTATTTTAATGAGTCTTCCTCCAACTGTTCGTTTTGAATATAATTACCAGCCTGAAAAAGAAAGTGAAGAAGATAAATTATTGCAAGCTTGTTTACATCCTGTTGATTGGTTGAACATAGAATCAAAAGAAATAGACAAAGATGAATGGGCGAGAAAGGCCAATAGCTGTTAAAAATTAATTTCTGATTGCTGATATATGATTTCTGATTTCTTTCAAGGCAAAAAATATTAGTTTTACAAATCAGAAATAACACCTGTACTCTAAATACGAAAACATGAATGTCAAACTATTGCAAAATAGAACTAAACAATTTCACATTGCTGTAATTAAATTATGTGAAGAAATGCCTAGAAATGCAGCAGGATTTGCAATAGCTAAACAATTGATTAGATCGGCGGGATCAGTTGGTGCTAACTATCGGGCAACTGCAAGAGCAAAATCAAAAGCCGATTTTATCAACAAGATTGAAATAGTTTTAGAAGAGGCTGACGAATCTCATTATTGGTTAGAAGTTATACGTGATGCAGGATTAAAACAAGGAGAGCTGGTCGAAAAATTAATTATCGAGGCGAATGAACTTACAGCAATATTCGCAGCAACGGATAAAACAATAAAAGCTAAATATCGCTGATAAATGATTTCCGATGGGTACATCATAAACCATTCTATAGCAAAAAATCAGAAATCAGCAATCCTAAATCAGATATAATTATGTTTTTACAGAGACGAAATAGAATTTTAAGAACTAACCCTTCAATTAGAAGTTTAGTAGCCGAGACAATTCTCACTCCTTCGGATTTTATAGCGCCGCTATTTATCGATGAAGGCACAAATATAAAATTTGAAATACCATCAATGCCCGGCTATTATCGCCGTTCATTAGATTTAACAATCATTGAAGTAAAGGAATTGTGGAGTTTAGGAATTAAAAGCGTTTTGCTTTTTGTAAAATGCGAGGATCCTTTAAAAGATAATACAGGTAAAGAAGCATGGAATAAAGATGGCTTAATGCAACGCAGCATCAAAGCAATAAAAGATGCAGTACCCGAAATGATCGTGATGACAGATGTGGCACTTGATCCATATTCTATTTACGGACATGATGGTATTGTTGAAGATAACGAGATCGTAAATGATGCGACAGTTGATGCATTGGTACAAATGAGTATCAGCCATGCAGAAGCAGGTGCGGATTTTGTTGCACCAAGTGATATGATGGATGGCCGCATTGGATCTATTCGTGAAGGTTTGGAATTTAATAATTATACCAAGGTTGGCATTATGTCTTACAGTGCTAAATATGCGTCTTGTTTTTACGGGCCATTTAGAGATGCACTGGATAGTAGTCCCGGCTTTGGCGATAAGAAGACTTACCAAATGGATTACGCAAACAGAAAAGAAGCGATAAAAGAAACATTGATGGATGTTGAAGAAGGTGCAGATATTGTTATGGTAAAACCTGCCATGGCTTATCTGGATATCATCAGGGAAATAAAAAATGCTGTAACCGTTCCTGTTAGTGCTTACCATGTTAGTGGTGAATATGCTATGATAAAAGCTGCCGCTAAAATGGGTTGGTTAGATGAAGATAAAGCGATCATTGAGAGTTTAACTTCTATCAAACGTGCAGGCGCAGATCTGATTGCTACTTATTTTGCGAAAGATGCTGTCAAACTAATTAACAAGTAAATTTAGATTCCTTGGATCTTTATAAAGAATTGTAGTAGCAATATTGATCCTACTGCAATTAATCCATAATAAATGTACTTAAAGAAACTATCGTCTTTAAGCTTATGATTTAAATATCTTCCCAGGAAAATTGTCGGAATCACAACTGGTAATGTTATCAAAAAATAATGAGTTACAGTTATTGTCCAAAGACCTTTGTACCAATAACCAAACATTCCAATAAAACTGGCAATTAAAAAATAAGCCTGCAAGGTTGCCCTAAAATGCTTTGCTGACCAACTACGCATATTACCATACAATACAAGCGGCGGACCATTAATGCCATAGGCACCACCAAAAACACCGGATAAAAATCCGCAAATAAAAAGCCAGCCTTTTTTATCCGACTCAAGTTTTATGCTGCGTTTCCAAAACAAAGAATAAAGTGCATAGACTATGATAAGCAATCCCAATCCTAATTTCACAAATTGTTCATTCCCATAAACAAGGGTCAACAATCCTAAAGGAATACCCATTATTGCAAAAATGACAAGCCATTTCGCACTGTTAAAATGTATTTGTTCATGATCTTGTACAACTACAATGCCTGCTATAGTAATTGATATTAGAACAGAGAGAGGCACAGCAATTTCAACAGGAATAAAAAGTATAAGTAACGGAACCGCAACTAATGATTCTCCAAAACCAAAAGTTGAACGAATTAAAGTAGCAATAAAAATAATAATTAAAATACAGCCTGTCATTACTCCCATAAATTGTGATATTATTTTTATCCTTTTATTCCCCGTCCTTCTGAACCAGTTTCATTTGGGATCAACTCAAAAACAAATTGTGGAGTAAGACCTTCTTCTCTGCGATGTGATACATAAAGTATGGCTGTTCTGCTTTCTACCGCTATCTTATTAATCAAAGAAGTTACCAATGATACATGATAATCATCTAAGCCCGAAGTAGGTTCATCCAATATCAACAAAGGCGGGTGTTTTATCATTGCCCGAGCAATTAATGCTAATCGTTGTTGCCCTAAAGACAATTTACTAAATGATGTATTTCTCAATTCATACATTTCAATCAATTGCAACCATTCATTCGCAACCTGCAAATGGGCTTCAGCAGGAATAACATATAAACCGATCGAATCAAATAAACCGGATATAACCATGCTTTGTAATGTATGTTGCTTACTAAACATATCCGTCATTGATGGTGTAAAATAACCAACGTTTTGTTTGATATCCCAAACTGTCTCTCCTGTTCCTTTTTTCATTCCGAACAATGTCATGTCTTGTCCGTAACCTTTTGGATTATCTCCGGTGATCATCGTTAGCATCGTAGATTTACCCGAACCATTCGGACCAATCAATTGCCAAAATTCGCCGGCATTTATTCTCCAGGAAATATCTTTTATAATCGGACGTTCATTATAAGACACATTTACTTTATTGAAAACAACAAGCTCATTGCTTTTAATAATATAATCATGCAAAGGCTTTGGAACATCATTAGGAAAAACAATTGATTCATTTTTCTGCAGGGGCAAATATTCTTCAACATTTTTGTAATAGGTGATTTCATTTTTATCATCAATGCTTGCTGCATTCGTAATAAAAGACAGTACATCCGTTTTGCGGTTAATGATCTGAATAAGCGAAGCTTGCTCTCCCGCATCTTTTAATAAACCACCCAAAGATTGTTGCGAGGCAATATCTAAATTATCAAATGGATTATCAAGAATTATATAATCAGGTTTTTTAGAAAGGCAATAAGCTAACAATGCTTTTTTTTGTTCACCGCTTGACATAGAGCGAAGTCTTCTGTTGCGAGTCTTATCTACTTCTATATGATCATGTACCTCTTCTTCGTTGATCAATTCTATTATGGAAAGATCAGACATTAACATCGATGTTTGATCGTTGAATACGGATAAGTCACCTGTTATTTTTTTATCCTGTAATTGCTGAATAAAAAGATCTTTATTGGCATTCTTTGAAATAAAGATCGCCCAGTGATTATTTCTCATCATTATTCATCATGTTTTGATAGAACGAAGATTTTTATGATTGTTAAGATCTATCATAATTTTTTCATAATGATCATAACAATCTGCGTTCCATCCTAATGCGCAAAATCAGCTTCAAAATTTCCTTTAATTCTTTCCATTGAAGGATTAAAATAACCAAATTTCAAATTCGGGAATTCTTCATGAATGAGTTCCATCATTTGTTTAATGCCCATACATTCTCCTGTTTCAGCAATACCGATCTTTCCCATGTACCAATCAGGATCAATATTAAAATTGCGCCATTGTATCATGCAGAGATCTGTTTCTTTAATTAATTTACGTAACGCTTCGTATTCCTCAACACTATCAGTCATTCCCGGGAAGACAAAATAATTGATACTCGTCCAGCCACCAAAACTCCGTACTACTTTTAAGCTCTCAATAATATCTTCAAACTTATAATTATTGGGGCGATAATATGGCGTGTATATTTTTTCTCTCGCACTATTTGTGCTAACACGCATACTGTTTAAACCTGCTTCACACAAAGCTTTTACTGCATCAGGTTTACTTCCGTTGGTATTAATGTTAATGCTTCCTTTTGTTGTATGCTTGCGAATTTCTTTAATTGATTCACGAATCGTTTCCCACATTAACAATGGCTCACCTTCACAACCTTGTCCGAAACTTACAATGGGATAAGGTGCTGTTTCTAAATGCGGCACTGTAAATTCAACAATTTCTTCTGCACTTGGTTTAAACGTTAAGCGATCTTGTGTACTGACAATTGTTTCTTCTTCCGGTTGAAAAGAAATACAACCGACACAATTGGCGTTACAAGCAGGCGATGAAGGAATAGGACATTCCCATCTGCCCAAGAAAAAATTTCTTGCAGCCGGACAATGATACGTCAAACAACAATTATCTGCCAAATGTTTTACTAAACGATTATGCGGATATGCAGTTAATAATCTGCTAACGCCACTTTCAATTTTTGCCGTATCAAATCCTTCACTCTCCTGACGAATATCATTTTCAATTCTAACCGCAGGAACATAAAATTTATTGTTAAACCAGGATGCAGCTGTATAACAAAATAAAGGTAATGTTGGAGCATCCTGCATCGTTTCGTAAGCTGAAATAAATAAACCTGTATATGCGGGCGGAATAAATGCTGCTACGGCCCAACCCTTTTCGCACAAACGCATTTCACCTGTTTTTACATCAATACCAATCCCCCTACGGCCCGGCAATTCGTATAAAGAACCGCCTTCGGGAAGTTCTATCCAATCATCTTCAGGAATAGGAACGGCATCCCAGCCTGTGCGACCAGTTGCGTAAAGCGTTAAATCTTCGAAAATATTCCCCTCGCCATCAGAGTAAAGTATGTATGGGCTTTCTGCTAAAATCATACGGCAAAATTCGTCAATTTGTAGTAGTTCATCAATTTTAAATTAAAGCTATTTTGAGCCAACTTTAGCACTACTATTAAGCTGACACTAATTGTTCCCTACAAAATGAATTAAACAGCTTTTCATCAATCTCAGTTTCATCCTCAGCAACAATCAATTGCAATAATTTATTATCTACAAAATCAAGCGTAAGCAATCCATCTTTTAAAATAATATTATTGAACTGCGACCAAACAAAGACCGCATCACCAAACACCTTTTTTATCACGACATTATCATTATTTATAATCACTTCTGGTTTCTTCTGTAAAAATTTTAGCAGGAATGCGTAGCATAATAAAATACCAGAAAAAATAAAAGAGTATGTCCCGATAAATATAATAATAGCTGCAATTATTAATACAACTAACCGATTAATTTTAAATCGTATTGAGATCATTTTTACAAAATAAGAGATGGCTAATAAAATAATTGCTGCCAAAATATTCATCAAATAATATGTTCCACCATATAACAATGTTGCAATACCCGCTACTGCAAGCAGTATTCTTGTTATCACAATTTCAATATCAGTCTTGTTTTCTTGCAGAACAAACGTAAACATGCTTTTTATTTATTTACTAAAATAGCCCTTCCGAAATCGGAAAGGCTATTAATTATCAATTACACTCAAAATTAAGAATTACTTACCATCAACAAATTACACAGTCTGAATAAACATCGCGCACCTACATTTTCATCCCATTCATCCTGACTCACTCCTATTTCATTCAAATCAAATCCTATAATTTTTCTGCCGCTTTGTATTACTTTTTTGCAAAGATAAAAAACCTGATCAACCTCTAATCCGCCGGGAACCGGCGTTCCTGTATGCGGACAAAGCTTTGGATCCAGCGCATCAATATCAAAACTTACATATACATTTTGAGGAAGATGATTTACGATCTCATCAGCAATGTATTTCCATGTCTGCCCATCGTATTGTCTGTCTTTAAGTTCTTTGTCAAAATAGGTAACAACTCTACTATTACTATTTACGATATAGTTCCATTCTTCTTCACAATAATCCCTGATGCCAATTTGTACTAGTTTTTTTAACTGAGGGATTTCTTCTAATGCGTTGTACATAACCGATGCATGAGAATATTTGAAATCTTCATACGCTTCTCTTAAATCGCAATGCGCGTCAAATTGTAAAAGACCAAAATCGCCATGCTTTTCTGCAATAGCTTTAAAAAATCCAAATGGTGTACTGTGATCTCCACCAAGCAATCCCACCAGTTTCCCATTGTTTAGTAGATCTTTTGTCTGTTCATATACCCAATCATTCAGGTAAAGACTTCCTGCGTTTAATTCTTTCAGGGCCTTGCACATAAATTTATTGTCCTTCACCTCCTGTCCTTCTGAAATATAATTGATGTACAATTCAGCCTCTTTACGCAAGTAATCACTTTTCATCAACACCTTCTTATCGATGTCTCGCATGTAATACCCATTCTTCCAGGCATCTTTTGCGTCAGGGTCAAACAGATCTACCTGCAAAGCCGCTTTAAAAACATGTTCAGGAGCCCTTGCTGTACCTCCGTTATAGCTCACTGTAACTTCCCATGGAACAGGCAAGATAACCAGTCTCGCATCTTCTTCTTTGAATGGCAATCCAAAAATATTATTATTAGGATTTGCTACTGAATTCTGATCAAAATTAGAAAGATCAATCATCTGATGGATTTATTTAATATAAAGATGTGTGTTTTTATTGCTAAAGAACAGCAAAGCTACATGATTGTTTAATAAAGGACATATTAAAATATTATAAAAAAAGTAGAGAAATCATATAGTCTTGCATACCATCGATATATAAAAATCAACATAAGGAGGCTCTTAATTTTAACCAAACAAATTAAAACTTAGCGCCTGTTTATGTTACCTTTGCAGCGAAATTTCGGGTATGAAAAGAACACATATTGTTTTATTAGTTGTGATTGCAATGGCAATTGGTGCATTGACGATGGTTTCAGCGGATTTTTCGACATACGATACCATCAATTCTGCAAGAGAAAAACAAGGGAAATTCGTACACATAATCGCTTCAGTAGATAAAACGATCCCTTTTGATTATGACCCCGCAAAAAACCCTAATTATCTTGGTTTTTCAGTTATTGATAGTTTAGGGGGTAAAACAAAAGTGGTGTATCACAATACCAAACCTACCGATCTTGAAAAAAGCGACAGAGTGGTTCTAAAAGGCAAAATGCAGGGTGATGTTTTTGAATGCAGCGAGATATTATTGAAATGTCCGAGCAAATACAAAGACGATAAAAAACAATTGGAAAAAACTATACCTAATTCTTAATTCAGGTTTAGTGTTTAGTAGTTTAGTGTTTAGCTAAGTAACCTAGCTTCTCCACTCTCAACTTCTAAACCCTCAACTCTCAACATTTTACAATGCAATTTGACGGCGAACATCTATTAGTTGGTAAACTCGGACATTTTTTTGTACTACTTTCTTTTACAGCTTCTCTACTTGCTACTATTGCTTATTTTATTGCATCAAGAAAAACAGACGCTGCAGAAAAATCTTCCTGGATAAGATTTGCAAGAATCAACTTCTTTATTGAAGCTGCCGCGATACTCGCAATTTTTTCTTGCATATTTTACATTTGCGAACATCATTATTTAGAATATCTCTACGCATACAAACACACTTCTAAAGAATTAGAATTCAAATATTTACTAGCCTGTATTTGGGAAGATCAGGGTGGAAGCTTTTTATTATGGACGATATGGCATTGCGTTTTAGGTATCTTTTTAATTGCTAAAAGTAAAGATTGGGAAGCACCTGTAATGACAGTCGTAAGTTTTGCCCAAGTATTTTTAGCCATGATGATAATGGGCGTTTATCTTTTTAATATAAAAATTGGCAACAGTCCATTTGTATTAACACGCGATGAAATTAACGGACCTATTTTCGACATGCCCGAATATTTAAGTTTGATAAAAGATGGCATTGGCTTAAATGTTTTATTGCGTAATTACTGGATGGTAATACATCCTCCTATTTTATTTTTAGGATTTGCTTCTACCATTGTTCCGTTTGCATTTGCTTATGCAGGTATACAAACCAAACGTTTTGGCGAATGGGTGAAACCCGCACTGCCGTATGCTTTATTCAGCGCTGCTGTTTTGGGTGTTGGTATAATGATGGGAGCAAAATGGGCCTATGAATCTTTATCTTTTGGTGGCTACTGGGCATGGGATCCCGTTGAGAACGCGTCATTAGTACCCTGGTTAATAATGATAGCGGGCCTACATACTATGGTAATTTATAAGGCTACCACGCATTCGTTAAGAGCAAGTTATGTATTTGTAATACTATCTTTTCTTTTTATTTTATACTCAACTTTTTTAACGCGCACAGGTATTTTAGGTGACACTTCTGTACACGCATTTACAGAAGCGGGCAAAGCAATGAATGTTTTGATACTAACATTTGTTGGCGTATTTGCGGTATTATCGCTAGCGTTATTCTTTATCAACCTGAAAAAAATACCGGCAGATCAAAGAGAAGAAACGACAGACTCAAGAGAATTCTGGATGTTCATCGGTTCACTTATTTTCTTTTTATCAGCGATGTTCATTATTGCAAAAACATCGGTACCTGTTTTTAATGAAATATTTGGCACACACTGGGCTCCTCCGGAAGATATAGAATTTGGCTACAATAAAGTTCTAATATTGATTGTAATTATTATTGGCATATTAACAGCCGTTACACAATACCTAAAATATAAAAATACTTCTCGCGGTTATTTTTTAAAGAAGCTGATAGTTCCTACTGTTATTGCTTTAATTGTAACCGTATCATTGTTTATATTTTATCCGATCACCTACACTAAACAAGGTTCAGGATTTTTAATTGCTATTTACATTGCTTTATTTGCAACCATCTATTCATTTATTGCCAATGCCGGCTATATCTGGAGCGGATTAAATGGCAACGTAAAAGCTGCCGGTGGTTCCGTTGCGCATGTAGGATTTGCCTTGATGCTTGTAGGAATGCTCATTTCTTCCAGTAATAAAAAAATAATCAGTCAGGATAAATTCAAAAATTTTATTATCCCGATGGGCATCGATCCTTTAACTAAACAGGCTGATGATCCATTAGAAAATCTTAATCTCATTCGCCAGGTGCCAACTGCAATGGGACCATACTCTGTTACTTACATGGGTGACAGTAATGCCAATGAAGCGGGAAGACATTACTACCATTTACTTTTCGAAAGAAAAGATTCTGCTACAAATGAATTGAAAGAATCTTTTATTGTGAATCCGGATGTTTACCTCATGAAAAATAATAACATGAGTAGCAACCCTGACACAAAACATTATTTAACGCATGATGTTTTCACATACATTTCATACACATTAGATCCCGATAAAAATAAAGACACTGCTCAGTTTAAAATAAAAGAAGTTTCTATCGGAGACACACTTTTTTATTCTAAAGGATTTATGATGATCAATAGTGTTGAAAAAAATCCTCAACAGAATAAATTCAACATCATACCCAACGGAGCGATGCTGATGGCCCATATCTCCATCACAGGACCTGATAGTATGAAGTATGCTTCAACACCCGTTATTATGGTAGATAGCTTTGGCATTAACCAGATAGATGATACTGTATATGCGCAAAACTTATTTTTAAAATTTGCCGGTGTTTCAAACAATGGTAAAATAAAAATAGGTGTTAAGGAATCGGACAAGATGATAGATTTTGTTACTGTAAAAGCATATGTGTTCCCTTATATAAATTTTGTTTGGATCGGGTTGGTAATGATGGCCATCGGATTGATAATGAGTATTATAAAAAGAGTCAATCTCTCTTCTACACTCAGTGCTTTTGTATTGACCACCATTGCGGTAGC
>Ga0207033_1018_pt1 | contig 43732 bp, 38 predicted proteins | sample Alteio_BWMinCont_35_FD_153262 | JGI IMG/M metagenome (GOLD analysis project Ga0207033, IMG submission 153262) | Enriched cells from forest soil in Barre Woods Harvard Forest LTER site, Petersham, Massachusetts, United States -... | ecosystem: Environmental > Terrestrial > Soil > Temperate forest >... | reverse complement strand
AACACTATACAGACGTTCAGTGGTTTTGATTTTATAACATTCCTTGCTAAGCCTGTCGGCCGGGTAGTTTTCCAATACACGGACAATTTGCCCGTTTAGTTGTTCCCATAAACCAAATAAGTCCTGTATGTTGGCCTCCTGGTAACGATTGGCTTTCACCCATTGTACCTGGTCATAAGTCAATTTAAAATTTTCTTCATAGGTACAGCGGACAAAACGTTCCAGGTTTATTTGGGCGCTATCAATCAAATGCCCTATAATTTCTTTTTTCGACCATTTATCGGGAGCCGCTTTGTAGGTCCAGTTTATTGATCTTGTATTAGCAAATATAAGGCTGTCAATCGCTTCGTTTAATTGTAGGATAGTATCTTTTATCATCTTAGGTTGTAAAAGTTGTAAGGGTTGTAGCTGTTGTAAAAGTTGAAGGTATTGTAAATATCATAGGAATTTAAACCTTTACAACACTTACAACGTTTTCAACTACTAAACAAAAATCACAATTTAAAGGTGGTTATTCCCTATTAATTATCAAAAAACTTTATCTTCAAAGCCTGAAATTAATGTATGGCGCTTAATTATATCTGGGTAGGTTTTTTTTTAATTGCATTTATTATAGGCCTCATCAGGCTGGTATTTTTTGGCGATACCGAGATTTTCATGCACCTCGTAAAAGCCATGTTCGATTCCTCAAAATCATCGGTAATGGATATTGCTTTGCCCCTGGCAGGCAATATGGCGCTTTGGCTTGGCATTATGAATATTGGTGAAAAAGCAGGCGCTATCAAATTTATTTCACGCATAGTAGGGCCGTTTTTCAGCCGTTTATTTCCTGGTGTACCAAAAGACCACCCGGCGACCGGGAATATAATGATGAGCTTTTCGGCCAACCTGCTTGGGCTTGATAATGCCGCCACGCCTTTGGGATTAAAGGCTATTGATAGCTTGCAGGAACTAAACCCCGATAAAGAAACCGCCTCAAATGCGCAGATCATGTACCTGGTACTGCTTACATCGGGCCTGCAAATATTGCCGGTTACCATTATCGCCCAACGGGCTATCCTGCATGCAACAGACCCCACAGATATTTTTATTCCGTGTATTATCGCCACTTATGTTTCTGCCGTTGCCGGTATGCTTTTAGTCGCTATAAAGCAAAAAATAAAGATTTGGGACCCTGTGATAATAAGCTGGGTGGGCGGAATAACTGCCTGTATAACTTTAATGGTTTGGTACTTTACCAAATACTTAACAAAGGATGAGATAGGCCTGGTATCAAAAGTGGTGAGTAATTTACTTTTGTTTTTAGTACCTGTCATATTTATAACCGGTGCGATGATCCGTAAGATAAATGTATTTGAAGTATTTATCGAAGGAGCGAAACGTGGCTTTGAAACATCGGTCAAAATAATACCTTACCTGGTGGCCATGTTGGTGGGAATAGCCGTCTTTCGTGCATGTGGCGCTTTGGATTATATGAACAACGGGGTACGATGGGTATGCGTACAATTTAATTTTGATACCCGGTTTGTTGATGCCATGCCGGTAGCCTATATGAAGCCGCTTAGCGGATCAGGATCAAAAGGGATGATGATCAATGTAATGCAAACTTTTGGCCCTAACAGCTTTGCCGGGCGCTTAGGCTGCATATTTAATGGCTCGTCTGATACTACCTTTTATATAGTGGCTTTATATTTTGGCTCGGTAGGGATTAAAAAATCCAGGTATGCTATCCCGGCAGGCTTATTTGCAGACCTGGCCGGCATTATTGCAGCTATTTTTGTGGCCTATTTATTTTTTGGATAAACAACAAATTCCGAATACGCGAAATTTTGCTAAACGAATAAAAATCAGGCCCAAATTTACTGCGCTGAATTAAGTAAAAAGTGCCATCTAAGGAACTTCAAAGGCCATTTTTTGTATAAATCATTAGGCAATTCACCCAATAGTGTGGGAAAAATAATTACTATTTTTGTTTCAATTTTACTATTTTAGACAGCTTATATAATTGATTAAAGATGTTTTGTGCGGAATTTAAGTCTACCTGATGAAGAAAACATTTACTAAAAGATTATTTCTCCTTGCAGTTTTTATTGTATTTGCTTCCGGGCATGCTTTTGCCCAAACAATTACCGCAGGGAATGTTGATCCCGGGCCGTATGCGCCCGGTTCAATTATCAGCGCACCTATAAGTGCTAACCAGAAGGTTACATTAAACGGAAGTTTTATTGGCGCTGTAACAAGCAACCAGTGGGCAGGCAGTACGGATACATTTGTACCGAACCGTAATGTGCTGAATCCAACTTATGCACCATCGGCCGCTGAAATTAGCGCAGGCACAATTAACTTTACCCTTACTGGCACAACCGCCCTTGCAGCGCCAGGTAATAGTATTACCAGTAATGTTACACTAACTATTTCAAGCCCCGACTCCATTACCAGTGCCCCTATTGATACGGTGTGCTCTTCTGTACCCATAAATTACCAGGTAACTGCAACAGTTCCAAACAGCACTTTTACCTGGACCGTTGACCCGGCTAAAACTTCAGCAACCGCTTCAGGTTACACCAGCAGTGGCAGCGGAGCCACAATTACCGATGCAATAATCAACAGCGATCTTGTTAATTACGCTACAGTAACGTATGATATTACCGCCGTTGGCGCCACCGGCGGTGTTAGCAATACATTTGTATTGTCTGTTATTGTTGCCCCAAAACAGTCTGTTGCTAAATTCACTCAGGATGTTACTGCCGGTTGCGATACCGTAAAAGTTCAGTTTACAAATACTTCCATACCTGCAAACAGCACTTATACATGGAATTTTGGCGATGGGTCTCCAATATCAAACAGTATAAGCCCTTTACATACTTTTTTGCCCCGTACAGATGGAAGGGATACCACTTATACGATTACACTTAATTCATTTTCAAAATGCGGCAACGCTACACCGTTTATATCCACAGTAACTGTAAAACCTAAAACCCCCATTGCTTTTATTTCGCCTTTGCAAACTATCGGTTGCTCACCTTTTACTTTGGCAGTTAATAATTTTTCTCCGGGCAATAATCAAAGCTATACTTATTACTTATACAACGATTCGACTCTTGTTCAGCAAATTACGGTAACCAATAAAAACCAGGTGAGGTTCAACACTATAACGGTTCCTTCAACCACGCAATATACGTTATCAATGATTGCCACCGGCTTTTGCGGTACTACGGGCCAAAGCAACAGTATTCCCATTACAGTTTCAGCCACTAATGTTGTCGCGCAAATGTTTATTGAAAACGGTGTTTCAAGGGGATGCGCCCCTTTTACTCCAAGCTTTGTAAATAACTCATTAGGGGCTGATACTTATTATTACACTGTTTATGATATAAATCACAATGTTGTTGACAGGCCCCAGGCAGGTACGGCCCCATTACCCTATACCTTTAATACGCCCGGAACATATTACGTAACAATAACAGCAGCAAACAGTTGTACAACTCTCGAATCTTCACCCCCTCTTCGTGTAGATGTGTACCAGGACCCTTTGCCACTATTTACGGCTGATGACACCACCGGTTGTAAAGATGTAACGGTTAATTTTACCAACCTGACACCAAATAATCCACTAACAGCAGCCAGGTCGCTACAATATGAGTGGGACTTTGGGGACGGATCGCCGCACTCCTTCACATTTACTCCTCCCCCGCATGTTTATAATTATAAAAATTCGCCATTTACCGTCACTTTAACCGCTACTAACCTGGCTACAGGATGTACAAATGTATTTTCAAAGACGGCCTATATAAATGTCACTGCTCCACCGGGAACGCAATTCACTGAAAAACCCGATAGCATTACCAGCATACCAAATTACCGATTTAATTTTATTGATCAAACAACGGGAAGCCCAGCAAGCTGGAATTGGTCGTTTGGTGACGGGCAGAGCTCAACAAGTCAAAACCCGGGGCATACTTATGCCGACACTGGTTTTTATAAGGTTATATTAACAACAGGAACTGCCTCAGGTTGTGACAGCACCATTACTCATATTGTACGCATAACAGGCGTACCAGGGCAGCTATTTTTACCAAATGCCTTTGAACCAGGAAGTGCTACCGTCGCACTCCAGACATTTATGGCTGAAGGTTCTGGAATAAAGGAATGGCACATGCAAATATTTAATAATTATTCTCAATTAGTTTGGGAAACAACCAAGCTTGATGGTAAAGGGGCACCGATAGACGGGTGGGACGGCACATTTAAGGGGGCGCCTGCACCCCAGGGGGTTTATGTATGGCAGGTTTCGGCTACATTTATTAACGGTTCTGAATGGAAAGGTAATGTGATCAAAAATTCGTTACCCAAAAGAGTAGGTGTAATACACTTAATAAGATAATGAATGAGGAACAGATGTAAGCCGAAGGTTTTATTTATAATGTTGATACTGGCTGGCTTAAATAGTTTTGCCCAGGACCACATGTATTCACAGTTCTTTAATTCGCCGCTTTATCTTAACCCTGCGCTTACCGGGCAATTCGAAGGAGATTTACGTATGAACCTTATTTACCGTAATCAGTTTACTTCTGTGCCCGGCAGTTTTAATTACCTTTCGGCATCTATAGATTATAACATACCAAAGTTTGGCGGCGGAATAGGATTGCTTATAACAAAGAGCAGTGAAGGAACGGCATATCTTACTACAAATAACATTTCGGGAACTTATGCTTATAGTATCGGTTCTGATGATTACGTGTTATCTTTTGGTTTACAGGCTGGGGTTAGCAATCGTACCATTGACTGGAGCAAGCTTATTTTCGGTGATCAGATAGATCCACAATTTGGATATATCCCAGGCTCAACAACAGCAGCTGAACTTCCGCAATTTAATAATAAGTTTTATTTTGATTCGGGCGCGGGAATTAACCTGGTTACGGGTGAATTTGATTTTGGCAGCGCTTTGCAGCACATTAACCAGCCAAATGAATCATTTACTGGCACTCCGTCCAAGCTGCCTATGCGCCTTACGGCCCATGCAAGCTACCGCTGGGACCTTAACCCGGATGATAATAATGATGAAGATCAAAAATCATATATAATCCCTTCAGTTGTTTTATATAAACAGTCAACCGCCCAATCCTATAGTATCGGTTTTCAATATAAAAGAAGCAATATTAATGCTGGTTTATGGTACCGCGGCGGTGGCGCCAACGGAGGGCCGACTGCAATAGTGGTATCACTCATATTTGATTTATATGTTAATAAAGACGGCGGTGAAAAATTTCGCATGGGCGTAAGCCACGATGTGCCGACTTCAAGTTTAAATTATAGTAATACAAGCGGTACTACCGAACTAAGTGTTGGATACGTGACTACCCTGCCATCAAGAACAGATACTTACCACAAATTTGAAGGCGAAAGGCGCTCTTATGATTTTTATTAATTGTAAATAAAAATCAGATGGTCTGCCGAATATTAATTAAGCTCCGTTTGTCCCTTGAAGACCACATAAAAAAGCGGGCCAAAGAGTATCTGACCCGCTTCAATCACTCTAAAACAATCACCTCTATAAATTAGAAGTTCCTTAATAATTAATATGGATAGTGTTAATTATTGACTAATTAAATTATTTAGTCAAATATATTAATTTCGTTTTTTTTTAAAACAGTAATTGTGAAAATAGGAAGCTATTATGACGGTTGATCAACCTCGACAAAAACCTTTTTCAATTTCTCAAAATCAAGCGGTTTCAATATGTAATCTTTTACTGTATGATAGGATGCTGATTTCATCATATCATACCGGAATAATGAGCAAGTGAGGATGTAAATTTTGCACTTACCACTGGGGTCAATATTTAGATCGTTATATTTTTCTAAAAACTCCCAACCATTCATAACTGGCATACTTATGTCCACGAATATATAATCGGGCAATAAATTAACGTCCTTATTTTTAATTTCTATAAGCTTATCAATGGCGCTTTTTCCATTTGAACAAGTGGTAATCTCAGAATCAGCCATAACCTTTTTAACAAGCTTCTGGAAGATAAATGAACTAAGGTATTCGTCATCTATAATTAAAATATTAGCGCCGGAATGTAAATTATTTGAATGCATATCATAGGGTTAAAGTATCTATTAAATGTAATTATGTAAAATTATCACATCTAATGCCCCCATGTAAAGCGTACTGCTACGGTATTTGTTTGTGGTTTTTACTTCTTTGCACGTAAAAAGTGCCGATCTATAATGAAATTGGGGTTTAGCAGGTTATTTTGCGAGAAAGCTGCGTATGAGGTTAATCTTAAAATTCGGCACTTGCCGGATAATAACTATTAAATAACACTAATAATAAACTGGATATTGAACGTAGGCTAAAAGGCCGTATTGAGGTTACTTTCCAATGCAAAACTTGCTAAAAATATTCTCCAGCAAATCATCTGTAGTAACTGCCCCCGTAATCTCACCGAGGTAATGCAGAGCTTGTTTAATATCCATAGCCAGAAAATCCGAAGTTACGGTATCAATACCCTTTAGAACCCTTAGCAAAGCTTCTTCAGTCTTTTGCAGGGCTTCAAGGTGACGGATATTGGTCACCAGCGTTTCATCACCGGTTAATTTATCTTTTATGGCAGAATTATAAATATGTTGTTTAAGCTCCTCAATATGAAGTTTTTCTTTAGCCGAAACGGAGAGGAAGTCTGAAGTCTGAAGCCCGAAGTCCGAAGTCGAAAATCCTGAGGGTAAAAGATCAATTTTATTGGCTACCACGAGCATATTAATCCCCGGCTTTTGTAAAGTTTCAATGTCATAGTTTAGTTCCTCAATGGTGATCTGTTCTGCATCGAATAAATAAACCAGCAACGCCGACTGGCCGATCTTCTCCATCGTGCGCTCCACTCCTATCTTCTCAATCGCATCGGTCGCTTCGCGGATGCCTGCGGTATCTATCAGCCTGAAATTAATACCGTTAATATTGAGTATTTCTTCTATCGTATCCCTTGTTGTGCCTGGCAAGTGGCTTACAATAGCGCGTTCCTCATTAAGTAATGCGTTTAATAGGGTTGACTTACCTGCATTCGGTCTACCCGCTATAACCGTATTTACGCCCTGTTTAATGGCGTTACCTAATTCAAAAGACCTGATAAGATTCCCGATAACACCATTAATTTCACGGATCAATTTTTTAAGCTGATCGCGGTTAGCAAACTCCACATCTTCTTCGGCAAAATCAAGCTCCAGTTCAATTAGCGAAGCAAATTGTACCAGCTGGTCACGCAGGGATTGTAACTGGCTGCTGAAACCACCCCTTAGCTGTTGTAAAGCTACTTGTTGTGATGCTTTGGAATTGGAAGCGATTAAGTCGGCAACTGCCTCGGCTTGTGACAGGTCTAATTGTCCATTCAAAAATGCACGTAATGTAAATTCTCCTGCTTTAGCAGAGCGTGCACCTTTTTTAATCAGTAATTTAATGATCGATTCAATAATATAAGCAGAACCATGACACGAAATCTCCACCACGTTTTCGCGGGTATAAGAGCGGGGAGCAACGAATATCGAAACCAAAACCTCATCCAAAACCACGTCCCCATCAACTATATTGCCGAAGTGGATAGTATGGGATGATTGTTTGGTTAAGTCCTTGCCTTTAAAAACACTATTGGCAATAGCAATAGCTTCCGGGCCTGAAAGGCGGATAATACCTATAGCGCCGGTCCCGTTTGGTGTTGCGAGGGCAACTATAGTTTGGTCATTAGTCATTCAATGTTGTTTACTTAAAGAAATACTTATTTTTATAAATCGTTTTTTACTACAGATATAGGCCTGCTTTGTAGCGCTACACGTGCTACAAATGTTGCGTTGCGCAACACGTGCAACATCGTGCAACATCCTGCAACATGGCTGATTATCAAAAGTTTACGACTGACAAAATTTTGTCAGTGACAAAAATGTGTCACCATTTTTTACAGATATTGCCCCGTTTTACCAATCCCAACATGCCGGCGAACTTAAAAAACGATATTGGTTGGTCATTAGTCATTGGGTCATTTAGTCATTGGGGCATTTGCCGATGATTTTAGACCACAGCGCAAAAATCGTTATTAAACTGCAATCTTCCTATTCATCTTTTTGTAAGGAATTTTGAAAAAATAATCAACTTTGCAATGACCTAATGACTCAATGACCCAATGACCAGTGTCCCATTTGATTTTGTATTTGATTACCTGCCGGCCAACATAACTGTTAAAAAAATGTTCGGCATGCATTACATCTATTTGGGCAAAAGGATCATGTTAATACTTCGCAAGAGGGATAATGAACCCGAATTGAACGGAATATGGGTAGCAACAGGTAAAGAACATCATGAAAGTTTAAAAAACAATGTCCCTGAACTTGGCGCCTTCTTTATCGATAATAATGAGCGGCATGGCAATTGGCTGTTTCTACGCGATGATGCGGATGATTTTGAAGGAGCGGCTATAAAGATTTGCGAATTGATCGCACATGGCGATCCGAGGATAGGAAAAGTGACAGAAAAACCGCCCATCTGAAGGAATTTTTGTTAGATTGGGATTATTTTCAAAAATTCTATGAAAAGCCTATTTATCATATTATTAATGCTTACTGGTGCAAATGCGTTTGCCCAAAAGCCGGACACGCTTTCCTACACCCAACTGAAAGAATACGAGGGCCTTTACCAATACTCAAATAACGCTACGATAAAAATGGCTGCCCCGCCAAGCGGTAAGGTGTTAATTGCAATACTAAACCAAAGCCAGTATACCCTGAAACCCGGCGAAAGGGATGTTTTTTATGATGGCAGCCACCGGCGTATCGGCTTTTTTCGCAACAGTAATAGTTTGGTGATCGGGTATACGCTGGGCAAAGACACATTTAAGCTGATTACCAAAAAAGTGGTACTGCCGAAGCAGATGCGGTACCCGCGAATAGTTGCCGACCCGAAAAATTTTAAATATCAATATAAAATCCCGGCCGAGCGGCATGACGGCTTAACGGTAGAAGACATCAGTAAAACAGTATTAGACGCTTCGCTTTTAGCAACCATGATGCATAAAATTGTCGCAGGTGATTATCCGAATGTGCATAGCGTGCTGATATTGGATAAAGGCAAGTTGGTTTTTGAAGAGTATTTTTACGAGTACACGCCTGACAGCGTACAAGAAGAACGTTCGGCGACCAAAAGCATAATATCAGCATTAACTGGGATCGCCATACACCAGGGTTTTATAAAAAGTGTGGACGAAAAGGTGCTGCCGTTTTTCCCTGAAATTCACCCTGAAAATGATTCACCATTAAAACATGAAATTACCATTAAGGATTTGCTGAGTAATCAAAGCGGGCTCAATTATGACGAAGCTTATGATAAGGCAGTGGGTAACGAAACTGCCATGGGCTATACCAGCGATTGGGTAAAATACACGTTTGACCAGCCGATGCTTGACACGCCCGGCACCAAAGGAAGGTACGCGTCCGGCAACCCGATAACGGTGGGCAGGATCATTGAAAAAACATCGGGAATGCCCCTGCGCGATTTTGCCGTGAAAAATCTTTTCGGGCCAATGGGTATCACCAATTTCAGGTGGCATTTTAAGACTGACCAGAGCGAAGCCGAAGATTTTTGCCAGGTTTACCTGCGGCCCCGTGATATGGCTAAATTCGGTAAATTGATACTCGACAATGGGCTATGGCAAAACAAACAGCTGGTTCCTGCTGAATGGGTGGCCGAGTCGACCAGCAAACACTCCGTTGTACAAAATGTGGATTATGGTTACTTATGGTGGCTAAAATACCTTGACGCAGATGGAACCCGATATCACGGTATAGCAGCCCAGGGCAATGGCGGGCAGAAAATATACATCTTCAGGCAACAAAAACTGGTTGTAGTGGTCACCGGCGGAAATTACAACACGCATTCGCCTTCGGATGAGTTGATAAAAAAATACATTTTGCCGGCCTTTAATAATAAGTAACCGCGTTGTAATATTATTGCATAACTCCGGGCAAAATTTTCGTTATTTGCCAGAAATTTATGGTAACTTTTTTTGAGGCCTCACTTGATACTATTTCGGTTCATCACGTTGGCAATCCGTCAATAAATGAAATGTATTCCCTGTCAGATGGCCCGCTGGAACTGACGGATGAAATAATCCCTAACCTGCTGATGCAGTATTTTTTGAAGCCTTTTGAAAAAGTAAACGAGGTTTATCACCTCACCCACAGCAGCGGCGACCTTAACCTTAACGAGATCCATCATTTTGTAAGCAGGATATTTGAGCAAAAAGAAAAATTTCACGAAGCATCAGAACTGATCGCTAAATTTCTTTTTAAGGTAACCACGCATCCCAATATTAAGGGTGGCGAATTATATGTGGTTTATTTTAACAAGGTGCAAATTGAGGGCAACCCGCTGGATGCTATTGGCATTTTTAAATCAGAAAACAAAGAAACATATTTAAAAGTGTACCCTGATAAAGGCGGTTTCCAGGTTGATTACGAGGAAAATGCTATAAATATCAACAAGCTTGATAAGGGCGTTTTAATCTTCGATATTGAAAAGGAAAATGGCTATAAAGTTGTGGTGGTAGATAAAAACAATAACGGCCAGGAGGCTGCCGTTTATTGGAAAGATAATTTTTTACAGCTTAAGGTCCGCAACGATAGCTTTAACCAAACCAGCAACACTTTAGGTATCTACAAAAATTTTGTGACCCAAAAATTGGATGATGAGTTTGAGATGAGCAAAGCAGATAAAATAGACCTGCTAAACCGCTCGATGAAGTATTTTAAAGAAAAGGATACTTTTGATATGGATGAGTTTACCGGGGAGGTGATCGGTAACCCAAAGGCGATTGAATCATTTAAAACCTTTAAAAGCCAGTACGAACAGGAATTTGAAAGTCCCATTGCAGATACTTTCGAGATATCAGGCAGCGCCGTAAAAAAGCAAGCCAGGGTTTACAAAAGCGTATTAAAGCTGGATAAGAATTTCCATATTTATATCCATGGTAATAAAGAGCTGATTGAAAAGGGTTTTGATGATGAGAAGCACATGAATTATTATAAGGTGTATTTTAAGGAAGAAAATTAGATGATTTCACCGATTATTGAAGGAGATTTCACCGATTTTTAGATGCGATTTCGCAGATTACTAAGGAATTACACCGATTTTTCAGGGGGATTAGCGCCGTATTTTTGGTTTAATTCTTCTTCTATTTCCGTCCAGTCGCGGGCGGTAGTCTTACCATCTTTAAAATCCTGCACGGTCTGATTAAAGCTTGCAATTTCCTCTTCGGAAAAAACATATTCCCAATCATTCTTATTCATTCGTTGAATTTGTTTAACTCAAATCTAAATAAATATTTCTTAAAATCGGTGAAATCAATTTAAAGATCGGTGAAATCTTAGAATCTCTCCTCTATCCCCAACCCAAAAAGTGCAAAATCATATTTAACCGGGTCAGCCGGGTCAAATTCTCTTAGGCGTTGAGTAAGTTCAATGGCGGTTTGCCAGTCGGTTTGTTTGCGGGTAATGAGGTTTAGTTTGCGGGCTACGCGGTCAACATGCAGGTCGCAGGGGCAGATGAGTTCTGAAGGTTTTATATGGCTCCATATACCGAAATCAACGCCGCTATCATCCTTGCGAACCATCCAGCGTAAAAACATATTTAACCGTTTGCAGGTTGATTTTTGTGATGGGGAGGATATGTGTTTTTTGGTACGGTTGGGATAATCAGGCAACGAGAAAAAGTAATCCCTGAAGCCCCCTAACCCCCTAAAGGGGGAATAATTACCGTCAACGGGTATAAATGCGGATTCCAGGGAATCGTTATTAGAATAATGATACCTGAAAAACGAAATAAAATACAAGGTATCCACATCATTAAAAGTGCGGTGCTTAAATTTCAAGAGTTTTTTAAGGTCAGTTTCCTTGTGATTAGTTATAAAATCATAAGGCGCGCCATCCATCAGTTTTATTAACTCATGGCATTTATTGATGATGGTTACCCGCTGCCCCCAGGCTAATACTGCCGCCCATAGGCCCATGATCTCGATATCCTGCTTTTTGGTAAAAAGGTGAGGTATTGATACCGGGTCGTTTTTTATGAAACCCGGGTGATTGTACTGGACTACTTTTGAATCGAGGAATGCCTTTATGTTTTCAATCATTCGGTTTATATCTCACTTGTTTGATCGTCGCCCCAAACATAAAACATTCAAAGATCAAGTTCAAACCTTCACCCCCAATATCCAACGCCATGCCCACCTGGTTGCACCATTAAAACCTTTCCAGTCATCAACAAATTTTATAATATCATTAAGGCAGGTTTCGCTGAATTTCTTTTTAAAATTTTTGGCGGCAAGCTTGTAAACCTGTTCCGGGTTTTCCAGGCCGATGCGCTCATATATTTCTTTTTTTACATACATGGTGCGCACAAATAAAATATTAAACAAGATCACATAACTGTATAAGGTGCGTTTTATATAGCCTGCTTTTTCAGCATAAGTTTTTAAAAGGCTTTTAGTGAAAAGTATATGGCGGGCTTCTTCGATATTATGAAGATCGAACATCTTTTTTAAAACAGGGTAAATATTTGGCGCGCGCCTGGCATAGTTACCATAAATATCCGTAACCAGTTCAACCGATACACTACCCATAAAAAGGTAGTCGGCAGGTAGATATTTATTGCTGAAATCACCAAAAAACTTGTGCATGCCTGATTGTCTGATAGGTTTACCACCTACTTTAAGGATAGCCTGCCCAAACATTTCCTGGTGCCTGAATTCTTCTATCAATTCCCTTAACAAAAAACGGTGCTCAACATTGTCCAGGGGCAGGGTAAGAATATGCCGTGTCATAAAAAAGCAAAACAAACATTCGCCCCAAGCATATGAAGCTATTACCTGTACCAATTCGTGCCTGCCAAGATCTAATTTTTGGGCTGATGTGAGGGTATTGTATATTTCAAGTCCGTACAACGAAGTCAGCGTTTCAGGCAGAAAAACATCTTCAGGTTTTGGTTCAAGCTGCCAGGGAATATAAGTTTCCGGCATTAAGGGATGTTCCTTACTGATCTTTATTAACCGCTCAACCTCATTTACATCCATAAACCAAATTTAATTAATATAACGGGTAGACGCAATGCATTGCATCTCTACATGATGATACCCCGATTAACATTAATTGGTTGCTTATACCGCAAATAGCTGACCAAAATCTTTAAACGATTTAAATTCAAGGGCATTGCCCGATGGATCCAAAAAGAACATAGTAGCCTGTTCCCCCGGCAAACCTTTAAAACGGATATACGGTTCAATAACAAATTTTATTTGGTGCTCCTTCAACCTTTTTTCCAACCTGTGCCATTCGTCCCATTCCAATACAACGCCATAATGCGGTATGGGTACATCATGACCGTCGACAGGGTTAAAGTGGTGTTCCGTTTCTCCGGCAGGGTGGGGCTTTAGGTGTATAACAAACTGGTGACCAAACAGGTTAAAATCTGTCCACTGGTCCGAGCTTCGTCCCTCGCTGCAGCCCAATACTTCCCTGTAAAATTTCCTTGATTCTTCAAGATCATACACCGGTACTGCAACGTGGAATGGGGTTAGTTTATTCATTTTTTTTGTTGTAAGGTTGAAATGTTTTAAAGTTGTAAGGTTGAAAAAAAAGTCACTTAATCAAAACATTCCAACATTTCAACTTTAAAACATTTCAACAAAATCATTTAACAGTATACCTATACAACTGCCGCCCGATATTCCCGTCTTTATCTATACCTTCAATTATTACACGATAAGTTCCCTGTCCATCGGCATTAAAATACTCTAATGTAGCTGCGCCGGTTTTATCTGTTGTTACATTTGGGTTCCAATAAATTGTGCTGCGGGTATCTGTTTTTGTATTTTGTGTTTCTTTCGGGCCATTGTACCTGGGTATGTAAAATGTCCTTATGGCCGCGTATCCCTTTGGGTTGACAGAAACTTCGTTTCGTTGTGGTATTAGATCTTTTAACTGTTGATAGCTTATTTTTGTAGTCTCCATTTTTTTCATATTGACAACTATTGCGCCATTGGTACCATAAGCGCTATTAATAAGCCCTAATTCGTCTTTTAAAAATATTTCAATAGATTCTATATTATTTGCGTCAAGCGTGGCCAGGGTATTAACATCTACGGGCGTCCCTTTTAAAAATACTTGCATAGGTACGAGTTTTCCCTGGCTGTAATCTCTCATAACATAAAAATTTTCCTTTTGAAAAACTATACCGCTTCCCATCGCTTTTAAACATTCAAAAACATTGGCACAGCCCTTTAGCATGTCTCCCTTAATAAGGTGGTCAGGTTCGCTGCTTAGGCTCGTTAAACTGCCGTAATCTTTGTGGCTAACCGTTTTAACTATTCTTGTATCCTTTATAACTACTTCTTTCAGCACATGCTTATCGCTGTATTGTATTTTGCTGTTCTTTAAATATGCATTGAGTGCGCTATCTATGTTCATTATATCTCCGGGCGCATTAAAATTCGCCGGGACACTTTGCGACAATTCATTATCAAGCGTAATTACAATATCACTGGCACGCTCATTATTACGGGCACTTATATTAACCTTTGCCGAATCTAAGAAGACAAGATTTGTGAATTTAAACCTGCCATCAACGTCAGTAACCACATTTTCCAAAAAATTTCTGTCAGGAATGCGCAAAGTTAAATTTCCCCGGTTTACCGGGATACCGCTTGAGTATCTTAGTGTGCCCGTAATGTTAATACCCTGCTCAGGCAAAAAAGTTATCGACGGGTATTTATTATTCATGATTCCATCATACGAAAAACGCCTGTAACCTTGTGTTTGCAATAAAATATCCAGGTTATCTACAGTCTTTTCATTTGGATGATTGAAATAATAATTCGGTTTTTCAATATACCCTTTAATATCTGATGTCAAGAGTAGGTTGGTTAAAATCGTTGTTTCCGAATTTTCATCATAAGGCGCCTTCGAGTCATCAACTACGGTTACAGAAAAGTTACCTTCGTCTGGCTGGTCATTATTTTTCGCTGTAATATTTAGTTTTACTTTTTGCCTTGCCGTGTAAGCCGGCTGGTCACCGCTGACGGAAAGGTTTAGCTGGTCGTTATGCTGGATAAAAGCAATCCTTTCACTTATAGGTTCGCCATCGTCTGTAAAAAGGGTCATCTGCACTATTCCTGTCGGGAACTTGCTTTTAGGGATAGAGGCACTGTACACCCGGTTTTGTAAAGTAGTTTTAGCAGCATAACAGATAGCGCCGTTTGCTTTGCCCAAAATAAAAAACGTTTTACCCTTGTAGGCCTGCAGAAATGAGGTGTCAGTTTGTATTTTAATACCCAAAACATCCGGGCTACTATTTTCGACACTTAAATCTATACCACCGGTTTGTATTTTAGGCAAATCGGGAGTAGCAACTGACCCATCGGCAAAAGTTACGTTTGCAGTATAAGTTTTACCATCTTCGGGAGTTAATATAAACTTCCCCATTCCTAAATGTGAGGATGCAAATTCAACGACAACATTATTATTGTTATCGGTAATTGTACCCTTCAAATCAATTCCAAGACCATTAGGTTTTATGGCTTTAAAAAATATTTTTGTGCGTAAACCGGGAATCAACTGGCCTCCTTCTGGCAAAAATTGTATATCATTTGGTGCTGCTATTGATTTTAAGGGAAACGAGCTGGTAAACTGTTTCCTGTTCCCGTTATCGATAACCGTAATTAAACTGGCCGAATCAAGGCCTGTGTTTTTAATGTTTACGAAACTGATATCCATAAAGCCATCTTTATCAGTTACCCCTTTCCCTTTCACAATCGATTCGTCTTCTTTTTGAATGGTCCAACTCACTTTTTTATCGCTGTATGGATTTCCATCGGCGTCTTTATAATAAATGCCCGCACTTATTTTTGGAACCTTATTTACTATCGCCCTTTTTAAAGAAACCTGGGTAGATACCTCGTTATTTATAGCATCGCCAATAGTTATATTTTTATTAAAAAAATAAGCAACCCCCGAATTGTTCATATAATTGGTATAGCCAACTACCCGGTAATTCCCTTTTTTATAGCCGTATTGCGAAACCGGGATAAAGCCCCATGCAACACTATTTTTTACCTGTAATTTTAATGATTGCATTAATGTGTCGCGTGGCCCCAATACATCAACATAAATAACCCTGCTTAAGGGAGACGGTTGGTGATTATAAATGGTTAAATAAGCTTTAAACCATATCGTATCCCCAACAGCGTAATAGGGCTTATCAAAATGAAGATAAACTTTCTCTATAGGGAAGTCATTATAAATTTTGGCTGTTTTTGTCATGATCTGGTTTAAAACAGACATATCATTTTGGGCTGATGCAGGCAAATAAAAAATTATAGCAGATAAAGAGAAAGTAAAAATTGTCTTCAAAAATTTCATAAAAGGAGATTTATCCGGCTGTACCGGGCTAATATAGCCCATTGCTATTTAAAAACGATGAAATGGCGGCAGTTTAACACTTTTTTTACAGTTTACTACTAAGTCAAAAGCCTTTGGTCGCAAGTCCATAGTCATTTTATGACTTAGGACTCAAGACTTTCGACTCCAGACTAAAATGTCAATTCATGATGATACCACTAACTGTATAGTATTCCGGCTAAGTTGCTCAAGCAGTATAGTTTTACCGACGGTTATCTCATTTAACGATGCCTGTGTATAATGCCTTACTGTGATTAAAGTCAGGTAATCGTTATATTTTACCTTAAAATCGACGCTTAAACCCTTCAAAAGTTTTTTAAACCTTTCTTCGTCAAAATCAATACAAACAGTAAAACTAAGGGCCGATGTTTGCATCACATTCACTTTAACCTGGTTTTGGGCAAACAACCCGAAAATATTACTTAAATGATTTTCGGAGATAAAGGAATAATCCTTTGCGGATATCGAAAGCAGTACCTGGTTTTGTTTTAGTATTATAACGGGTTTTACAAACCGGTTGATTACGTCGCCCTTAATTATTGTACCGGGGGCATCTGGGTCGGTAAAGGATTTTACCAGCAAGGGTATTTCTGCATTTTGAAGCGGTTTAATTGTTTTTGGGTGGATGACACTTGCGCCATAATAAGTCATTTCAATTGCTTCGGTATAACTAAGCTCATCAAACTTAACTGTATCTTCAAAAAATTTAGGGTCGGCATTCAGTATGCCCGGCACATCTTTCCAGGTGGTTACTGATTCGGCGCCCAGGCAAGCCGCAAATATTGAAGCCGTATAGTCTGATCCTTCTCGGCCCAAGGTGGTAGTGAAATTTTCGGAAGTGCCCCCTAAAAAGCCCTGTGTTACCACTACTCCTTTTTGTAAAAGTGTGGGGATATCCTTGTTTATAGCAATACGTGTTTTGTCCCATTGTACAATGCCCTCCCTGTAAGTATTATCTGTGTGAATATAGCCGCGTACATCAAGCCAGGTGCTTTTTATACCATCCTTATTTAAGTAGGCATTAACAATACGGGTTGACACCATTTCACCGATAGAGACAATCTGGTCATAGGTAAAATCGTAATCATCATGTGGTTCATCCTCAATTATCCAGTCTATCTCCACAAAAGTATTGGCGATTTCATCAAATATTGTATGCGAAGGCTCAAATAGCTTCTCTAAAATATCGAAGTGGTATTTCTTTATATCTTCAAAAATAACATGGATATTATCATCCCCGTCAATATAGGCTTTAGTTAGTTTCTCGAGCGCATTGGTGGTTTTACTCATTGCCGAAACCACAATCAACAACCGTTCCCCATCAATTTTTTTTACAATACTGGCAAGGTTGACTATACCATCGGCATCCTTTACAGAAGCCCCTCCGAATTTAAATACAAGCATTATTTAATATATTGTGCAACAACAGTATTTGGCCTTAGCAATGATCTGATTTGGTCGTATGGGACATTAAGTTGTGTGATGCCCGCTGCAAAAGATTTGATCTCATACTCATTATACAAGAAAATTAAACCTGTTGGCGTTATCAGGAAGTTATTATTGAGTGCAAATTTGGCATTCTTAAAAAAGTAATTTTCTTTAAGGGATGCGGTATCACTTAGCTTTTCCTGTTTCCTGAATATTTTCCCGGCAATTTGGGTTAACTTTTCATTGTACCCGTCAATAAACAGATCAGTTAATTTAATTGCTTTGGCAGTTTTTGTATTCCAGTTTATAAAAGAATAATTATTGCTGCCATGTGCCCCGCCTGCATAACTACGACCTGAAAAATAAATTGTTGTGAGGCTTGAATCCTGCCTTATAACAATGGCCGAGCTCTCAACTTTGTAAACAGCGGATGGCTCTTTAATCGTATCTTTTACTGATAAGCCAATAAAGTCTTTAGCAAACTTTTGCAGGCGGGTATCATTTGCGGTTAACGGACCGCTCCAGAACATAGTTAACAATTTATGCTTTACGCTATCGTTAAGTGACTGTGTTTTATTAAATTCAGGGTATTTTATATCAACTAAAGCGCACTCACTATCCGGTTTATTACCGCATGCAGGGTCACGTTGTTTAAGGGTTTTATAAGTATAAGCAAGTGTATCTTTATTTATAGCAGGCTCCTGCTCGTTCGAACCACCCCACATGCATGAGCTTATTGCAAAAGCGATAAAAACAACCAAAAGATATCTTATTTTCATAATTCAATTTTTAGGAGTTGCTCTTTCGATAAGGACGCATTAAGCCATCCGGCCTCAACCGAAGCTTCATACTTTTTATAGAAATTTATAGCGGGCTCATTCCAGTCGAGCACTTGCCATACCATACCGCTAAAGCCCAATTCTTTTGCCTCAACAATGAGCCTGTCGAACAATAATTTCCCGATGCCTTTCCCGCGCATGCTTTCAGTAATAATAAGGTCTTCCAGGTACATCCGGTTACCTTTCCACGTTGAATACCGTATGTAATATAAGGCAAAACCTATAATTTCGCCATCAACTTCGGCGACAAAAGCTTTCCAAACAGGTTTTTCGCCAAACCCGGCATCTTCAAACTCTTTTAAAGTAACGGTAACTTCCTGCGGCGCCCTTTCAAAAAGCGCCAATTCATTTACAAGTTCAAGTAATCTCAGGCAATCTTCTTTTTTAGCTATTCGTATATCAATGTTCATAAGTTCAATTGTTCATTGGTTTAGTTGTCTGAACCGGGATTAAGCAGATTTTCGTGATTTAGCAGATTTGTTAAGAAAATCATAAGAATCATCTAAATCAGCTTAATCCAGGTTCAGACTAATTATTCTTCCAGTGTTTAACTACCCTCGCGCCAAAAATAGTACTTCCAAGCCTTACCATATTACTGCCTTGTTCAATGGCAATTTTATAATCAGCTGACATGCCCATCGAAAGGGTATCAAAAGCGGCGTCCTTTCTGAAAAAGCTCTGCTTTATGCCGTCAAAAAAAGTTTTAAGCTCATAATACTCATCTTTTATTTGCTTTTCATTTTCGGTATTTGTGGCAATGCCCATTAACCCGCGTATACGTATATGTTTTAATCCCGCCAACTCTTCCGACCTGAGCAGTTCAATTGCTTCATCAAAACCAAGCCCGAATTTTGTTTCCTCATCGGCAATATATATCTGTAAAAGGCAGTCAATAACACGGTTATTTTTTTCAGCATGTTTATTTATTTCCTGTAAAAGCTTTAAACTATCAACCGATTGTATCATGCTGATAAAAGGGGCAATATACTTTACTTTATTGCTTTGCAGGTGACCAATGAGGTGCCATTGTATATCTTTTGGCAAATGTTCCTGCTTTTCAACCATTTCCTGCACCATGTTTTCACCAAATAAACGCTGACCTGCATCATAAGCTTCCAGTACTTCTTCAACAGGTTTTGTTTTTGATACCGCTATCAGGGTTACTTTTATTGGTGATGTTTCTTTTTTTAGGCGCTTAATATTATCTGCAATGCTCATTTATCCGTAATTTTGCTTCATTATAAACCGCTAAATTACAGAATGCGCAAATATATCACCTTGTTTTTTTCAGTAACCTTTCTTTTATATGCCTGCACGGGGAATAAAACTAACGGGGGAATTATAAAACATGACCAAATGGTCAGTTTGTTAACCGAAGTCCACCTTATTGATGGCGGCATTTATACTATTCAGCAAAACCCAGACAGCCTTTATAAATACGGAACAGGCAGATACCTTGCCTTATTTAAGAAACACCACACCGATTCTGCACTGTTCAGTAAAAGCCTTAAATATTATACGAGGCAGCCGGTAGAATTGCAGGCTATATACGTTGAAGTGTTGAAAAACCTTACAAAGAAAGCCGATTCACTTAGTAAAATACAACAAAAACAATACAATGCTTTACCCCAAAAATAGTATTGATAAGCTGGGTTTTACCGAGGTAAAGGAATTAATTAAAGCACATTGCCTGAGTGAAATGGGCCGGCAAATGGTCGACCGGATACAGGTAATGGATAATTACGATAATATCCGTAAGTTTTTGGGCCAGGCCAATGAGTTTAAAAATATATTGGAAAATGATGCCGCTTTGCCTATCCATCATTTTTTTGATATTAAAACACTTGCCAACAAAGCAAAGATTGAAGGCATATTTTTAAGCGAAGAAGAGTTTTACCAGGTACAGGCATCGCTTACAACCGTTTTTGCTGTAATAGCCTATTTTAATGAGCGCGAAGGCCAATATCCAAACCTTGAAGCCTTATTTGAACATCTCCCTATTGAAAAAAGCATTCTCAAAAAAATAGACCTGGTCATTGATCAAAAAGGAAAGATAAGGCCTAATGCTTCCCGCGAATTGCTGGATATAACATCGGGCATTGCCAAAGCCGAACAGGAAGCCCGTAAAAAAATAGACCAGGTATTTAAAAATGCAACAAGCAATGGCTGGACAGCCGATGGCTCATTAACCGTACGCGATGGCCGTCTGTGTATCCCGTTATTGGCAGAAAATAAACGAAAATTAAAAGGTTTTATTCATGACGAATCTTCATCCGGGCAAACTGTATATATAGAACCGGAAGAAGTTTTTACATTAAATAATAATATTCGCGACCTTGAATTTGAACGCAGGCGCGAAATTGTAAAAATATTAACTGCTTTAACAGATGATTTAAGGCCCTATGTGCCGCTTTTGTTATCTTACCATAACCTGTTAACCAAACTTGATTTTGTAAGGGCCAAAGCGCTCTTTGCTATTGATATTGAAGCTGAAATGCCCGAGGTGATCAATGAAGCAAAACTTAAACTGACCAATGCCCGGCATCCGCTTCTATTTTTAAATTTTAAGAAGGAAAAAAAGACTGTTGTTCCCCTGAATGTTCAGATTGATGAAGGGACACGGATCATTGTAGTTTCCGGCCCGAATGCCGGCGGGAAATCTGTTTGTATGAAAACGGTTGGGCTTTTGCAGATGATGGTACAGGCCGGTTTGCTGATCTCCGCTTCCGAAGCAAGTGTTATGGGGGTTTTCAAACAATTATTTGTTGATATAGGAGACGACCAATCAATTGAAAGTGATTTGAGCACTTACAGTGCGCATCTTTCAAAAATGAAAACCTTTGTGGAGCAGGCCAATGGTAAAACATTAATCCTTATAGATGAATTTGGTACCGGTACAGACCCCCAGTTTGGCGGGCCGATAGCTGAAGCAGTATTGGAATCATTAAACTATAAAAAGGTAAAAGGAATGGTGACCACCCACTATTCAAACCTTAAAATTTTTGCCAGCCATACCGAAGGGATTGAGAACGCTTCCATGCTGTTTAATAATGTGGAAATGCAGCCGCTGTATAGGCTGGAAGTTGGAAAACCAGGCAGTTCGTATGCTTTTGAGATAGCCCAAAAAATCGGCCTGCCCCAAAATGTACTTAACCTGGCAAAAAACAAAGTAAGTGAAGGTCAAAAAAAGGTTGATACTTTATTGGTTGATCTTGAAAGGGAGAAAAAAGAAATTTTCGACACAAAAATAAAGCTGGAAAAACAGCAAAAACAGGTTAATGAGTTGCTGGCTGAAAATGAAAAATTGAAAAGCTATCTTGACGAAAATAAAAAGGCGCTGATAAAAGATGCAAAGGAACAGGCAAAAAACATCATTTTAAACGCAAATAAACTGGTAGAGAATACCATATCAGAGATTAAGAGCAGTAATGCCGATAAAGAAAAAACCCGCAGCCTTCGTGAAAATTTAAATATCGAACTACAAAAAAATACAGTTAAACCTGCCGCAGTTAAACCATTGCCCGATGATGAAGAATTGAAACCCGGCGATTGGGTAAAGCTTATTGACAGTGAAACCAGCGGACAGGTAATAGAAATTATAAAAGACAATGTAGTAATAGCTATCGGCGACATACGCACCGTTGCTAAAAAGAAACGTGTGATAAAAGTGTCCAAATCAACCATCCCAAAAGAAATAAGGAAGAGTTTCAACACCAATACCGGCGATATTGCAAGCTTCAGCCCCGAAATTGATGTACGGGGGATGCGAACCGAGGATGCTTTAAATAATATTGAACGTTTATTTGACCGGGCATTAATGATGGGTTTCGGCAATTTAAAGATCATTCACGGCAAAGGCGATGGCATTTTGCGCAAAATGATACGCCAGTACCTCAAAAAATATGAGCAGGTAGACCGAATGGAAGACGAACATGCCGACCGCGGCGGGGATGGGATAACTTATGTATATTTGAAATAAGTAAAGCAAACGGTTGCTTCGGGCCTGATAACAATAACTATTCAAATCATATGCGTTACAAACATTTTCTTTTAGCCATCTGTCTTGGCATAAGCTTACAATGCGCCGCTCAATCAGTAATAAAAGCAAACGACCCCCATATCCAATATTCCGGGCGTATTGCAATGACCGATTCCACAGCTGAATTATCCTGGCCGGCCAGTTCTATAAAAATAAATTTTACGGGCACCCGTATCAGGGCGACATTGGCCGATGAGAGATCGGATAACAACTACAATGTAATCATTGATGGCAAAGTTGTAAGTATTCTTCACCCGCTCCAACCAAAAAAAGAATATGTGCTTGCTGAAGGGTTAAAACCCGGTAAGCATACGCTTGAGCTTTTTAAGCGTACAGAAAGTAATATGGGTAAAACCTGGTTTTACCAGTTTGGACTTAGAGAGGGAAACAAGGTGTTGTCGCCGCCACCGGTTCAAAAACGTAAAATAGAATTTTTTGGCAACTCTATATCTTGCGGATATGCAGATGAAGACACTACAGGGAAAGACCGTGGCACAAGCCCCTATGAGAACGGCTACTTAAGTTATGCAGCAATTACCGCCCGCCATTTTAATGCTGAACTTCATAATACGTCAAAAAGCGGCATAGGCATTACTGTAAGCTGGTTCCCGTTGACGATGCCCGAAATGTATGACCGCCTTGATGCGACAGACCCTTTAAGCAAATGGGTTTTCTCAAAATACAAGCCTGATTTAGTGGTTATCAACCTGTTTCAAAATGATTCATGGATAGTTAACCTGCCAAAAAATGACCAGTTTAAAGCCCGGTTTGACACAATTCCGCCAACCCCTGAATTTATTATCAACGCCTACGCAAATTTTGTTAAAAGTATTCGTGGTAAATATCCTAATGCCCATATTATTTGCATATTAGGCAGTATGGACGCAACGAAAGAGGGTTCGCCATGGCCCGGCTATATTGATAAAGCGGTTGCAAGCTTAAATGATAATAATATTTTCACCCATTTTATCCCATACAAAAACACCAATGGCCACCCAACACTTAAAGAACAACAGGCTATGGCCGATGACCTGATTGCATTTATCGAACAACATATAAAGTGGTAGTATTAAGTCATAAGTCTTTAGTCGCAAGTTCTAAGTCTATTACGTGCTTTTCCGACTTAGGACTCCAGACTTTCGACTCAGGACTTAAGACTCGAGAGTAAACGTCAAATTTGTAGGTTACACAACAGTAGTACCAAAATACTTCCGTATATTTATTTCAGAAAACCTAAAATATGCATCGCAAGTTTTTTTTTATTCTATCGCTCACATTTGTTGGCCTTCTTTGTCGTGCCCAGTTAATCATTCTAAAACCTCATGACCCTCGTATCCATTATATGGGCCGGGTTATTATGCAGGATGAAGCAGCACAACTTTTATGGCCGTCCACTTCGCTTAAAATAAATTTTAAAGGAACAGGTGTCAAAGCAATACTGAAAGATGAACATGGGAGCAATTATTTTAATGTAATAGTTGATGATAATGTAGTTGCTGTTATCCATCCTGACAGCGTTCAAAAAGAATATACATTGGTTTCCGGGCTCAATGATGGAAACCATTCACTCGAATTGTTTAAACGAACAGAGTGGAGCCGTGGTAAAACCTGGTTTTACCAATTTTCATTTGACAAAAATTCTCAACCGTTAATTTCGCCAGCAAAAAAGCGAAAAATGGAATTCTTCGGAAATTCAATTACCTGCGGGGTTGCTGTTGAAGATTTATCAGGCAAAGACAACCTGGATGCCCAGTACTCAAATAGCTATTCAAGCTACGCGGCAATTACCGCCAGGCATTTTGATGCTGAATTTAATAACACATCTCAAGGTGGCGTTGGTTTAATGGTTAGCTGGATCCCGATTATTATGCCCGAGATGTACAATTTGTTTGATCCTACCGACTTCCAAAATATATGGGATTTCTCGAAATATACACCCGATGTAGTGGTTATAAATATGTTGCAAAATGATTCATGGTTGGTTAAGTTACCCGACAACGACCAGTTTAAAGCAAGGTTTGGCAAAAATGCCCCAACTGAAGATCAAATTATAAAGGCTTACCGCAATTTTGTAAAAGATATCCGGAATACTTACCCAAAAGCGCAGATCATTTGCACATTAGGCTGCATGGATGCCACAAAACAAGGTTCACCCTGGCCGGGATATATTGAAAAAGCCATTGCCCAGCTTAACGATAAAAACATTTACACCTTCTTTTTCCCTTATAAAAACGCACCTGGCCATCCAAATATTAAAGAACAACAGGCAATGGCTGATGGCCTGATCGGTTTTATTGATCAGCATATAAAGTGGTAAGGTAGTTCATGGTTCATAGTTGATGGTTCATAGCAGGAAATGATTCATGCTGGGCTTTGCTTTTATCAACGTGTTTTTTGCTATTCTTCTACCATGAACTATGAACCATTAACTATGAACTAAAAAAACTAATTTTGGGTTGCCAATTATAAAACATGAACAAAGTAGTTAATAATGCTGACGAAGCTATCAATGACATTAAGGATGGTATGACCCTGATGCTTGGCGGGTTCGGATTGTGCGGGTTACCTGAAAATTGTATAGCCGCCCTTGTAAAAAAGGGTGTAAAAGAACTCACTTGTATATCAAATAATGCCGGGGTTGATGATTTTGGCATTGGCCTGATGCTAAAACAACGGCAGGTTAAAAAAATGATCTCTTCTTATGTTGGCGAAAACGCCGAGTTTGAGAGGCAACTATTAAGTGGCGAACTTGAAGTTGAACTTGTACCGCAAGGAACCCTTGCTACCCGCTGCATGGCGGCAGGGTATGGTATGCCAGCGATCTTCACACCGGCCGGTATTGGTACTGAAGTAGCCATAGGTAAGGAAATAAGAAATTTTAACGGTAAAGATTATTTAATGGAAATGGCTTTTGATGCAGATTTTGCCATTGTAAAAGCGTGGAAAGGAGATAGCATGGGTAATTTGGTTTACCGCGCAACCGCCCGGAATTTTAATGCTGTGATGGCAATGGCAGGCAAAATAACCATTGCCGAGGTAGAAGAACTGGTTAAACCAGGTGAACTTGATCCAGATCACATCCATACACCGGGGATTTACGTGCATAGGATTTTCCAGGGTAAAAACTATGAGAAAAGGATTGAACAAAGAACTGTGAGGAAAAGAATTTAGTTTTCAAATCAACAAATTTTCAAATTAATTTATGCTTGATAAAGAAGGTATTGCAAAGCGAATTGCAAAAGAAATAAAGGATGGATATTACGTTAATTTGGGTATCGGCATACCAACCCTGGTAGCCAATTACATTCCCCATGAGATTGACGTAGTGCTGCAATCAGAAAATGGAATGCTTGGCATGGGTCCTTTTCCGTTTGAGGGCGAAGAAGATGCTGATGTGATAAACGCGGGCAAACAAACCATAACCATGCTGCCCGGCTCTGCGATATTCGATTCGGCAATGAGCTTTGGGATGATCCGTGCAAAAAAAGTAAACCTGACCATACTTGGCGCTATGGAGGTGTCAGAAAACGGCGATATAGCCAGTTGGAAGATCCCCGGTAAAATGGTAAAAGGAATGGGCGGCGCAATGGATCTGGTAGCATCTGCAGAAAATATTATTGTAGCCATGCAGCATACCAATAAAGCCGGGGAGTCAAAGCTATTGCCGAAATGCATGCTGCCGTTGACTGGTATAAATTGTGTTAAAAAAATTGTTACGGAATTGGGCGTATTTGATGTTTTACCTGAAGGAGGGTTCAAACTTTTAGAGCGTGCCCCCGGTGTAAGTGTTAAAGATATAAAAAAGGCTACGGCCGGAAAGCTAATTATTGAAGGAGAAATTCCTGAAATGATTATATAATTTGAAGATTTGAAAATGTGCTGATTTGAAAATTATTAAGAAAAGCAGCTTCCATTTTCAAATCTTCAAATCAACACATTTTCAAATTAAAACCTTTTTCCTAAGCTCTTTCGAAATTGCCTCCGTTACACAAATAATGTCTTCAGCTTCATTGGAGTTATTGGTGATCACCTGGTCACATTCATCTTTGTAAGGCAATAAATATTCCTTATAAGCTGGCCCGACATGGTTTACCCATCTATACATCACATCATCGTGCGAGTAGCCGCGTTCTGTCAAATCACGTTTTAAACGCCGCTGCAGGGCAACGTCATCATCAGCCTCGATAAAAATCTTAAGATCAAGTGTAGCAGCAATTTTTCTAAAATGAAGGATGAACAAGCCTTCAACGATCATGATTGGTGCCGGCTTTATCTCAAGCATTTTGGGGATAATATCAAGGTTGTTGAACGTGTATTCCTTTTTAAGGATAGTTTGGCCGTCCATAAGCCTTGCTATATCATCCTCAAAATGCTTATGATCAATGGTGGAAGGCAAATCAAAGTTATACCGCCCAATTTCCTCTTTGGTCATGTTGTGCGCCACCGGGAAATAGTAATCATCCTGAGAAACCAGGCACACCTCTGTATCAGTAAAATATTCAAGGAAACACTTTAAAAAAAAGGTTTTCCCCGAGCCGCTCCCACCGGCAATACCGATGATAAACGGTTTATTCATTCGGGCTGCCGTAGCTGATGTTTACATAAAAGCGTTTATCCAAGGCGCCTAAAGAATCGGCAACATTTTTTGTCATCACAATAATAACGTCTTTTGTTGCTTCACTGTCGGTAAAACTGCCTACAACTTTTGCAAAAGTTGTGCGGTTGGTCATCGGGTTGGTTATTTTTATAACCGTACCGATAGGTGCTGTACGATGAAGTACCAGCTTTTTATTAGGGTCAAGGCTTGGGTCATCAATCCAGGTAGCAGCGCCTTTTTCATTTTTTTCATATAACCCGTAACGGTTTGCATTTAAATGGCGGTCGGCATTGCTGCTATCCTTAATTGGCGCCATCACTACTGGTGAATCCTGTTTAACAATCTCCGCTATGCTCTTTGGCGCAGGTTGCTGTATCGGGGGTTGCTGGCCTGCCCTTACCAATAATACCTGGCCCGGAACAAGATTGGTTGAGGTTAAATTATTGAGTTTTGTAATAACATCCACAGTGGTGTTAAACCTTTTGCTAATAGCATACAAGGTCTCCCCTGCTGATACTTTATACTGAGTAGGAGGTGAAGTAGTATCCTGTACTTGCTGTACTTGTTGCACCACTGGTGCAGGCTGTTGTACCACAACTCGTTCAGGGGTTGGTTTTACCGGGGCCTGATCGGGGGTATTATCCTCTGTATCTTTTTTATGCTTTTTTTCAGCCTTTGCTTCCGCAGCTTCCCTTGCTAATCTTTTCTCTTTTTCTTTTTTGGTTTCTTTAACTGTTTTATCGGATGTTTCTTTCGTTTTGCTGGATTTTTTATAAGGCATCTCAGTCGGAACCTCGACTATAGCCCCTATGCTTAACGTTTCCTTTTTGCTGCCGTTAAACTTCATTAATGCTTCGGGTTTTATACCATAACGCCTTCCGATAGAGTAATAAGTGTCTTTTGCTTTAACTTTAAAAAGTATCATTTTTTTGCCGTCATTGTTTTTTACGCCGACAGAGTCAGCAACAGGCTTTGCAAACAGATTTAATGAAATGGTGAAAAATGATAGACTGATTAATATAATTTTGAATTTCATAATAGACGATAGATCAATAAATTAAAGAGTTAAAATTTTTAACTCAGATTTGTTTTTTATATAAATAAGACGGTTTTTATGCATTATAAACGCCTCTGGCTGTATTTTTTGTATCCCGGCATTTAATAAATCTTCATAAACTTCCCGATAGCTATCGGGATTGACACCATCCATAATATAAAGTGATTGCGTTAACTCCCCTCCTTTTAACGCGTGCAAAGATACAATTATGAAATTATTGTATTCAAGGTAATGTATCATATTTCCAAAAGGATGAATAGTTACAAGTTTGGCCGACAAAAATTCCGGTGTTTTCAATTCCGGTAATATCACGTTGCTTTTTAGTTCCTTATATACAGACGGTTCATAAATGCGGGTTGTTGCACCTGTTTTAATATCTGCTAAAAATAATTTGCGGGGGTGTATGCGTGCATCGTATAAAACCGGCCCATTAACGGATAGATGATCGAATGTATAATTGTAATCACTCCATAATGTGGCGCCGGTGTAAGCATCAATAGCAATTATGCCTTTATGCGTCGGCCCGGTTTCTGATTGATAAAAATGCAATAGCAGCACCCCGTCATAAGCGGCTTCAATACCGGTTAGCCAACGCTCGGAAGTGGTGAGGTCTTTAAAAAGGGTTTCTCCGGTTAATAGGTTGACGGCACCGAAATAAACTTTCTTTTCCTCGCTGTTTCTTATCTCAACAAAAACGGTTTCGGTTAGTTCATCGATCTCCATGCGCCAGATAGATCCGTTAAATTGCTGGCTTATGGATGGGAATGTCGTCATGAGGGTTACAAATATGAGTATAAATAATTTCGGAATTCGGAATTTCGATTTCGGAATTGTTTATCGTCAGAATCAGAATTTACAGAATTTTAGAATTTGCAAAATACTTAAGGAAGTGCTGATTTCAAAAACATTAATTCCGAAAATCATTTAATTCTGTAAATTCTGATTCTGACAATTTCGCGAAATCTAAAAATCATTCAAATCAACGGTTCAGACATTTCTTACCATATAAATTTATAAATTTGGCGACTGCTAACTTTTAATTAAGCAGTTAATTCTATTTATAAAATATATGAGCAAAGGTGTTGTAAGTAAAGAAGAAGATTATTCGCAATGGTATAATGATTTGGTAATTAAAGCTGATATGGCCGAATATTCGCCAGTAAAGGGCTGCATGATCATTAAGCCGTATGGCTATTCAATATGGGAAAAAATGCAGGCCGTACTGGATACCATGTTTAAAGAAACCGGGCATGTAAATGCCTATTTTCCCTTATTTATACCCAAATCTTTTTTCTCGAAAGAAGCCAGTCACGTTGATGGTTTTGCAAAGGAATGTGCTGTGGTTACCCATTACCGTTTAAAAAACGATGGCAATGGCAATATAGTCGTAGATGAAGATGCCAAACTGGAAGAAGAGCTGATCGTTCGCCCGACATCTGAAACGATTATCTGGAATACTTATAAAGGCTGGATACAATCCTATCGTGACCTGCCATTATTGATCAATCAATGGGCAAACGTAGTACGCTGGGAGATGCGCACACGCATGTTCTTACGCACCACCGAATTTTTGTGGCAGGAAGGTCACACCGCCCATGCCACTGCCGAAGAAGCTATTGCCGAAACCGAGCAAATGTTGAACGTATACGCCGACTTTACAGAAAACTGGCTGGCACTCCCGGTAATACGCGGCAGAAAAACAGCTAACGAGCGTTTCGCAGGCGCTTTGGATACCTATTGTATAGAAGCGCTTATGCAGGACGGAAAAGCTCTTCAGGCGGGCACATCGCACTTTTTAGGGCAGAATTTCGCTAAAGCATTTGATGTAAAATTTACCAATAAAGAAAATAAGCTTGATTACGTTTGGGCAACTTCATGGGGTGTATCGACACGGCTGATCGGCGCGTTAATTATGGCGCACTCTGATGATGCAGGCCTGGTATTGCCCCCAAAACTTGCGCCGATACAGGTAGTTGTTGTGCCAATTTACAAGCACGACGAGGAACTTGAAAATATTTCGGTATTTGTAGCGGCCTTGACGAAAGAACTGAAAGCAAAAAACATTTCAGTTAAGTTTGACAAACGTGATACACATCGCCCCGGTGCTAAATTTGCGGAATATGAACTGAAGGGAGTGCCTTTGCGCGTTGCAATAGGCAGCCGTGATATGCAAAACGGAACGGTTGAACTGGCCCGCCGTGATACCAAAACAAAGGAAACGGTAAGCCAGGAAGGGTTGACAGAACGCATAGAACAGCTTTTAGAAGAGATACAGCTAAACATCTACCAAAAAGCATTAAAATTCAAAACCGAAAACACCACCGAAGTTGATACTTACGATGAATTTAAGCGTATGCTTGACGAAGAGCCGGGCTTTTTATCCGCCCACTGGGATGGCACGCCCGAAACCGAGCAACAAATAAAAGATGAAACGAAAGCTACGATACGATGCATACCTTTGAATAATAAACTGGAAGAGGGAAAGTGTATTTTAACCGGTAAGCCATCTAAGCAAAGGGTTATATTTGCAAGAGCGTATTAGCCCCCGAGCCCCCTAAAGGGGAGTGTTGAATAGTAGGGCGTATATTTAAAGAATTAATAAATATTTATAAACAAGCCTTTTTCCGTTAGGAAATAAAGGCGCAATTCCCCCTTTAGGGGGCCAGGGGGCATGAAATTCGCAACAAAAGCAATACACGCGGGACAAGAGCCCGATCCAACTACCGGGGCGGTGATGACGCCGATATACCAGACATCTACTTACTGGCAAAAGTCTCCGGGGGATAATAAAGGGTATGAGTATTCTCGTGGAACAAATCCAACACGTAAGGCGTTGGAAAATTGCCTGGCTGCTTTGGAAAATGCAAAATTTGGTCTGGCTTTTTCAAGCGGTATGGGCGCTACAGATGCGGTAATGAAATTGCTTTTGCCCGGCGATGAGGTAATTACGGGGAATGACCTTTATGGTGGCTCGTACCGGATGTTAACAAAAATATATGCCAATTATGGGATCATTTTTCATTTCCTCGATTTATCGGATCCGGAAATTATCCGTAAACATATAAACGAAGACACTAAACTGATCTGGATTGAAACACCTACCAATCCAACCATGCAGATCATAGATATTGAAGCTATTGCTAAGATCAGTAAGGAAAAAAATATTCTCCTGGCCGTCGATAATACTTTTGCTTCGCCTTACCTGCAAAACCCAATCGACCTGGGCGCGGATATCGTAATGCATTCGGTAACCAAATATATTGGCGGCCATAGTGATGTGGTAATGGGTGCGCTGATGCTGAATGACGAAGAAGTGTACAAAAAGCTTTGGTTCATTTACAACGCCTGCGGGGCAACACCAGGGCCAATGGACAGTTTTTTAGTGTTGCGCGGTATAAAAACCCTGCATCTGCGCATGAAAGCACATTGTGAAAACGGTCGTAAAATTGCTGAGTTTTTAAAAACGCATCCCAAAGTTGATAAAATTTACTGGCCAGGCTTTACCGACCATCCAAACCATGAGATTGCCAAAAAGCAAATGCGCGATTTTGGCGGGATGATCTCTATCACCCTGAAAGGTGCCGATTTAAAGGAAACTTTTCGTGTTGCGTCTTCATTTAAAGTGTTTGCATTGGCTGAGTCATTGGGTGGCGTAGAATCGCTGGTCAATCACCCTGTAAGCATGACACATGGATCAATTCCAAAAGAGATACGGGAAAAAGCTGGTGTTGTTGATAATTTGCTCCGCTTAAGTGTAGGGGTTGAAGATGTGGACGATTTATTGGAGGATTTGAAACAGGCGCTGAGCCCCCTAACCCCCTAAAAGGGGGAATAAAGGTCAAAATCTCTTGAGGGAAGCATTTTAATGATTGTTTATTAAATATAAGGCAAAATATGAAAGCACTTTATTCTTATGGATTCAAGCCTAAAGAGATTAAATTATTTTTTCTTTTTAAATTTATCTAATTCTGAGACATCGTACCAATCTTTTGTTCGATGGGTTAAAATCTTCATGTTTCTCAAAAAATCATAATCAACCACATTTAAAATAAGGCTATTCCCAATATCGTGCCTGATCATTACCTTTTCAGCATCATCAAAATTAATATTAGGGTGAACAAACGTCAGACAATCTATCGTATGAGGCATTTCACCAATTTCGCATTTGAAAAACGTAGTAAAGTCTTCATTTCTGTAATCGGCGATTTCTTCTTCGGTATAACCTAAATCTAACAGTACCTTATAGAAAAGATCGCGATTTTCATTCGTAGGCGCCAGCCAGATATCCATATCCAGCGTGTTACGGATAACCCCGTGAAAATTTACAGCAATTCCTCCAATTAACATATATCTTACCTGCCTTTGCTGCATAGCAGTAAGAAATTCCAAAAAAAATGGATCTGAAATATCAAACTGCATCGTGCGAATGATATATTTTAAATATCCTGCCTTTCGGATACGATTTTTTATGAAAGCTAACCATATTACGTAGTTTAAAATAATACCTTAACCGTTCCCCATAGGAAAGCCCCGCAAAAAATAGACGGCGTTCTTCTTCGTCTTCTTCCCAGGTAGTGTTTATTTTAATTCGTTTCATCTTTGAATTGCAAAGACTTACGAAGTTTTGAAAACTTCGTAAGTCTGACCGGACCTTAGTGCTCTACGCTGGCAATGTTTCTTCAATATTTTGAACCACCCCTACTCTCCCATTCTTAAACGCTTTCCTCGGTGTTAAACCAAGCAATTCAAACATGGCCATATCGGTGTCAAATGATGGATTTGGCGTTGTTAACAGTTTATCGCCGGCAAAAATTGAGTTTGCCCCGGCCATAAAACAAAAGGCCTGCTCAACCAATGTCATTTCCGTACGGCCTGCGGAAAGGCGCACCACCGTCTTTGGCATAATAATACGGGTAGTGGCAATCATGCGAACCATATCCCATACAGATACTCTCGGCTGGTCAGCCAGCGGTGTGCCTTGAACCGGTACCAAAGCATTGATGGGTACTGATTCGGGATGTTTTGGTAAGTTGGATAAAGTTTTCAGCATAGAGATACGATCCTCAATAGTTTCGCCAAGACCAATGATACCTCCGCTGCACACGGTTATTTTTGCTTTGCGCACATGCTCCAATGTTTTTAAACGCTCATCATAAGTACGGGTGGTTATAATACGTTTATAGTCTTCTTCAGAGGTGTCAAGATTATGGTTATAAGCATACAGGCCAGCATCTGCAAGCCGCTGCGCCTGTGATTCGGTTAGCATACCCAGCGTACAGCAAACTTCCATATCCAGCTCGTTTACCGCTTTAACCATATCTATCACTTTGTCAAAATCCCGGTTGTCACGTACCTCGCGCCATGCGGCACCCATACATAACCTGGATGCACCGCCGTTTTTCGCTTTTTGGGCGGCAGCAATAACTTCCTCTTTTGGCATAATTGCATGTACATCAACCCCAGTGTTATATCGTGCGGCCTGCGGGCAATAAGCACAATCTTCGGGGCAGCCTCCGGTTTTTATCGAGATTAACGAGCTGATCTGTACTTCGGAATAGTCCTTATTTTCACGGTGTACCGTTGCTGCCTCGTAAACAAGGTCTAATAAAGGCCTGTGATATATTTCAGCAATTTCTTCTTTTGTCCAGTTGTATCTTACTTCGGTCATTATGCTTTACATTTTTTAATATCAAACTAATTTTCTAAAAGGGTTTGAACTTCTTGTTTTAATAATGGTAAATGATTAATGATGATATTCCAGATTTGCACTGGTTGTATTTCATCGTATCCATGAATTATTTTATTACGAGTATCTACCATTCTACGGGCACCGGTAATTTTAATGTCAGGATCAATTTTTAGGATACTATTTACTGCTTCTCCTATTATTTCGAGATTTCTCTCAACAGCTTGTTGCAACATTATATTCTGTTCAAAACTCGCGAATATTTTTGGTTCGCCCACAAAGGTTTGAATATTTTCGATGCAACTTTCCACATCAAAAAGGTATTTTTTTATTTCACGCTGCATAGATCAATTGCTTCTTTTCGTTGATCTCTTCTATAAAATACGGATTTTTTAAAGAATTTTCTATCAGTAAATCAATCTCTCTGTTAAATATGTCCCTTAAAGTATCGTGTAAATTCCACCATATTTCCCCTTTTTCAAGCGGCTCCAAGCCTTCCTCAAAATTAATGAGCAGGTCAATATCGCTTTCATCATTAAATGTATCACTCACTACCGATCCGAAAGCATAAGCGCTTTTTATTTTGTGCTCTTTAAATAATTTTGCCACTAACGGTAATTTGGCCTGGAATACTGGATGAACCATTGTGAAATATTTAATTAAGTGCGATTGTTAATTCTCCTCTTTAAATTCCAAAGGTATATTAAATGCCATATTGAATTTTAATGTTTCAAAATAAGTTTGCTTGCAAACCACAGCGGCAGAAAAAATCCGGCGCAATCTGTAAAAGTAGTGATGATGATGGATGACGCCACTGCAGGGTCGATGCCTACCCTTTTTAATATTAACGGGATTGATGCGCCGGTTAAGCCCGCTACAATGAGGTTACCTGTCATGGCCAAAAACAAAACCAAGCCAAGCATAGGGTCGGCGTCATAAAACCAGGCGACCGCAAAAACGATGAGCCCATTTGCCGCGCCATTCAGCATACCCACCAAAAATTCTTTTATAACGGTATTATAAGATTGCTTATCTGTAAGGTCGCTCAAAGAAATACGCCTTACGGTTACAGCCAGTGCCTGTGTGGCGGCGTTTCCTCCCATACCGGCAATCACGGTCATATAGGCAGCAATAATAGGTATTTTCTCAACAGTAGAATCGTAGTGACGGATAACCGAAGCAGCTAAATAAGCTGTTCCGAGGTTTATTATTAACCAGGGTAGCCGGCTTCTTACCGCATCTTTCCAGCTGCCGCTTAACTCTTCATCTTCTGATACACCTGATATCTTTAAAATATCCTCGGTGCTCTCCTGTTCCATTACATCTATAATGTCATCCACCGTGACTCTTCCCAGCAGCTTCATGTTATCATCAACAACAGGGATGGTTGTTAAATTATATTGAGAAATGAGCCCGGCAACATCTTCCTGGTCAAGGTCAGCCTTAACATATACAAAATCAGTATTTACCAAATCGCTTACATGTGCTTCTGGTTTGGCTGTAAGGATAGATTTAATGGATAAAATGCCCTGTAAAATATTGTTATCATCCACCACATAAATGGTGTAAAACTCCTCCATCTCCTCCGACTGGCGCACAATCTCATCCAGTGCTTCCTTTTTATTAAGATTGATATTAACCTTAATAATTTCGGAGTTCATCAAACCGCCCGCAGTATCCTCGTCATATTTCAATAACGCGCGGATACTGTCAGCATCTTCCTGGTCAATGTCTTCTAATATTTCCTTTTGTTCATCCTCATCCAGTTGCGAAATAATGTCCGTCGCATCATCGTAATCCAGTTCTTCAACTATTTCAGATCGTTTTTCGGGATTAAGGTTGATCAATAACTCCCCGGGACGATGTTCTTCGTCCATTTCCGAAATTACTTCGGATGCGACATCAGTTGGCAGGATATTGATGATCCGTTCTTTCGCTTCCTGCGGAAGCCTTTCAAATAGCAGGGCAATCTCTGAAGCATGGTATTCCTTCAGAACGAGCTCTAATTCAGCATCCCCCTCTGCAAGCGCGGTTTCGATGCGCAGTAAATCGGATTTATCTATTTCAAAAGATTGCATGCCCGACTAAAATACATATTTATTTGTGGTTTAATTTGAAAATTCGGCAATTTGAAGATTATAAATACTTTATTTTCAAATTTTCAAATCATAAAATTTTTAAATTAAAGAGCGTTTTCAAATTAAAAAACTACTTTTGCCCAAAATGTAAGGATTCCCTTTGCGGGATTAATCATAAACAATTAAAATGGACGCGGGCCCGAGTTATAGTTATCAGCATGAAATTAAATATGCTAAACTGCTTGTCGAAAAAGACAAACAGGATTGTATGTTGCATACATACAGCCCTATGTTTTGTACTTATATCAGCTAAACCAAAAAAAGCTGGCCGCATAACCCATGCCCTTAATTCCAATAAATTCCTTTCTTTTAAAAATCACGCTTCCCTATATTTTAGCTACCATTTGCATTGTGCTATAAGCGGGCCGGGCTGAATGTTTTCTTAAAAAAATCAAATCCAACAATAACTTAACATAATGTTAACATTATAAATCACCAATACCTTTATTATTGAGGATTAAAGTTTGTGGTTGGTCTAACTACAGTTTCAAAAGAATATTTTCATATATCAATAGTCACGTTAAAAGGTGCTATTTGTTAAACTATGCAAGGAGGATATTATCATGCCGACTACTATAAAGGAAAAAATAAAAAAATACAGCTTCATACAGCGGAACAACGGGCATAGCCCGCAGGAGTTTGATACTGCCTCAATTACCAAGCTGAAAAGCATAGCTGTTTGCAGCAGCGCCAAATCGCTTACTTTTTTAGAAACCAATATCAGCGGGCTGTCGGATGATGAAGTGCATGACAGGTTAGGCGTATTCGGGTTAAATGAAGTGACACATGAAAAAGCGCCAAAATGGTATGTCCAGTTTATACAGGCCTTTTTAAACCCGTTTATTGCGGTTTTATTTATTTTATCCATCATATCGCTAATAACAGATGTAATTATACAAGCACCCGGCGACAGGGATTATACAACCGTTTTGGTTATCGGTACCATGGTGATGTTAAGCGCCATGTTACGTTTTATACAGGAGTATAGAAGTAACCAGGCCGCAGAAAAGTTAAAATCGATGGTGAAAACCACCGCAACTGTTATACGTGAAGAAGGGAAGAATGAGATCGATATCAAAGAATTAGTACCTGGCGATATTATCCAGCTTTCGGCCGGGGACATGATACCGGCAGATGTGCGCATATTGCAATCAAAGGACTTATTTGTAAGCCAGTCCATGCTTACCGGCGAAGCCTTACCTGTCGAAAAAACATGGAATGCCGTCGCCGATGCTGCCAAACAATCGCCTTTGGAGTTGAATAATGTATGCTTTATGGGCACCAACGTTGTAAGCGGAACAGCAATGGCAACCGTGGTAAATACTGGTGAAGAGACTTATTTTGGATCACTGTCAAAATCACTGGTAGGCAAACGTGCCGAAACAAGTTTCGATAAGGGTGTGAATAGCGTAAGCTGGTTATTGATCCGCTTTATGCTGGTTATGGTGCCCCTGGTTTTTTTAATTAATGGCCTCACCAAGCACGATTGGCTGCAGGCATTCTTGTTTGGCCTTTCTATAGCCGTTGGCCTTACCCCCGAAATGCTGCCGATGATTGTTACTGCAAACTTAGCTAAGGGAGCCGTTAACATGTCGAAACGTAAAGTGGTGGTAAAACGCTTAAACGCCATTCAAAATATTGGCGCAATGGATATTCTTTGTACCGATAAGACCGGCACGCTTACCATGGATAAAATTGTTTTGGAACGCCATTTGAATGTGTACGGCCTGGAAGACAGCGAGGTGATGAAATGGGCCTACCTCAACAGCTTTCACCAAACCGGGCTTAAAAACTTGCTGGATGTTGCCGTACTGGAACATGTTGATATACATTCGTGTTTAAAAGAAGGGGAAACCTATAAAAAAGTTGATGAGATCCCTTTTGATTTTCAGCGGCGGCGCATGTCGGTTATTTTGGAAGGGAAAAACCATAAACACTTACTGATCTGTAAAGGAGCGGTGGAAGAAATGCTGGACCAATGCAGCCATGCTTTTGTACCCGGCGAGGATGATAGTTTACAGATTGAGACGGACGACGTTACCCCGATGGACGATAATATGCGGGAGATTGTGCTGAAAAAATCAAACCAGCTTAATGCGGAAGGATTAAGAGTGTTGTTAGTTGCAGTGAAGGAATATGAAGAAAGGCCCTTAAACTATACAATTGCCGATGAAAAGGACATGATACTGACTGGTTTTATCGGCTTTTTAGACCCTGCGAAACCATCAGCAAGCCTGGCAATTGCTGCGCTGCACAAATTGGGTGTTGGTATAAAGGTGCTTACCGGCGACAATGAAATTGTAACAAAGAAAATATGCAAGGACGTTGGTATCCCCTTTACTAATATTTTATTGGGACGTGACCTGGAAACTATGAGCGATGAAGAGCTTACAAGGCAAATTGATGATGTAAGTATCCTGGCCAAACTAAGCCCGGTTCAAAAATCGAGAGTGGTAAAGGTTTTACAAGCGAAGGGGCATACTGTTGGTTTTATGGGAGACGGTATTAACGATGCCGCAGCTCTTCGTGATGCTGACGTAGGTATTTCGGTGGATACAGCGGTGGATATTGCCAAAGAAAGCGCGGATATCATCCTGCTGGAAAAAGACCTCATGGTATTGCGTAAAGGGGTAATCTATGGGCGCAGGACGTTTGGCAACATTATTAAGTATATCAAAATGACTGCCAGCAGTAATTTTGGCAATATGTTCAGCATGCTTGGTGCAAGCGCGTTGCTCCCATTCCTGCCCATGCTGCCAATACAAATTTTGATCAATAACCTGTTGTATGATATTTCGCAAATATCCATCCCCTGGGATAAAATGGATGAAGATTATATTGAACAACCACGTAAATGGGATGCCGGCGGTATTGGTAAGTTTATGATTTTTGTAGGCCCCATAAGCTCTATTTTTGATTATGCCACTTTTGCTGTATTATGGTTTGTTTTTAAGGCAAATTCGCCGGCGCACCAGGGCTTTTTTCAAACAGGGTGGTTTATTGAAAGCTTACTTTCACAAACATTAATTGTACACATGATACGTACCCGTAAAATACCATTTATACAAAGCTGGGCCACAGCGCCGGTATTAGCGTTAACAACGGCTATTATGGCTATTGCTATATTCCTGCCATTTTCACCTTTGGCATCAGCATTTAAGTTAGAGCCAATGCCATTTATGTTTTTCCCGTGGCTTTTAATAATATTGGTTGCTTATTGCTTTTTAACACAATTAATAAAGGGCTGGTTTATAAATAAATTTCATCAATGGCTTTAAAAAAGTCCGAAGTCGAAAGTCCCAAGTCTTGAGTCAAGGTAAAATTTCTTTGACTTAAGACTTTCGACTATAGGCTCGAGACTAAACCTTTACAAACTATAATCGTACTTAATAGTAGCATTAAGCTTGCTTAGTTTTGCTAAAATTTGATTCACATACGTTTTCCGGATAGATATTTGTATACTGCAATTGTTATCAAAAGCCTGGTTAATAATGATTAAATTATCTTCTTTAATAATTTTCATCACCTCATTCATTTGCAGGTAATCAAAATCAATAGTATAAATATCATTAGCTGTTTTTTCAATGATGACAGCTTGTTTTAATACCTCTTCTGTCGCCGATTTATAGGCATTGATCAACCCTGGAACGCCTAATAACGTCCCTCCAAAATATCGTACGACGATTACAACTATGTTTGTAAGATCACGGGAAAGCAGCGTATTTAAAATTGGCCTTCCTGCTGTTCCTGAGGGCTCTCCATCATCATTTATTCTAAAAACAGAACGGTCAATACCCAGGCGCAATGCATAGCAATGGTGGTTTGCTTTTGGATGTTCTGCTTTTAATTTTGGTTGTATGTTCTTTAGTTCGTTTTCTGTATTTACCGGGAAAGCGTAAGCTAAAAATTTGCTGCCCCGGTCACGAAATATGCCTTCGGCAGGTTTTTCAATAGTACGGTAAGTATCTTCAAAAAGCATCAGGATAATCAGGATTTTGCTATAATAATTATGGCAACAATGGCGATAACTATCCCAACCTTATTGAGCAGGCTTAGTTTTTCTTTAAAAATAATAAGCCCCACTAAAGCGCCTGTTACTATAACGCCAATATTCATAGCCGAAAAAACAGTAGAAGGGTGAGATGCAAGGGCTTTATGTGCCTTTAAATAAAATACGATATTGCCAAAATTAGCAATCCCCAATGCCCAGCCAATAAAAATATGGGGCCACGAAAACCGCATTTTTTTTGTGAACACCTGGTAAAATAATCCAACCAGGGAAAATATAAACGCCAATGTAAAAACAATAAAAAGCGAGGTATTGTAGGTTATTGTTTTGAATGTGGAAATTTGTTTAAACAGAACATCAATAAGGCCCATCCCAACAAAAACCACGAGCAAGTATGCCCAGGCATGTGCAGGTACCCGCCTGCTGTGCCCTTTCATTTTCCATGGGATAGTGCAAATAATGGCAGTGAAGCCTAATGCAAGCCCGATCCACTTATAAACTGTTATTTTTTCATCGAACAGCAAAAAAGCAGCTATGATAGGAATAAATAAGGATAAGCGTTGTGCTATATCCGTACGAACGATACCAGATAGCCTTACTGAAATAGCTAATATCACAAAAAGCGCCGGCAATAATAAAGCAAGTATCGAATAAGTAAAAATTGGCGCATCGCCCGGGATTTGTAAACGTGGCCTTAAAAATACAAGTGTAAGTATAAGCGCCATGGAATAATTCCATGTGATAGCCTGGTAAACATCAATTTGATAGCGTTTGGCCAGCTTTAACATGATGGAAACGGTGATACTACAGCAAATACTTAATATGATGTATAACATTGGCCGGGCAAATTATTGAATTAGTGAATTAGTGAATTAGTGATTTGGTGTCTGTTATCAATTATTTATCAATATTCGCAACTTGTCCTTACCTATAATAAATTCCTCTGAATTTTCACCACTTATCGACGGTGCTTTTATTCCCTTTTTTTATTTCATTTGTTCCAGTAAAAATACGGGCTTCATCCCATAAACCGACTTCTATAAAGGTATTTAAGGTATGAGCACCGCCTTCAATAATTACCGATTGTATGTCCTGCAGATATAATTGGTAAAGAATATATTGCGGCACATACCGGTCAAAGTCTTCAAGGGCAATATACTTATTTTTACCGTTAATTTCAGTTTTTACCTCATTAAATATCAGTGTTTCAATAGATTGATCAAACAAATTAAGTTCGTCCTTTAATTCAAGGTTCCGGTCGATAACGATGCGCTTAGGAGAATGGCCCAGTCCATATCTGACATTTAATTGCGGGTTATCAATAGCTGCGGTGTTTTTACCTACTAAAACAGCATCTTCTTCGCTTCGCCATTGATGTACCAGCTTGCGCGATTCTAATCCTGTTATCCAATGCTGGCTATTATCGTCCGGTGCAAAAAGGCCGTTTGCTGTTTGCGCCCATTTGAGTATGACGTACGGTCGTTGCTTTTGTACCCTTGTAAAAAATCTACGGTTAAGCCACCGGCATTCTTTTTCCAGTACCCCGGTGGTCACTTCAATTCCGGCATCTCTTAGCTTTTCGATACCCTTACCATTTACAGCCTCGAAAGGGTCACGGCAGCCAACAACCACCTTCGGGATTTTATGTTTAATTATCAGATCGGCACAGGGCGGTGTTTTTCCATAGTGCGCACAGGGCTCCAATGAAACATAAAGCGTTGATTGGTCTAATATTTCAGCCGAATCAGAAAAATTGTTGATCACCTGGTTTATAGCATTCACTTCTGCATGCGCTTCGCCGTATTTTTGATGATAGCCCTCGCCTATTATGATGGTGTCCATAACGATAACCGCCCCTACCATCGGATTTGGGCTTACAGTTCCCATACCTAATGCGGCAAGGTCAACGCAACGCTGCATATATTTTTCATGTTCCTGCATGTTGCAAATATAACATGAACTATTGTCTGAATCAGAATTTACAGAATTTTAGAATTTTTAGGATTTAATATTACTTCTCTCTAAAAATATATCACGAAAAATTGCCATTCTGCTAATTCTAAAATTCTGTAAATTCTGATTCTGATTTGTTACTTTGCTGCATGAAAACCTTAAAGGATGTTTTTGCTGATTACCGCGCTGGCCTCGCCAATTTATATGATACTAATGAACTTGAAGCAATCACCCTTTTGACTATCAGTGAAATATCCAATTTATCAAAAGCAAAAATCAAAGCTTTTCCTGAATTTCAACTCTCGCAAGAACAAGTTGAAAAGTTAGCCAATACTTTAACACAGCTTAAAACCGGTAAACCAATCCAATATATTTTAGGTAAAACAGAATTTTATGGTCTGCCTTTTTATGTCAATCCATCGGTGCTTATTCCAAGGCCTGAAACAGAAGAATTAGTTGAATGGGTTATTTCTTCAGTGGGCAGTTCCCAGTCGGCAGTGGGCAGTGAGCGGTTGGCAATGGGCAGTAGGCAGTTGGCAGTTGGCGACATTTTAGATATTGGTACGGGGAGTGGTTGTATCGCTATTAGCTTAAAAAAGAATTTGCCACAATATAATGTTACTGCAATCGATATTTCGGAAACCGCCTTGCAAACGGCCAAGGAGAATGCTCACTTAAATAACGTTGATATTGAATTTATTAAAGCGGACATATTAAACTTAACAAATCACTCACTACTCACCACTCACTACTCACTAATCATCAGTAACCCCCCTTACGTTACCCTGCATGATAAAACCCAAATGCATACCAACGTAACCGAATTTGAGCCGCATAACGCTCTTTTTGTACCAAAGGACGATCCGCTAATATTCTACAAGGCTATTGCTGTTTTTGCTGCCACCAATTTGGTTAAAAACGGATTATTATTTTTTGAGATCAATGAAAGCTATGGTAATGAAATTGTTGAGCTACTATCCAATAAGGGGTTTAAAAACATTGTGTTACGAAAAGATATGAGCGGCAGGGACAGGATGGTGAAGGCAGTTTGCAGTTAATAGTCGGCAGTTTACAGTATGATTTGCCTGCTGCAAACTGCTAACTCAAAACTGCAAACTGTCCATTCAACTCCTCGGATGAAACTGAATAATAGTCCCTTTCAAGTACTCCCTGTCCAAATGCGTATAAATTTCCGTTGTAGTAATGCTTTCATGCCCCAGCATTTCCTGTACGGCGCGCAGATCAGCGCCGCCTTCAACCAAATGGGTTGCAAACGAATGGCGGAAGGTATGCGGGCTGATTGTTTTATTTATCCCGGTAAGGGTTGCTAACTGTTTAATAACCATAAAAATATAAACGCGGCTTAGCCGCGCCCCTCTCCTGTTTAAAAAAACCATGTCTTCTTCTCCTTTTTTTATGGGGATATGCACCCTGATATTATCGATCCATATTTTTAAAGCTTTAACAGCTGAGCCACCTATGGGCACCAG
>Ga0207033_1017_pt1 | contig 43768 bp, 43 predicted proteins | sample Alteio_BWMinCont_35_FD_153262 | JGI IMG/M metagenome (GOLD analysis project Ga0207033, IMG submission 153262) | Enriched cells from forest soil in Barre Woods Harvard Forest LTER site, Petersham, Massachusetts, United States -... | ecosystem: Environmental > Terrestrial > Soil > Temperate forest >... | reverse complement strand
TACATGTTTTATGCGCCATATTTGACCAATACGGACATAGGCAATATACCCGATGGCCAGGCTGACGGGCCGGTTGTAATTAATCCCGGCACCATGTGGCTTGGGGAAAGAAAAAGTCCGTATGGGTTTATAATTTTACCTGCCGGAGCAACCGAAAGGGCTAAAATAATGAGCGAAAATAAAGACCTGCTAAAACGACTGATAGCCTACAAATCTTATTTTAAAGCTGAACCCGGCAGCATGTAACGCTATGAGTTGTTTATTGTTAGGGTAAGTTACTATCGGGGTCACTGCCCTGCACCTATCGCCAGCAATTCTTTATCATGATGGTTTTTTACTTCGCACCTGTTATCAAAGATCATCACGGCCCCATTTTCGGGCGTATATTTGGGCCAGGCGGGTAACCCTACGGAATTGGGGTTACCTGTTCTGGCAAAATTTATCCAGGCGCCGCTCATTTTGTCGGCTAATGCATAAGCTTCTTCCCCGCCGCCGGTCATTTCTTCGCAGCGCCCTATATTATTAAAAACAAACGGCAGGTCCATGCAATGAAAGGCTTTAAACATAGTATCCAATACCGGGGATTGCCGTGCAAAAAGATACATATACACTGGGGCGGCAGCGTTTATGCCTTTTTTATCGGCTTGCTCAATAACTAATGGCCTGAAAATAAGGTCAACATCAATATAGTCAGAGGGCTTTATTGTTTCGGGGTATGCTTTTTTGACCGCCGCTATATAAGCTTCCGTTTTGCCGCCGTATTTTTTTTGTAGTTTGGCTTTAGCGCTATCCATTGATATGCCCCTTGAGCCCGGTATAAAGGGGTTGTACTCATTTTTGCAGGAGCCTATCAACAGGGGTATATGTTTTGAAAGCTCAATCGCAGCAGTTTCATCGGGCTGGTAGGGAAGAAAACTGCCATCGCGCACTGGTCCCCATTCTAAACCAAAAACCGGCATATCTGCTGATTTTAAATTTTTTTTCACCTCTTTTAGCGCTTTTAAACCGGCAGCGCTCAAAATCGCATAAGGTATTTTTTGTAGGGAGTCGGCCTGGCCGGGTTGTAATTTTAATTCCTGCAGTAAGGCGGTGCTTACTTTTTTTGCAATACTGTCTTCTGTAAAATGATTAAGATAACTGCCGCTTTGCACAATGGTCTTATGAAATAAACCATTGGCCGAAGGACAGTTCATTAAACAGGTAACTTTTGCACCGCCGCCCGATTGCCCGAAAATGGTGACATTACCCGGGTCGCCGCCGAAGCGGGCAATATTTTCTTTCACCCAATTAAGGGCGGCCACCATATCCATTGCACCTGCATTAGCCGAATATTTATATTTTTCGCCATAAGCCGACAAATCCAAAAACCCCAAAACATTTAAACGGTGGTTTATACTCACAACCACCACATCCCCTTTGTTGCTTAGGTTTTCACCATCATAAGAAGGGTATTCTCTTGATGAACCGGATGCGAAGCCGCCCCCATGAAGCCATACCATAACGGGCTTCTTTTCGTCATCGCCGGTTTTTTTTGTCCAGATGTTTAAGTTCAGGCAGTTTTCGTCGCTTTGGCCCGGGTTCATATTGAAGGCGAATGCAAATTCGTCGCTAAACATAGTCGACTGGTTTGTAGGGCAAACAGGCCCGTAAGCAAGGCAACTGCGCACACCTTTCCATGGCGCAGGTTTTTCTGGAGGCATAAAACGGTCAGCTTTTCCATAAGGGATACCTTTGAAGGTATAAACGCCATTGCGTATATAACCGCGCACCGCGCCGTATACTGTTTGCACAACCGCGATATTTTTGCCTGTTACAATTGCAGGCCCATTTTGGGAAAAAGCAAAAAAAGGCATCATATTAATTATGCATAGGGTGAAAAAGAAAGAACCTGTTTTCATTGCAGTGGTTAAGTGGAAATCACAAACTTATATGGAAATAATTTACCTTTCCGGGTGTGAAAATGCCATTTTAAGGTGTTAATTGAGACAAGGGCTTTTATGTTGATTGATTCCTTCCGATGTTACCGCTGTCTGTAGTCTCCGCCTGCTGCATCAAGCAGATTTATAAACCCGCCGCAATAACTTCCGCCGCAAAACCTTAATATGGCAGATTATTTACACCCCGTTAGCTATTGTACCCGGCTATTCGTCGGTTCATTCCGGCCAAACGACGATTATTCGGCACGATGCGCTGAACAGTTCCTACCTTTAATCGATATAAGGTTAAAGAAAACAACAATCCTCAATAATTGTAAATCATGACGAAATCTCAACCAGCATGGTCGCGGCGGGAGTTCCTCACCGCCGTAGCGCTCTCCGGGGCGGGCACAGCGATGATGCTGAACCCGTTTACAGCATGGGCTATCGGCGACCCAGATCCACGGGTGGCCGCTATAGTAGCTGCCACCATCGGCGTGGACACGCATAATCATATCGATGTCCCGCTCATCGCTGGGGAAGTGCCTGGCTCGAACATCGACCTGGCCGGAGAAATGAAACGGTCGGGTTTATCGGCCATTTGCATGACATTTGCCCTCGATTATCAAAAATTACAAAACCCCGGAGAAGCGTACGAGCGTTTCAAAAACGGCCTGGCTTCAATGGATCAACAGCTGGCCCGCAACGGCATGAAACGTTCCCTGAACCTGGCAGACCTCCGCGCCGCCCACAAAAAACACCAGCCGACCGTCATCCAATCCGTTGAGGGAGGTCATTTCCTGGAGGGGCATTTGGAACGGCTCGGAGAAGCCTATGACAGGGGGTTGCGGCATCTCGGACTGCTTCATGACAGCGATGCATCTGTACCGCTTGGCGATGTTTATACCAATCCCCCTCGTTATGGGGGACTAATCGCGTTTGGTGCGGACGTTATCAGAGAATGTAACCGGCTGGGTATTCTTATTGACCTGGCGCATGCCAACGCGGAGACTGTAGCCGCTGCGCTCAAATTAGCGGCCCACCCGGTGATCATTTCTCATACCGGGCTGGATACCCAATTAGGGCAGAACCCGAACACGGCCCGCATGATGCGGCCAAGACTTATCAGCAAGGAGCAGGCTAAAATTGTAGCCGATGCGGGCGGCGTAATCGGCGTATGGACGCATTTGGCCGACTCTCCATTAGAATATGCTCAAAACGTGCGGGCCCTGGTTGACGTTGTTGGAATCGACCATGTTTGCGTCGGTACCGATACTAAGCTAACCCCGGCTTATAATAGTGGCGGTGGTGGTCAAAATCGCGGCAGGCCCGGTGAACGCACCAACCAGGCCTGGCCCGACCAACTCGCCGGGTTCTATTACACCGTGGTGGATGCTATGCTAAAGTCGGGCTTTACTGCGGATGAAATAGGCAAGGTAGGCGGCGGCAACTTCTGCCGCGTATTTGATGCAGCCACGGCAGAACACCATTAGGATTTGAATATTGGTTGACAACTTGAAAATCAATCTGCATAATTTTCAACTACATAACCGCCCCAATCTGAAATAGATTTTAACAAAGGAATTAAGGTTTCCCCAAAATCCGTTAATGAATACTCAACCCTTAACGGGGGTTTTGAGTTAAATATTTTTTTTTGGATCACGCCATCTTCTTCCAGTTTTTTCAGCTGAAGGGTTAATGTCCGTTCGGTTACACTGTTCATTCTCTTTTGTAATTCATTATACCGCATTGAACCTTCAATCAGATAATATAAAATGACTGATTTCCATTTACCACCAATAATCCCCATTGTAACACTTGTACAACAAGGGAAATTTTTACCTTTTATTCGATACATATTTACCCTTTTTAAAAAACCAAGCTATCCTTTTTGACCGTTATTTCAAATGACCTAAACTAAATATAGCTTTGCCGTCAATATAGTTTATTATTAATTGAAACAAAAGAAATGACAAATACAAACAAAGCGGTAACCGTATTCGGGGCTTATGGACACACTGGAAAATTCGTGGTCGCAGAGTTGATGAAACGGGGATACAAACCTATTCTTTCGGGGCGAAGCCTTGATAAGCTGAATGAGACCGGGATCAGTTGTCCTGACCTTGAAATACGCCCTGCATCAATTGACGATCCAAATTCGCTGGACAATGCTTTAGAAGGTGCAATAGCAATAATTAATTGTGCAGGGCCATTTTTAGACACGGCAACACCTCTTATAGAAGCTGCATTGCGAAAGCGGGTTCACTATCTGGACATGGCGGCGGAACAGCAGTGCGTGCTTACCACCTATGAAAGATTCAGTAAACAAGCGCTGGATAAGGGAATTTTAATAATTCCTGCCATAGCGTTCTATGGAGGTTTAGCCGATTTGCTGGCTACGGCAGCTATGGGAGACTGGGTTACCGCTAACGCTATAGATATTGGAATTGCGCTTGATAGCTGGATGCCAACCGCTGGAACGCGGTTGACGGGCCAACGCAATACCGGTCGTCGTTTAACTTTTTCAAATAAAACATTAGTGTTAAGCCCAGATCCACCGCGCTCCCGAAAATGGCAATTTTCTGAACCGTTCGGATTGCAAGATGTTGTAGATTTTCCTTTATCTGAAGTCATTACGATATCAAAACACTTGGATATCGATGAGATCAACACATATATTAACCTTGCTCCGATGAAGGATATTCACAACAGTGATACGCCACCACCCCGGGCGGCAGATGATAGCAGGCGTTCTTCTCAAATTTTCTTAATGGAAGTGGTAGTTCGTTCCGGGGACAAACTGCGTAGGGCGCTCGCAACTGGCCGTGATATTTATGCTATAACAGCCCCACTCATTGTTGAAGCCACAACGAGAATCGCCGATGGAATGATTAAAATGAAGGGGGTTGTTTCCGTCGCCGAAGTTTTTGACGCTGCTGGCTTTCTAAAATCATTGTGTCCTGAGCATCTCTTAATTGATATTCAAACTAACTAAACTACTCTAACTACCGTCCCCGTAGCGTCTTTTAGGTTAACCCCATCAAAATTGTTTTGCATGCCCTGCGCATAGCCTGCATAAATTCGATATATACCGCACCAAAGCGGCATGTCCAGACTTTTTAAACTTTGACACAAATTAAATTTTAATAAATATTTATTGTTTATCAATAAATATTTATTTATAATTGCATCATTATTTAAAAAGCAAAACTCAAATGGAAAAAACAACACAAATTCTGAAAATCTTGAATGTACTGTCATGGATGATATTTGTTCTATTATCCATCCAGGCAGGCGCGTTTTTGTTTAATGCCTTTTTTAGCCTGGTTATAAATCCGGTCGGAGCAAAATATTTTCAACGGGATATTGATTTATCAAATCTGTATGCATTTAGTACCTGGTCTTTTTTTGCTGTGACGTTAATGATGGTGCTTGTGGCTGCAATTAAAGCTTATTTGTTTTATTTAATCATAATGATATTTAAAACACTAAATATGGTTAAGCCTTTTAGTGCAGACGTTGAACGGTTTATTTTCAAAATGTCCTATGTGGCCTTGTTGATCGGTGCGCTTTCCTTGTCGGGGATCCGATGCAGTGAAGGGTTGATTCAGCAAGGGGTTAAATTGCCCGAAATGTACAAATATTTTGGCGGCGGCGATGTGTTTTTGATGATGGCCGCGATTCTTTTTGTAATTGCACAGGTCTTTAAAAGAGGTATTGAAATTCAGTCCGAAAACGATTTAACTGTATAAATTATGCCTATTATAGTAAACCTTGACGTGATGATGGCCAGGCGAAAGATATCATTGAATGACCTTTCGGAAAAAGTGGATTTAACGCTGTCAAATCTATCCATACTCAAAACCGGAAAAGCAAAAGCTATCCGGTTCAGTACACTCGAGTCTCTTTGCAAGGCGCTGGATTGCCAGCCAGGGGATTTGTTAGAATTTCAAAAAACTGAAGAATGAAGCTGGAGCTGAAGAAAACCTTATGGTGAATGATACTTTCTTCGGCTTTTTTTATTAATTTCGGTATTATATTTAAACTTTATGACAAAAAGTTCTGCCCTTAAACCCAGATTTGCCTTTTTCTTCGCAGGCCTTATTCTTTTATTGTCTGCATGCAGTAAAAATTCCTCTGCCCCAAAACCCGTTGTCCCATCCAAAAAATGGATCGTTTCTACGGTAGCAGGATCAGCCATCCCGGGGTTCGCAGATGGGGACACTACGCAGGTGCAATTCCACAATGCACTCGGTATCGTAGCCGACAATAATGGAAATCTGTTTGTAGGCGATCAGGGAAATTTTCGCATCCGGCAGGTCACTTACTCAGGTCATGTCACCACCTACGCCAGTAAAAATATCACTAATCCCAGCCCCGCTTTCGGTAATATCAATAGCCTCGTCAGAGATAACCAGGGTAACCTGTATACAATTGAAGGAAATTTAATCCGGAAAATAACATCGCCGACCAATAGTTCTGTTTTGGCGGGATCGTTGTCTGCCAATTATTTAGATGGTACAGGAGCCAATGCTGCCTTTTATTTGATCGCCAATATGGCTATCGACAACCAGGGCAATATTTTTCTGCCGGACTATGATACCAAGGATAATTTCCTGCTGCGCAAAGTTACCCCGGGTGGGGTTGTAACCACCTTACTTTTGCATGACAACACAGGTATTTCTTCTAATGGACTTCCAAATTACCACTATTTCTATGCAATAGCGGTCGATCCGTCGGGCAATATATATGTCACGGGTAATGGCAATTGCCTTATAAAAAAGGTGGATCCAGCCGGTAACGTAACGGTGCTGGCCGGAGCAGGCAATCTCGGTTTCGTCGATGGCAAAGGACGTAGCGCACAGTTTAATACCATCCTCGGCATGACCTGCGATGCTTCCGGAAATCTATGGGTCTGCGACGGTGACAACCAGGCTATACGGAAGGTGACACCGGACGGTACCGTCACCACCATTGCAGGAACAGGAACAATTGGTTATGCGGATGGAGTTGGAACACAGGCGCTTTTCAAATTTCCTTATGGGATTACGGTCGATAATAACGGGGTTATATTTGTAATGGATGGCGGAAATAACAGAGTGCGAAAATTAGAGTATAAATAAAGGGCCACATTTGCTGCCCCTAATGCAAATCCGCACCGGCTAAAAGAGGTGGGCTTCGTGCATACACCCGTGCCTGCACAGGCAGCCAAAAGCGTTGCCTAACCCCGCTCCGACTCTGTCTACAAATGAACTATACAAGTAGTCTTTGACTACCGTTAAGGCGTTTTATCGTCCCAATACTCCCGCCAGGTTACCAAACGACGGATTTTAATTTTCAAATATTCCCCTTTTTTAATTCACTTACCGCATGATCTGCAGCCCGTGCGGTAAGCGCCATATATGAAAGTGAAGGGTTAACGCATGATGATGAAACCATACAGGAGCCATCGGTTACAAAAACATTCTGCGCATCCCAAACCTGGTTCCACTTATTGAGTACGGAGGTTTTGGGATCGTTACCCATGCGTGCAGAGCCCATCTCGTGTATGGCGCCGCCGGGGGATCCTGAATCACGAAAAAACGACCCTATATTTTTGGCGCCAACGGCATCAAGCATTTCCATGGCATCATCCAGCATATCCTTCGCCATTTTTAGTTCATTATCCTTAAATTCAACGTCTGTAGCCAGCACGTTAAGCCCCCATTTGTCTTTAGTGTTTTTATCAAGGGTAATTTTATTTTCGTGATGAGGCAGCATTTCACCAAAACCGATAAAGCCCATACCCCATTCGCCGGGTTCTGTTAAAGCATCTTTAAAATTCTTACCAATATTCAGCTCTGCTATTTCCCGCGCCCAGTCTCCGCGTCCGGCCCCGCCCTGGTAGCCAAAGCCGCGCAGGTAATTCCTTTTATCGCCAAACAGGTTACGGAACCGGGGGACATAAATTCCGGTTGGGCGCCTGCCAAAATAATACTTATCCTCAAAGCCATCAATCGTTCCCGACGCTCCGCCACTCATGTGGTGGTCCATAATGTTGTGCCCAAGTTCGCCGCTGCTGCTGCCCAAACCTCCGGGCCATACATCGGTAGCCGAGTTCATCAGTATCCAGGCGCTGTTTAGGGTAGAAGCATTAACAAATATGATCTTAGCATAATATTCATAGGTCTGGTTGTTTTCCGCGTCGATGATCTCCACACCTTTCGCCTTTTTGGTGTCCTTGTCGTAAATGATCTGCTTTACAATTGACCATGGCCTTAGCGTTAAATTACTTGTAGCGACCGCCGCCGGCAAAGTAGACGATTGTGTGCTGAAATAGCCGCCAAAGGGGCAACCCAGTATACATTTGTCACGGTACTGGCAATTTGTGCGCCCAGGCAAAGGCAGGGTAATATTTGCCGTACGGCCAATAATCATACGGCGGCTATCCTTGTAATGTGCTTTTATCCTGATGGCTACTTGTTTTTCAACGCAATTCATTTCCATGGGCGGCATATACTTCCCGTCAGGCAGTTGCGGCATGCCTTCCAGCGAGCCGCTGATGCCTGCAAACTGTTCCACGTGATCATACCAGGGCGCCATGTCTTTGTAGCGGATGGGCCAGTCGATGGCTATCCCTTCCTTCATATTTGCCTCGTAATCAAAATCGCTCCAGCGGTAGCTTTGCCTTCCCCACATTAATGAGCGGCCCCCGACATGATAACCCCGCATCCAGTTGAATTTTTTAGTCTCAATATAAGGGCTTTCCTGCTCATTCACCCATAAATCGAGGCTGGCTTCGTCCATAGCATCATTGCGTGCCAGCACAGGATATATTTTGTCAAGGGCCAGGGGTGTTTGGCCGCGATGTGGAAATTGCCATGGATCTTTAGTGGCGTTTGTATAGCCCTTTACGTGTTCAATATTACGGCCACGCTCAAGCAGCAATGTTTTTAGGCCCTTTTCGGTTAATTCCTTTGCTGCCCAGCCGCCTGATATACCCGAACCTATAACAATTGCATCATAGGTATGGCCGGCGACAGCCTTGTTGTTGACATTTGTAGCAGTGTCTGACATCTTTAAACTGGATTAAACTAACGTGAATAATTGGTTGTGCGCCCGAACAGGTGAACGGCTGAATCAAATATAGTAAATTATATAATTGGTTTTTATATTACGCAGGTATGCAATAATGTGGGGTAACTTGTGTGTTGTCGGGGTTGTCGGTCTTATTATACTTCCATAAAAAGTTTGGGATTGATAAGAGTTTCATCCCCGCTATCTGATTAGTCAAAAGCCTCAAGTCGAACGATTTGAGGCTTCCTCTTTTAACGCATGGTTCGCATCTTCAGCCTATTTAACCTCAATAGCGATGTTTGATGCGCTGAACCCTTTTATATTAAAACCTGTAATGGTACAATGAATAGTGGCCGATTGGGCGGTCGGCGTGCCGCTTATGGTGCCCGTCTTTGCATCGAAGGTTAGGCCCGGGGGCAGTTTATCGCCCTGGTAGGTATATCCAGTTAACACTATCTTTCTGATGTTAAAATTAACTATATCCGAGACATAGGCCGTACCGGTATTGTCTATATATATGTAGGCCGGTTCAAAAAAACTGGCTGCGGAACCAAGGCCATCTGCATCGCCGTATAAACCTGTCACACTTCCGGCAACCAGGCTCACCGTTCCGTCCGGCATTATCCTTTGAACCTGGCTGGTCCCCAAATCGGCTACATACATTACCCCGCCTGCACCAATTGCTATCCCGGCGGGGCTTCTGAAAAGATACGGGTTGCCGTCCCGCGCATCGGGGCCCGGTTGAGTACCTGAAAATGTGGTTACTACCCCCGCGGGTGTTATCTTCCTGATGGCGCTGTTTTCCAAGTCTACTACATACATATTCCCGGCAGTATCCGTTTTAACATCCGTTGGCGTATAAAATACTGCCGATGTTCCTGTACCATTAACATATCCGCCGGTATCAGCTAAACTGCCGGCAATAATTGTTAAAACACCTGCCGGCGAGACCTTTACTACCTGGTTTGCATCCTGCGCAGTTATAATTAAATTGCCCGAGTTATCAAAACAAATACCGCCCGGGCCAAAAAGTGCCGTAGCTTTGTAAAAAGTAGACACCACACCCGCAGGTGTTATTTTCCTTATGGCATTGTTACTATAATCGGAAACAAAAAAATTGCCTGTGGGATCTATAGCTAAGCCGTCGGGATAATTGAAAAGCGCCGAAGTATCGGCAGCATCCTTATTACCGGTTAGGCCGGTAAGGCTCCCTGCAAATGTGGTTACTGTACCATCGGGGGTTATTTTGCGTATGGCATTATTATACGTGTCGGCAATATACAGGTTTCCCTGGTTGTCGCCCGTTAACTGTTGCGGTGAGTTAAATTCGGCCGCAGTTCCGATGGCATTCACGTATCCACTCGCCCTGACAGTGCTGCCTGCAAAAGTTGTCACCTGCCCGTACAAAGTAGCAGGTACCTCTCCACCACGGTTTACCGGACCAATAGCAATGTGTTTTCCTACAGTTAAAGTTAACTGGGATGGATAAGATATTTTGGGCGGTGCATTCTGGCTTGTCGGTGGTGTGGGCACAGGATCATTTGCGGATTTTCTGCACGCCCCCAAAGCCAGGATAATTATTACGGATAAAAAATATTTTTTCATTGCTATTCGGCTTTAATTAATAGGGTTCCACAACGATCTGAAATCTGTTGCCGCCGTAAGAAGCTGTATCCAACCGATGCATATAAAAACGGAATGGTTGTTTGCGCAGGTCAGTGCTGTCCTTCAGTTGATTGTCTTTGCACCAGATATGAATATCGCCAGGAATATTTACCAGGTTCAAAACGTGTAAAATGAAATGTTGTTCGTGTGTGGTACTGGCCCCGGATGTAATAAATACAGGTATCGTTACGCCGGGTTTATAGGGTACTCCGTCCAGGGTCAAAAGCCCGCCATCATTAGAAAGCGCCGTGAAATACCAGGTTCCAAGAAGCGCGGGCTGCGCGGCTGCGTCTTCGCCGTTATACCAGCTATAATTCAAATGATAAGCGTGATTGAAATGCACCAGTACATTAGCTGTATCGTTCGTGGGATATTCGTAGCCGGTGCTGTCTGTCGCCATTTGCAGTTTAAATGAAGCGCCGTCCGCGATAGTATCTTTACCAATGGCCGACGGCCCGGTTGGTATAATTTTGGTTTTCTGGCATGAAGCAAAAACCATTATTGTTAGCGCCAGAAGTATTAATTTTTTCATTTTATTAAAGATGAAGGTGCTGCCCTTTTATGCTTTTGATGTTTACTACTTTGGCCCGACACTTATCACAAACCTCTTCATGCCCCATTGGTTGGTGTCGACTTTATTTACAGTAAAGCTGCAATTACCTTTACGCAGGTCTACACTGTCCTTCAGGTAATTGTCCTTGCACCAGATGTGGATATCTTGCGGGAACCACCGCAGGTAATAGGCCCTTAAAACATACTGGCCGCTTGCAACAGATACAAATAAAGGTACGCTTACGCCGGCCTTATAAGGAATGCCGTCAACCTGCACAATGTGACCATCAGTGGTGATACCCATGATATTCAGATTGGGATCATAACCCGGAACCTGAGCGTCTTCATCGATACCACCGTAATACGACAGGTGATAAGCATGGTTAAAATGTATTAACATTTCATTCCTCCCGGCCCAACTTGTGACCGGCAGGCTATCTATAACATTTACCAGTTGTACTTTAAACAAAGCACTATCGGAAAGTGTATCCTGTAGCTTTGGCTTTGATGGCTTCATGTCCGATTTATGGCACGAAAAGAATCCGATGGATAATGCGATTAATGCAAAGAGGATAAGGTTTTTCATTTACAAATAACAAAATCCCCTTAAACCCGGGGGCAGACTTAGTTAATTTATTTTTTTGTAAGATAATATTTTCTCTTCAACAGGCGTGTGCTTAGATAAAATATTAATTATAAGATAACCCAATAAAAATTTGATCAGGCTTATGTTTTATACGATGAAAGGCACTTTTAAGTTATGAGCTTTTGTTGCATTTCTTAAATTGAACTTATTCAGTAATAATTAGTGCGCTGCCGTGGTTGCCAACTCTTGTTATTCTTCTATAAAAATTTTGAGGTTGGGTTTCATTATCTGATGAGCATTATCACAGGGCCACCTAAAACGAAAACAGTCTTTAGACTTACCGCTAAAGACTGTTAACTCAACACCGCGTACTTTTCTACCGGTACTAATTTTTATTCGCTCCTTAAACTTTCTTCGGGAGCCATAGCTCATTCTGAGCGAAGGCTCTTCACCGGGTTTGCAAGGGCAACTTTTATAGCCTGGAAACTTATGGTGAACAATGTGATGATAATTGCCATAATACCCGATAAAATAAACACCCCCGGCCCTATACTGATGCGGTAATCATATTTTTGCAGCCAATCACTGAGAAAATATAAAGCCACCGGCGAAGCAATTACACAACTTATCGCTACCAATAAAATAAAATCGCTTGATAACAGCACCCATACCTGTGTTATGGTTGCGCCTAATATTTTGCGTACTGCGATTTCTTTGGTGCGTTGTTCGGCCACATAAGCTGCCAGGCCAAATAATCCCAGGCAGGATACAAAAATAGCTAAGCCGGCAAAAACGCCTGCAAGCTTGCCGACAAGTGTTTCCAGGTTGAATTTATGATCATAAGCCTCATTCACAAATCCGTATGTAAACGGAAAAGCTGGGTTATATCTATCAAATATCTTACCGATCTTTTCTATGGCGCCGTGCGGGCTAACGCCGGGCGCCAGGCGGTAAATTACCTGGGTACCAAACTGACCATGGGTAAATACCAAAGGCTGTACAGGCGTAAACGGCGATTCCATCAGGGCATCCTTTACTACCCCTATTATCCGCGACCGGCCATTGATCCCATTGAAAGTGATCAATTGATTAATCGGGTTTTTTAAGCTCATACGTTTAACAGCAGATTCATTTACAATAATATTAGTGCTGTCGGCACCCAGGTTATTTGAGAAATTATGCCCGTCAACCAGTTTCATACCAACGGTCTTAAAATAATTATCGTCAGTAATTATAGCGCCAACGTTTATTGGCAGCTCACCTGCACTTTGTCCGGGCCAGTTTGCTATGCCGGTATGCCAGCCAATATTGGTAAGCGGGCTTGACGCTTTGGTAACACTTTCAACCATACCTGAGGCAACCAAATCATTTTTAAGCGCATCGTAATGACCAGCTAAATCTTTGGTCATAAAAGTAGTTACTAATCTGTCAACGCTATACCCGGTTGGGCGGTCTTTGGCATATTGAATTTGCTGGTAAATGATCACGGTACTAATAATAAAAGCCACCGAGCAGCTAAACTGCAGCACCACCAATATTTTCCGGGGCAGAGCGGCTGCCTTACCCAACTGAATGCTGCCTTTCAATACTTTTACAGGGTTAAATGCCGACAAGTAAAACGCGGGCCTGCTTCCTGCCGCCAAACCGGTAACAAGCACATAACCCATCATGATGCACCAAAAAACTGGGTCACTATAGGGAATTTGAACCAAACTACCCGTAAGCGTATTGAAATAAGGAAGGGCCAGCTGCACAAAAGCTATTGATAACAGGAAAGCGACAAAAGTTATAAAAATGGATTCCGTCAGAAACTGGAATATCAGGTCGCGGCGCTGTGAGCCGATAGCTTTACGGACCCCTACCTCACGCGCACGTTTTTCGGAACGGGCTGTTGAAAGGTTCACGAAATTGATACAGGCGATCAGTAGCACCAACGCCCCAATAATACCGAACATGCGCACATAATCGATAAACCCACCAGCAATTTTGCCGTTTTTGAAATCGGAATACAAGTGCCAGTCTTTTAGAGGGTACAAAAAAACTTCAGGCTTAAAAGCGCGGGATGGCGGGTTGTTTTGGTAGATTAGATTTTTGATAGTAGCGGCCACCTGCTTGCTTGTGACTCCAGGCTGCAACCCCACAAAAATTTGAAAGGAGTTGTTATCCCACTGATTAACGGCATTTTTTACAAAGTTAGCGGTCTGCACAGCATAGCTGAACGGCATCAAAAAATGAAACTGCATGGATGAATTGGCCGGGAAGTCCTTCATCACCCCGGTAACTTTTACATCATGCTGGTTATCAATCCTGATGGTTTTGTTTATCGGGTCGTCATTGCCAAATAAGGATTTCGCAGTTGATTCATCGATCACAATTGAAAATGGATCTTTCAGTACACTGTTTACATTGCCCGTGATCAGTGGGTATTGAAATATTTTCAGAAAATCAGGCGCCACCGTCCCACCGTTAATGAGTAATTTTTTATTGCCTACCATGAAATCGTGCGATGGGAAATCGACAAAATCAACCTCAGCCACATGCTGTATACCGGGAATTGTGGTACGGAGCACTTCGGCCAGTGGAAGACTTAGCTGGTTCTGGGTGTACGTACCATCATGGTGATTGGTATAATTAACTTCAACTGCATAGGCTTGTTGATAATTGGGCAGGAAACGGTCATACGAAAACTGGTTAAACACCCAAAGCCCTATCAGCAAGGCAACAGCCATGCCGGTTGCAAGGCCTACAATATTAAGCGCGCTGTAAACTTTATTGTTCCGCATATTGCGCCAGGCGATTTTCAGGTAATTTCTTATCATACAAATAAATATGAATAGGTGATTTAAAAAACTATCGACTAAAATGAGCAGTAAATACGATGCCAAAATTTAATTTGCTGAATATTAGGAATTTGCAATAACAGAATGGCTGGCTATGTATCAAAAACGGACGGGCAGCGTTCGCTTTTGTCATTACAAATCAAATTGAGCAAGCTTTTAAATGCCAAAGAAATTTGTAACTTCAACAATAAAATTAACCGCAAAGCGAAATGAACATGAATCAAAAAATAACTATTTATAATAGCCGGATGCATTTCCATATTAATCAATTTATCGCAATTGCGGCGTTTTTAGGTTTGGTCTTTTTTTTGCCACCGGCTCTTTTTGCTCAAACCAAACCTGTTATGGACAACACTCACGGCGGTTCGAAAGATTCACTTAAGGGAATTACGATTCACCAGGAAATCAGTTTTAAGGCGAGTCCAAAACAGATCTATGAGACTTTATTAAGCTCAAAACAGTTTAGTGAGTCCACCAAAAAGTCCTTCGATAACTTCACAGCCACATCAGCCAGTATTGACCCAACTGTCGGCGGCGCTTTCACGTTATTTGACGGTGTCATCTTCGGAAGAATCTTAGAGCTGGTTCCCAATCAACGAATTGTAGAGGCCTGGCGCGTTGCGGATTGGCCGACCGGCGTATATTCCATTGCAAGGTTTGAACTTAAACCGCAAGGATCGGGAACACAAGTAATATTCGACCACATAGGATTTCCGGAAGGACTAAAGGCACATCTTGCGATCGGATGGCAACAACATTATTGGGATGCGTTGATGAAGTACCTTCAATAGAAGCTGAATATCACCAGCCAAAAGCACCTAATTCACTAACTCACCAATTCGCAATTCAATGTCGTTTGGTTAAGGGAGATACTTATTTTTATAAACCGTCTTTTACTGCAGAGATATAGGTCTCGTTTGTATTGTAGCGCTACACATGCTACACCATGCTACAAAGCGCTACAAAACTGAATATCAATACATTAACCACTGTCAAAATTTTGTCAGTGACAAAAATGTGTCACCATTTTTACAGATATTGCCCCGTTTAGCCGATCCCAACATGCCGGAGGACCTTAAGTAAACAACATTGATTCACAATTCAACAACTCACTAATTCAACAATTCACTATTTTTCAACGCTAAAAGTATTTATCATCCTGATTGTTCCGTCAGGATTATGGTATAACCTGGTCATCTTAACGTTTCTTAAGCTTGTTTTACCCGAAAGTTCCGTATCGTGATAAAAGATGTACCATTTACCCTTAAATTCTATAATGGAGTGATGGGTGGTCCAACCCTGAACAGGCAGCATAAAATGCCCGGCATAAGTGAAAGGCCCTTCAGGGTGTTTCCCTATAGCATAGGCAAGGAAATGGGTGTCGCCTGTTGAATACGTAAAGTAGTATTTGCCTTTATATTTATGCATCCACGAACCTTCAAAAAACCGGCGGTCGTGGTCCTTCCCTAATAGTGGATGGCCTGCACTGTCAACAATAAGGGCGTCATGCACGGGCCCGTCAAATTCAAGCATGTTGTTTTTTAACTTAACTACTTTGCAATTTATTGAAGGCGCGCCATCGTTGTGCAGATCGGTTTTGGAACCATTCGGATCATATTTTCCATCTTTCCAGCGTTGCAACTGTCCGCCCCATATACCGCCAAAATACATATATGCTGTTCCGTCATCATCAACAAAAACAGCAGGATCAATGCTAAAACTACCCGGAATAGGTTGCTGCTGCGCCTTGAACGGACCTGCGGGGTACTTTGAAGTAGCAACCCCGATCTGGAACACATCCTGCTTGTTTTTTAAAGGGTAGTATAAGTAATAAGTTCCCTTTTTATAAGCCGCATCCGGCGCCCAAAGCTGGCGTCCGCCCCAGGGGATATCTTTAATATCTATTGCCACGCCGTGGTCGGTAACTGGTCCGCCAATACGGTCAAGCGAAAGAATATGATAATCGCGCATAGCGAAATGATCGCCATTGTCATTCTCGGGAATACCGGCATCAATATCATGCGAAGGATAAATATATATCTTACCATTAAATACATGGGCCGAGGGATCAGCGGTATAGATACTCCTGACCAATGGTTCTGAAAGATATTTTATCCTTTCCCCCTTTTGCTGGCCCGAAACCTGGTTAAAATAGAACAAAGCGGCTGCCGCCATCAGCAATGGTGTTAAGCGAAATTTATTCATGGATTTCCTTTTCGTTTAATTGATATGATAATAATTGGTTCGGTAGCAAATGTAATAATTATGCAATCGATTGCATAATTATTTATATTAGCGAGACCAAAGCGTAATTCGCCAATTTACGAAATCAATAATTCTCCTTTATAAACTCCTTCGTCAAACCCAAAAAATAAAAAATCACCGTCTTCAATAACCGGTCGTTTTATCATGCTTGTTTTTTGTTGGAGAAGTTTTAAAGCATCGGCTTTGGTTTTGATGCTTTCTTTAACCTGCGGATCAAGTTGTTTCCAGGTGGTGCCCTGTTTGTTCAAAAACTTTTCGTAACCGGCTTTATGATCCCACTCTTCCAGTTTTTCTTCACTGATGCCGAGCTTTTTGAAATCGTGAAATTCGTATTTAACATGATTGGCCTTTAGCCAGTCGAGCGCTTTTTTTACTGTATTGCAATTGGTAATTCCGTAAACTTTCATTGGGCTAAGATAAGGGAAAGAAGAAACAAGAGTCAAGAAGCAAGAACCAAGAAAAAAAATATAATACTGTTCAACTTAAGCCACCGATATTAAGTCTGATCCCAGGTCCTCTGTCTTAGCTCTTGGTTCTTGACTCCTGGCTCCAAACCATGCCTTACCCTCCCGAATTTCCTCCTGATTTACCGCCGCCTTTGGTATCATCATTATTGATGCCATGCTCTTCTTTTTTGATTTGGCTGTTCAACTTCCCGAACCTGAAATTAAAGCGCACAGCAAAGGACCTGTAATAATTTTGATTGAATGAAGACTGGTAAAATTCGGCTGAATTTATATTTGACCTGAATGTATTGTATTTGCTGTAAGGATTATTGGCAACCAGCACAATGGTCATTTTTTTATTGAAAAAATCTTTAGAAAACAAATATTGATTAAAAACAAAGTCGCTCGATTTACCCTGGAGGTTTACATTGCCGCTGAAAAAACCGGCGTTGAAAGAAAGTGCGTAACCGCTATCAAATTTATACCGGATATTACCAAAAGCATTACCCGTGAACCCGTCGTTGTGGTAAAGGCTTCCGTTAAATGTACCGCTTAGCCACACATGGTTCACCTGCCCGTTAAGGCCCAGGGTGAATTGCTTTGTTATATTGAGATTAGTATTGACATTAAGCCCCAAAGTTTTGTTGGTTCCTAAATTTTCGAAAGTAGTATAGGTTACTGTGTCCATTTTAGTATTAACCTGTTCGGTACGCAGGCTCGATACGTTTTGGATGGAATTATTTGAGAAAGCGTAGCTAAGTCCTATGTTGATAGAATTTTTGGTGAAATTGCTATAGGTTAGCTCAAAGGTATTGTCCAGCTCAGGTTTCAGGGAGGGATTACCGGTGCTGATGAACGTAGGGTTTGAACGGTCGACAAATGGGTTAAGCTGGAATATGCCTGGCCGCTGAATTCGCTGTGTGAAACCGAAATTGATACTGCTGGTCTTGAAACTCCGCTGAATTGATACCGAAGGGATCAGGTTGCTATAGCTCGGCGCCGTCATAACCCCTGCCGACGTAAAATCAGCGCTTATTGCTGTGTGCTCCAGGCGCAGACCCGCCTTACCTGTCCACTTATCCAGTTTCAACTGGTACGAATTGTAAAGGCTGTAGATATCCTGGTGATAATTAAAATCATTGGTCAGCGCATCATTGGTAATGTATTGCTGTGATAGGGTATCGCGGTCATCCACATGGTAATTGCTGTAATTGTTGCGCAAAATAGCCTTGGCCCCGGCTTCCAATGATAATTGCTTGTTAAGCGGACTTGCATAATCTACTTGCAGGGTATGGTCCTTATTACCGGCATCATTGTACTGTTGATAGTCGGGAAATAACGCCTGCGGGTAGTTAAACCTGCTGCTAAACAGGTTATCATTAAACTGCCTGTTGGGCGAATAGCTGTATTTATAGGAAAAAGTGAGCAGGCGGTCCTTTGATTTTTTAAAGCCAAGCTGGTAATTCAATGAGGCATCGAAACCTGTAAAACTACTATTCCCCGTATTCTGTAAAGTGTACGTTTGTTTTGTAATACCTAAACTATCGGTATTTGAAAACTGGGGTCCATACTGGTTTTGATTATTGCCAAAAAGATCAACCGAAGCCGTAATTAAATTTAGCGTATCTATTTCATAGCTCATTTCCGTTCCGCCATAGTGAAATCTGCCTGTTTGCGTATTTGTCCCTGTTTGGGATATATTTGTGCTGCTGGCAAATATGTTTTCAGTGGAGCCTGAACCCGTGGTCAAAGTCCCATTACTGCCAAATCCTCCAAATACAGACATTCCGAATTTACCCTCCTTTAATGTGCCGTTAATGTTATAGCCGTCCCTAAAAACCGTGTTAAAACGGGAGTTGATCCCTATATTATAACCCTGGTCGGCATTTTTTTTGGTGATGATATTGATGATACCCGCCAAACCTTCGGCATCGTACTTTGCAGGAGGCGTGGTGATCACTTCAATCTTTTCAATATTGGTTGCCGGCATAGATTTAAGTATATCTGACGGGTTTTTAGCCACCAGGGCCGATTCCTTGCCATTGATGAGGATCTTGTAATTTCCGCTGCCTTTTAGCTGGATATTGTCATTGCCATCAACCGACAAAAGAGGCACTTTTCGCATCATATCCAATACCGACAAAGCCTTATTATCCGGGTCGGCCTGTACATCGTAACTGATACGGTCAACCTCCTGTTTCATGATGGGCCTTGCCGCCGTTACTGAAACTTCGTTTAGCTGATTGCTTGATACCGGCAATAATATTTTCCCGATATTGATATCAGGTCCTGTGCTGGTGATATTGACAACTTTGCTTTTATAACCCACTGAAACAAGCGCCAACTGGTAAGTTTTGCCCAATGCCGCCTTCAACTCAAAGCTCCCATCGTCCTTTGATAAGCCGGCTTTTATTGATTGTTTGGTCGCAGCATCCTGCAGGGTTACGGTAACATAGCCAAGTGGTTTATTGGTTGCAGAGTCGATAGCCACGCCTTTAACTGTTAACGCTTGCGGCGTTGATTGGGCCAGTACCGCGGCAGTGAGGCCGCAGCAAAATGCTAACAGTAAAAGTTCTTTCATGATGGTTTTGGCTAAAGACACCGAAAGGTATTAAACCGTTACAGGCAAAAGGCAGGATTTAACACCTTTTAACATAATTTAACTAAATGGTTAGTTTTGTAACTGGGATGTTACGAATTGCCTCCTGGATTCCTCAAAACAAAAACTGTTTCATGAAATCAGCCGCCACCGAACCCTGGTCCTTCATCGCAGTCTCAAGTGTTGCCCTAAATCCTTTGTTATCGGTTTTTTTACCCTTTTTAGGCGGAACGATGGCATTATCCGGTAACGAAGTATCGGTTACTTTGGTGGCAAACCATGTGAGGTTTTCATGCGGCAATGCCACGCCCAATATCATGCCCGGCAAGCCGTTGAACGACTCAGGGCCACCCGGAACAGGTATTTGCGTGGTATAGAAGGCTACTATATAAATGGAGTCGAGCATAAGTCCGTTTGCCCTGCGGCAGTGGTAGCCGGCGATGTCGCGGGTTTCGTCGGTGATTTTCCATTTTATCCTTCGGATACTGTCTTTTACCAGGAAGGCGTCACCAAATATTTTCTTTTGGCTGATGGTGAGCCCGTCGGTAAGGTCGGTATAAATGGTATTGTTCTGCGTCATGAGCGGCCAGGATGAAAACAGGTTGCTGGCCGGCGCATCAGCTTCTATCGGCGTAAACAGCGTTTTATTGTCGCTGAAGGAGAGCGTGCTTTTGAGCACCCTGAATTGCGGATTGTTTTTTTTGTAAGCTTCGAGCCCCGGTACAAATACAGCATCGTTGTCCTTGTTGGTCTCTCTTTTTACCATGGCCCATACGTTGGTCCTTCTTTCAAACGCAATGGTGCCCGATTTAGTGAAATGTGCATGCTGCGCCCGGAGGCTTACAGCGATTCCCAGCAAAATAGCAAATAATATAATTTTCTTCTCCATGTTGTTATTGTTTAGGGGTCCCTGCTCCCATTTTGGTAAAATTGTAATTGATGGTAAGCATGTAGTACCGCTTGAGTGTGTTATAGGTAGTTTGGGTAACCAGGTTAGCCTGGGCGTTGCGCGAAAAGCCTGAATTTTGGTTTAAAAGGTCATTACCCCAAAGCTCTATCGATAGTCTATTGTCTTTCAGGAAGTTTTTGGTGATAAATAAATTCAATAAAAACTTGCTGAAATTCTGATGAAATGAGGCAGTGGCCGCATTGTACTGGTAGTCGCTGTAAGTACCTACCTCGAATTTTCCGGGCAAATAAACAGTGCCGTCAATACTGCCAAGCGCACCCCAACCATTGTTGTTGATATTGGGTTGTAACGATGTCTGGCTGATAGTGTACGTAGGACCAATATTAAGACCGAGCTGTACCTTTTGCTCCTTGTACATCCCCAAATTGACCGAAGGATTAAGCACCAGGTTTTTCGACATGTTAAGCGAATCATTGGTGTAATTGTAAGAGGTATTACCGTGAACGTTAAAGCCCACACCCGCATTTATCCCCCCCAGGCTTGTGAACTTGCGGCCAAAGTTGAACCCGGCGTTAAAATTGGTAGTTGTTTTACCGGCCAGGTTAAAATACTGGCTCACGCTTTGGCCCACTGTGTTATAGTCGATATGATTGACTATCGGATTGCTAACAAACGAATAGTTTCCATAAACACCAAAAAACTGGTCGGTGAGTATTTTGTATGAGCGGTAATTTATATTAAAAGTATTGGTAAAAGAAGGTGTCAGCGAAGGGTTGCCCAGGATGATGTTTAGCGGGTCGGTATTGGTGGCAATGGGCTGCAATTGTTCCAGCGTAGGTTGGGTTGTTGTACCGTTATAGGCGATGGTGAAACTTTTTTGCGGCGAAAAACGGTATTGAAGGCGGGCTTGCGGCGCCCAGTCGATAAACGTGCGGTCGCTTAAATTCCCGGTAAAATCATCTATCTGGTGAAACTGGTCGTCGGTTACGCGGGTGCCGAAATTGAAGGTAAGTTTTCCTTTTTTGTAACTCAGGATAGCGCCGGCGTGATTTAAAAACTGGTTAAACGTATAATTGCTGCTCAAGCTGTCTACCTGCATGTTATAAACGCCTGGGGACGAGGCATTAAAAGTATTCCTGTCGGCGCTGGCGTGATTTACCCCGATGCCATAGTTCAGCACCAGCGTAAGGGTTGTGGTAAGGGGCTCGGAATACGTAAGATTGGTGTTAAATAAGTTGCTTTGCAGGTTATTGGTTTTTGACTCATTAATATCCTGTGTGCTGTCAACCTGCTGCTGCGCGTTATAAAAATTTACGTGCGATGTTAAAAAGCCGTTTGCCTGGCTCTGGCTGTACTCTTCGCTGACCAGGAACGAGAGCGTGCGCCCCGGTTTGTGAAATTTATGGGTATAAAAGGCGCTGCCGTTAAATGCACGCTGGTTAACGGTATTGTTCAGCTCCCGGTTGGCGTTATTTACCAATGCACCGCCCAGCGTATCAGCCGAAGTGTATTTGTTGTCGGTGATGATGTGTTTAAACGTTCCGTCCACCGATATCTTCAAATTCGAGCTCGTATCCAGCTTTGTTTCGTAAACAAAGCTCAGCTTTTGCCTGAACATGGTGTTATGGTAGTTTTCGTCGGAGCTGCTGTTAAAAATATTACCGGGGACGTTGTTTTGGGTAAGTTGACCGTTTGACCCGTCGATGCTGATGAAGCCGAGCTTGTAATTGGCGTTTACTGACTGCTTGTCATCATCCCACTTGGCATCATAATGCACCCCCGCCGTTTGCGCCAGCGGAAAACCCTGTCCACTGTAAATTCCGCCGAAGACATCGAGGTCGTCGCTGCTTTGGGTGTTAATGTTGATACCGTTGTCGGTAAAATCCAACTGATCGCCGGTGCCGTATTTCTGTTCATCCTCAAAGCCCAGGCCCACCTTGCCATTATTACCGATGGTGCCGTAAACAGAGAATTTTTCCTTGCTCTTAAAGAAGTTAAATAAAGCTTCCCCCTGGTAAATGCCCTCCTGGCCGTCGCCGGCCTGAAACTTGCCAAAAATGCCTGTGTTTTTGTCCCCTCTCAACTTCACGTTAATGGTTTTTACAGTTTTACCGTCATCAACGCCGGTAAAAGCCGCCTGGTCGCTTTTTTTATCGTATAGCTGAATTTTATCCACCATATCAGCCCTGATATTCCTGGTCACCAGCGTAGGGTCGTCGCCAAAAAACTCTTCGCCGTCAAGCAACACCTTGGTTACCGTTTGGCCTTCCGCAGTAATTTTGCCGTCCTTGTCAACCGTGATCCCAGGCAGCTGTTTCAGCAAGTCCTCTACTGTTGCATTGGGCTGGATAACAAAGGCCTTCGCATTAAATTCCGTAGTATCGCCTTTTATTTTCATCTGCGATGCAGTCCCTTTAATAATTACTTCTTTTAACAGGCGCGATTTCAGGCTCATGCTGATATTGCCGAAATCGCGGGAGGTATTGGCTGAGTCGAGATTGAATTCCTCTGTATAATCAGCATAATCCGGGTAAGCCACCAGCAGGATATATTTGCCTTTGTGCAGGCCATCCAGTATAAAAGTACCGTCCGCTTGGGCATAGCCGAATTTGACCAGTATCGAGTCCTTCGCCTGTAATATGGTGACTGCAGATGTGCCCAGTTTTACCTTTTCAACGCTGTCGGCTATAGTCCCCTTCACGGAATATCCGTTTTGGGCGAGCGCCCCGGTAACAAAAAGGATAAAAAAAGCGCAAAGTAAAATGGCGTGTTTCATAAATGGATATGGTGGATAATTGGTTGTGATACTGTTAATGTTATTTTTAAAGAAACAATGCAAAGACTTCCCTTTTTCGTCAGCCTGGCCGCACATTAGACAGGTTTACGAAGATTTTCGTTGCACAACTTTGCATTTTATTTCAACACCATGCAAATGTTTTTCAAGCTGATTAAAGTCATGGGCTATCCGGCCCCATGGTAATGCCTATGCCCATATCGCCGTTGACGTTATAATGCAATCCAAAATTTGGGTCGGCGGCGATACCGAATTTAAGCTTTTGCTGCTCAAGGTATTTGGCTTTTAATTTCTCATGGAGCTCGTCGGGCTGTTTTTTGCCATTTACCATTAGCGCCGTGTTGGTAAGATTGAACTTAATTAAGTCGCTTTTATCGCCGATAACATTAGCGCTCACCAGGTCTGCAATGACACCAGTTATGGCAGGTTGCACCTCGATGTTGAACTTAGCGCGCTGCTGTTTGAGCCACTCCTGCTGCGTCTGGAGATAGTGTTTGGCCATCAAATGCTGTTGCTGTTTTATAAGTTGCTGCTGCTTTTCATTTTGGTCCGCCGCGAAAAATTGCTGCTGCTTTATGAGATGCTGTTGCTGCTTTATTAGTTGCTGTTGTTTATCGTTTTGTTCTGCTGCGAAAAGCTTTTGCTGCCGTATAAGTTGCTGATTTTTCCACTCTACCGAATCTGTGTACCTGGGTTTTAGTGAGCCTTTGTAATCAGGCCCGCGTGGGGCTTTAGGCTGCCGGGGCAAACTGTGCATTCTTTCGTCAGCTGCAGTCGCATCAATAAATACCCCTTTTCCATACATCTGTACCGGGCCGTAGTAAAGGCCGTAACCATCATAAATGCCATATTTGGCCTTGTACCGTTGCTGCATCTCATCGGATTGCTTTTGCCCGTTCACAATAAACTCGGTATTGCTTAATCCAAACCATTTCACATCGCTCGCTTTAGACACCACCTTATCGGCCACCAAATCGGCAATTACATTTAATGCGCGCTGCCGCTGCGCCACGTAACCGATACTGTCATCGTGCAATCTTTGGCCCATCATTTGCAGCTTCAAAGTCCGTCTCTCGTCATCCGTTCCAAGCCGCGCTTTGAATCGTGCAGTCTGGATGGAATCAAACGAGCGCCGCTCTTTGATCATGCCTTGCGGATCAATAAATACGCCCTTTCCCTGCATCGGTACAGGACCGTAATAGAGCCCCCGATCCTTATGAACACCATATTTAGCTTTATATCTTTGTTGCAATTCATCCGGCTGTTTTTGCCCGTTTACAATAAATTCGTTATCTGTCAAAGCAAACCATTTAACATCAGCCGCCTTGCTAACTACATTATATGCTACCAGGTTGGCGATAATGTCATTCATCACTTTCATATCGGCCGATTCCATTGAATCAATGTCGCGGTGTTTATCATCAAATCTCCTGCCGGCTTTAAATTTTACATTAGGCTGGTTTGCTTTGAACCCGGCCATGTCTGCATTGCGCACACGCCGTTTTTCCATTAGCTCGCTTATTATCGACTGCAGGGTATATTCATAGTCAGGTAATTTGCTTTTTTCTACCTTTGCGCCGTTTAATTCCATCGAAGCAATTTTGCCATCCGCTACGACGAAATGGTAGATATTTCCCCTGTTGTCCTTCGCACTGATGTCGTTATTGGCCCAGTCGGCATCACTATTTTTAAACAACACGCTGGTAAACCTGATAGAAGTATCGGTTACAATGATGGTATCTTTTACGCGTGCGCCCGTTCTGTTATCATTCAAACGTTGACCTGCCGGCAACCGGTGCATCAAAACCGTCATCGTTTTGGTAACAACCTTCCCTGATTTGCTGGTATATTTAATCGTGAGATGCTTGATAATAGGATTGTCCTTAGATATAGTAGTAAAAGCTGTCAGGAGCACCAACCCTACCGCCAGCACCGATTTTTCCGCAACGCTCAGCCGCTTGTTTTCCTGACTGATCATCCTTTTCAACCGGTCGCGCAGCTGGTTGCCTGAGCCAATGCTCATAGCCAAGCCTGCTTGTTTGAATTCGCCATAGCCGAAAGAAAGCAATGCCTCCAGGTAATTGGCTTTGCGGTTCATGCGGCTAAGCACCATATCATCGCAGCAAGCCTCGCGTTCCGTACGGATAAGCGAAGACAGCCATAGCAATCCGGGGTTGAAGAAAAACACCGTTTCTACCAGGCCCTGCAAAATATTCACAATGTAGTCGCGGCGGCGGATGTGCGCCAGCTCGTGCCATAAAATGCCATCGAGTTGTTCGGGTGTTAGTTGAAAAACAATGCCTACAGGTAAAAGGATAACCGGTTTTAACCAACCCACGGCAACAGGTACCTTTACCAGCTCAGACTGCACCAGGCGGACAACCCGCCTGATGCCCATCTGGCTGCTCAAATGCTCAATCCTATGTTTAAATTCTTCGGTTACATCGCTGGTTTTATAATGCCTGATGCGCTGAATGTATAACAGTCCGCTAACCATTTTAAGGCTTTTCAATACAAAAAACAGCAGCCAAACCAGGAAGATCATACTCGTATTCTGGTTAAGGAATGTCTGTACATTATCAAGGAAAGTTTGATTTTGAGGGATGATCGGCGGGTTAGCAACAACATTAACCGGGGCTTTTACCAATATGTTTTGTGCATGCCCGACCACGTTATATGTTAGCGCCGAGCTTGCCTCGAGGTAATAGGTAACGCCTATGGCACACACAAACAATACCAGCAAACCGCATAGTAAGCGGTAACGCAACACTGCTGCCGACTTACGCGTAGCGGCAATGACGATACCGCACAGCAGCGCGATGATCATTCCGATCCAAAGCGAATGGATCAATGTCCAGCAGATGGCTTTGATCTCGTGATCAGAAAACCATTGATTTAATAATGAGGCTTCCATATTGCGGGTGTTTTAAATCTTTATACTTAACTTTTTAATACAATCTTTTACAGCGCATCCAAATCGAGGTTAAAGGTGCCCAGCGCCACCCCATGAGTTCTGGCGTTATACCACAATCCATAATTTGGATCTTTGGAAAGCCGGGCGTTTCCCGGATAGTATTTAGCGGCGAACTTTTTTTGGATCTCATCCGGCTGTTTCACCCCGTTTACAATCAATTCCGCATAGGTGAGCTTAACTGTTGACAGGTCGCTTTTGTCCTTTATAATATGTTCATTGATGAGATCGTTGGTTACATCCGAGATCATTTTATCAAGTGATGGCGGCGACGCCGGTGGTGTTGGTTGTTGTGGCTGTTGCGGTTGTTGAGCCGGTGGTGGCGGAGGCGGTGGTGGAACATGCTTCAACAAGCGCGCATACTTATACAGGTTGCGCTTTTGAACATCATTACCATTGACAGATAAGGCAACCAGTTTAAACTTCGTTATGGTGAAACGGTATTTCGTGCCCGCAGCGTCTTCCGCGGATACATAGTAGGTGATACCCGGCTCAGACCGGCTCCACTCATATTGCCGGTCGAAAAGAAGCATCGATGTGTCGGCCTTATTAGCGGAGGCGTCGATGGCAAGCTTTTCAGCGTTTTGTCTTTTAGCTAAAACCACGCCATTAGCTTTCCCTTTATTTTGAAACATATCGGCCATATATTGATACCCGGATAGGTCGCTGTCCTTTATTTTTCCGCCGTTTATTGCCATAGCCACCAGCTTATTATCAACAAGCTTCAAATGATATTTTTTACCATGGATATCTTCGGCATTTATATCGGTGACGATCGGGTGATCGTAATCGCCCTTTTTGGATGACATGCTACTGAGGCTTACCAGGGAATCAATCTTACCATGAGGAGTATCGATCTTTTTCAAACCGGCTACCGGATGCATCGCAACTCCTGGCTTCATAAGGTCGTTAGTGACAGCCTTTGGAGCAGCTTTTTCAGTGCCAGCATTGATTAAATGCCTGGAGTATTTTTTGTTTGCTTTGGTCAGCCCGGCAAAAGCCGACAATGCCACTATCCCGGTTACCAGGAAGATTTTTTCAACCACCCCAAGCCGCTTGTTTTCCCGGTTGATCATTCGTTTCAACCGGTCGCGGAGTTGGTTGCCCGAGCCAATGCTCATAGCCAAACCGGCTTGTTTAAATTCGCCGTAGCCGAAAGAAAGCAAGGCTTCAAGGTAGTTGGCTTTGCGGTTCATGCGGCTTAAAACCATATCGTCACAGCATGCCTCGCGTTCGGTGCGGATAAGCGATGAAAGCCAAAGTAAGCCGGGGTTAAAGAAGAACACCATTTCAACTATACCCTGCAAAATGTTTACCACGTAATCGCGGCGCCGGATGTGGGCTAATTCGTGCCATAAAATACCGTCCAGTTGCTCGGGGGTAAGTTGGAACACAATACCTACCGGTAATAAGATCATCGGTTTAAGCCAGCCCACTGCAACCGGTACTTTAACCAGTTCAGACTGCACCAGGCGAACTACCCGCCTGATGCCGATCTGACTGGCAAAATACTCAATCCTATGTTTAAGCTCTTCGGAAACAGTTTGTGTTTTATAATTACGGATACGTTGTATGTGCAGCAGGCCACTTATCATTTTCAGGCTTTTGAAAATGAAGAACAGTAACCAAATCAGGAAAATGATATTTGCGTTTTGGTTGAGAAACCTCTGCGTGTAGTCGACTATACTTCGATTCAATGCGGTGCCGATTTGTTGAGAGACCGAAGCATTAGCGCCGACCATGACAACTACCGGCGGAGGCGATGGCAGCGATGGTAGCTTATTTGAGCTGGCTTCGATGCAGTAGGTAACTGCTATTGAAAACACAAACAAAACCAGCAAGCTGCATAACAAGCGGTAACGCAGCGCAGCTGTCGATTTGCGTGTAGTGGCAATGACAATACCGCAAAACAGTGCGATGATGAGACCTATCCACAACGAATGGATGAGTGTCCAGCAGACAGCCTTTATGGTGCCATCAGAAATATAGGGAGCCCAAAATGAAGTGTTCATGGCCTTATGGTTTTTGGTCTATCTTTTTAATCAGTTCTTTAAACTCTTCCAGTTCTTCGGCCGACATTTTTTTGTTGCCCAGCAACTGCATCATCAGGCTGCTGGCCGATCCATTGAAAAGATTATCGACTACGCGGTCCAGCAGGTAGCCTTTGGTTTTGCCTTCATCAGCAACAGCCTTATAAACATGAGTCATCTGGCTGGCGTCTTTCGTTACAAATCCTTTATCCAGCATAATCAGCATAAGCTTCTGGGTCGACATATAATTCACCTCGCGCTTTTGCTCATTCAATTGATCATTCACAAATCTTACAGTCGACGGGCCGTATTGCCATAACACCTGGAGTATCTCCAGTTCAGATTTGGTTGGCTCTGATGGAAAAGTATTTTGCTTTTTTGACGATTTCATAATTAAAGGTAAGAATGATTTCTTATATTCCAAATTTATTTATCCCAAATTATTATAACTTGTTAATAATCAGACAAATAAAATAAGAAATATTTCTTATGATGGGATAAAACAGCAGATTCTCTATGAAAGTGACTGGGTGGATGAAAAACGGTATTATTTATTATACCGTGTCATGGTAAGCTCGGTACCTATTGTCACGAAGCTTTTAATCATTTCAATTGCGCGGTCTATTAGGGCAGGTAATTCGGGGAGTTCCTCTTTATCGAATCCATTCAATACATAGTCAACCTGCCTGCCTTTTGGGAAATCAGCGCCTACACCAAAGCGTAGCCGGGCGTATTCATTATGTCCGAGCGTAGCCTCAATATGCTTTAATCCATTGTGCCCAGCCGCGCTTCCTTTTGGCTTTAAACGCAGGGCGCCAAAAGGCAGGGCAATATCATCAACCAGTACCAGCACATTTTCGGCAGGTATTTTCAAGGCCGACATCCAATGGCTAACAGCCTTACCGCTCAGGTTCATGTAAGTTGTTGGTTTGATAAGATAAAGGGTACGGGCCTTGTAATTTATTTCCGTATAATAAGCCAGGCGCTCATTATAAAATTTGGCGCTTTCCTGCTTGGCAAATTCATTTAATATCATAAAACCGATATTATGCCGGGTATCAGCATATTCAGGCCCAATGTTTCCTAAACCGACTATAAGATATTTCATTTCAAGTCCATAGTCCATAGTCCATAGTCCATAGTCTTTTTGAAGAACGGATTAATGGACCTGGATTTAATAAAGTACGAAGATATTACTTTCAAACAAAAACAGCGATAAGCCTGAACCTATCGCTGTTATTAGTATTATCAAAGTCGGTGAAATCACCCATTAATCGGTGAAATCATCTTAATTATTTTTTACCCGGGGTTGCAGCTTCCTGCTCAGCCTGGCGCAATGCACGTGAAGTAGTTACCGATACAATGGTATCTTCTTTGGCATTTGTAATAGTCAGTTTATCAACCTTCAAATCAGACACTTTTACCGATTTACCAACTTCCAATTCTGAGATGCTTACTTCAATAGCATCTAAATGATCTTTAGGTAAAGCCTTGATACGTAATTTCCTAAGTTTTTGCACCAGTTTACCACCGGTTTTAACACCTGGCGAAGTGCCGGTTAATTTAACAGGGATCTCAATGGTGATAGGCTTTTTATCGTCTAACAATAAAAAGTCAACATGGATGATCTGTTCAGTTAAAGGATGGAACTGAAGGTCTTTAATGATAGCCCTTGATTTTGTACCGGCAATGTCTAAGTCGATGAAATGAACAACCGGCGTATAAACTACGGCTTTCAAATCAGCTGCGGACACTGCAAAGTGGGTTTGGGTTGGCCCACCGTAAAGTACTGCCGGCACAAGTGCCTGGTAACGCAGTTCTTTAGCGTCTCGTTTCCCTACGTTCTCTCTTGGAGAACCGCTAATAGCAATTGATTTCATTTATTTGTTTTTATTTATTTATTCGTTCACTGTTGATGGTTCAAAGTTCATAGAAGAACCTTTTAGTCATCTTTTATTCTATCTTTCGTTCATAGTTAATGGTTCATAGTTCATAGCGCTTTTACCATGAACCATCAACCATGAACTATTCCACTTTAAACAACTGGCTTATTGAGCCGTGTTCATTTACGTTCATTATAGCCTTGGCAAACAGGTCGGCTGTGCTTAATACCTTTATTTTGCTGCTTTTATACTTCAGCGGTATGGTATCAGTAACTATCAGTTCGCTTAAAACCGATTTTTCAATTGTTTCGTAGGCGTTGCCTGATAATACCGGGTGTGTACAAACCGCACGTACGCTGCGCGCACCGCGTTCCATAATTAACCCTGCTGCTTTTGCCAATGTGCCGGCTGTATCGCATATATCATCAATCAGTACTATATCCTGGTCGGTCACATCCCCGATAAGGGTCATAGCTTCAATTTCGTTCGCGCGTTTGCGGCGTTTATCGCAGATGACCACGTCTGCTTTAAAATAACTGGCGAATGAACGGGCCCTGTACGAACCGCCCATATCCGGCGATGCAATAGTGATATTGCCCAGTCCAAGGCTTTTAATATATGGAACAAATATTATTGATGCATCGAGGTGATCTACCGGGATATCAAAAAATCCCTGTATCTGCGCCGCATGCAAATCCATCGTCATAATGCGGTTTATACCTGCAGCTACTAATATATTAGCTACCAATTTTGCACCGATGGCAACACGCGGTTTATCTTTCCTGTCCTGCCGGGCCAATCCGAAATAAGGGATAACCGCGGTAACGTAATGTGCAGATGCACGGCGGGCGGCATCACTCATCATCAGCAACTCCATCAGGTTATCTGTAGGCGGGTTGGTGCTCTGGATTAAAAAAACATCGCAGCCGCGTACAGAATCATTAAAATGTGGTTGAAATTCGCCATCGCTGAAACGCGAAATAACAACTTCGCCCAACTCCTGCCCATAAGCAGTAGCGATGTTCGCTGCCAGTACTGTTGTACCGGAGCCTGCAAATAACTTAATGGGGTTGAATTGTAAAGGCATTTTTTTTGATTTCGGAATTCGGATGTTCGATTTCGGATTTGGTCGATCCGATATTTTTGATCCGGTAAATATCCCCTCTTTAAAAAACAATTTCGGATTTTGAACATCTGTCCCGGAAATAAATCCGAAATCAAAAATCCGAAATCCGAAATAACATTGTTGCCCGACCAGGATTCGAACCTAGACAAACGGTACCAAAAACCGTCGTACTACCATTATACTATCAGGCAATCTCTTTTGAATAGCAATGCTTTCCAAAAAGGAATGCAAATATAGGACGATTTTTTTGTTATCAAAAGCTTTTTGTAAAAAGTGCAAAAATGTTAAGTCGCAAGTCCTTAGACTATTTTGTGTTTTTCTGACTTAGGGCTCAAGACTTTCGACTAACGACTCAAGACTAAACACCATGGCCTTCATTGATTTTTTAATAAAAACTTAACACATGCTGCAAAATATATTAAAGATAAAAGCCGTTTCAAATACAATTAACCTTTTATAAAATTAACATCTAAAATTAAAAACTATGAGCACTCAAGTTGAAATCATGACTGCAGAAGAAGTTGCAAACAGGCTTGTACAGCTATGCCGCGAAGGCAAAAATGTTGATGCGATAAATGAATTGTATGATGAAAACATCATAAGCCACGAGCCGGAAGGTTCGCCGATGACGAAAAAAGTTGGTAAACAAGCTGTTTTGGATGCCACAAATCATTGGATTAGCTCGGTTGAAGAAATACATGAAGCTTATATTTCAAACCCTGTCGTAGCCGATAATCACTTTTCATGCACAATGAAAGTGGATGCGACTTATAAAGAACACGGCAGAAATGTAATGAATGAATTATGCGTATTTGAAGTTAGGGATGGTAAAATTGTACGCGAGCACTTTTTTTATAATACGGGTAATTGATATTCAGCAAAAATAAAACAATGAATTAAGGGGCGATGCCCCTTTTTTGTTGTTGTACTTTTAGTTTATCGGTTATTCCTGTTCAGTTACTGCCGGCTAAAGAAAAACCGTTAAAGTGTAAAAATATTCCAATATTCATAAAAACCGTTGTTAATAAATGTTGTTCCTGAATATTATTAACCTGCATTAAATTAACCAATAAATTTTAAAGCTATGAGTACGAAAGTAGAAACATCGACTGCAAGGGAAGGCAAAAATATTGGGAAACATAAAACCGGGACACGTGAAGAGTGGCTTGCAGCACGCCTCAAACTGCTTGAGGCGGAAAAAGAACTAACGCGGCGCAGCGACGAGCTTGCGCGACAACGCCAGGAGTTGCCCTGGGTACCAATTGATAAAGATTACCGGTTCGAGACCGATGAAGGGAGCGCCTCGCTGGCAGATCTCTTCAGAGGACGCTCGCAGCTTCTCATCTACCACTTTATGTTTGGACCAGACTATAAGGCAGGGTGTCCGGCCTGTTCGTCAATTGCAGATGGGTTCGACGGCATTGTGGTCCACCTTGCGAACCACGATGTCACGCTTTCGGCAGTGTCACGGGCCCCGCTTGCGAAGCTGCTGGCATACAAGCAGCTGATGGGCTGGAGCTTTCCCTGGGCCTCCTCCTTCGGCAGCGATTTCAACTTCGACTTCACCGCCTCGCTCACCGAAGAGCAACAGCGCGAGGGTGCCGAATACAACTACCGGCGTGAAAAGCCATTTAAAACAAACGGAATAGCCGACTCCCTGACCAAACGCGGCGAAGAGCCTGTCGCGGAGAATGCAGGCACGACAGGAACTGATCTGGCCACCTACACGCGGGAGAGGCCTGGCATGAGCGCCTTCGTGCTTGAGGATGGCATCGTTTACCATACCTATTCCGCTTATTCGCGTGGACTGGATGGCCTTTGGGGCATGTACCAATGGCTTGACCGGGCACCCAAAGGACGAAACGAGACGGGTAGCTGGGTTCGCCGCAATGACGAGTATGATTCGCACCCTTAAAACCTTGTCCCGGGTAGATGCCTGGCGGAGGCGCACACATGGCACCCGCCATTACCGCGAAAGCGACCCGGGACGGCGGCAACGTGCATCGGCGAAGATAAAGGATAATGATGATCTGCATATGAAAACACCGAAAAATATCAACGTTCTATTCGTCGCCGGTTTTGGCCCGATTGTTCGGGACCCGGTTGCAAGTCGAAAGCTCTATTCTGAAACATTGGGAATATCGTTTCAAGAAGATGCCGGTGGCTATTTGCATACAGGCGGGCTGGATGGTGTAAAGCATTTTGCTCTGTGGCCATTGGCACAAGCCGCTGAGTCTTGCTTTGACACGGATCAATGGCCCGGAGATGTTCCCGTGCCACAAGCATGGATGGAATTTGACGTATTGAATATTGAAAAAGCCACAGAGGAGCTTAAGTCGCAGGGCTACGAACTATTGGTTGCGATGCGAAAGGAACCCTGGGGTCAGGTGGTTACGCGGCTGTTGGGGCCGGAAGGCCTGCTGGTGGGCATAACCCATACGCCATCGATGCGGAGATGAATTCTTGCTATCTGCCCTCCTAACAATAATCGGTTTGCCGCACGACACAGACTTAAAGTAGTATTGAAGTATGGTTGCTGAACGAATTTACCGACAAACCTTTTTTGGCGTTTCGGCGCTGATCTTCGTTGCCAGTGCGGCGTTGACCATCGTTTGGGGCATATCTATGTCTGCCATGGGCGGAATGCCGATGCCCGGCGGCTGGACGATGTCGATGACTTGGATGACGGGACCGAACTGGATCAGCGCAGCCGCCGCGTTCCTTGGCATGTGGGTTTTGATGATGGTTGCGATGATGATGCCATCCCTGGTGCCAATGCTGTTTCGCTACCGCCAGGCTGTCGGGGCAGCGGGCGGGACGCACCTGGGTTGGCTGACCGCATTGGCAGGTCTGGGATACTTTTTTGTATGGACAGTTTTCGGAATGGCTATATTTCCGCTGGGCATCGTGCTGACGAACTTCGAGATGCAACAACCGGCATTGGCACGCACTGTTCCACTCGTCAGTGGCGTAATCTTCCTGGTTGCAGGTGGGCTCCAGTTCACGGCATGGAAGGCAGGTCACCTTGCCTGTTGCCGGGAGGCGCCGGATTGCGGACGGGCAATACCGGCCAACTCAGCCGCGGCCTGGCGACAAGGGCTGCGCTTTGGCCTTCACTGCAGCCAATGCTGTTTCGGATTAATGGCAATTCTGCTCGTCATCGGGGTCATGGACCTTCGTGCAATGGTTGTCGTGGCAGCAGCGATTACCATCGAACGTCTTGCCCCAGCCGGCGAGCGAGTCGCCCGAATCACCGGGGTTGTGGCCATTGCGGTAGGGTTGTTTCTGATCGTGCAGGCTGCGGGAATCGGATAGCACATTGTTGCCATGCCTAGCGACATCCGCGTTAACGTATCGGCAAATCCTCACGCGGCGGCGAGGTAATAAAAATTCGCAAAAAATAAAAATCTGTTGCGTAAGCAGCTAATTGTATACTAAAATCTTCCCGGATCGCGACTGGTGTGAAAAACGGCTGTTACATTTACCAAATTTTCATTTTCTTCAATATCATAAACTAACTGATCACCCAAACCAGCTCTTTGCTCCTCATACCAATCATAAGAGTCCTGCAAGTCGTCGGTGGCTGTCTGAAGTATTTCTATGTGAAATTTCATGAACGGAAGAACCGTTTTCTAACTTCTTCCCAAGGCTCGGATTTTATTTTCCCTGCCTTAAAGTCACGTTCTCTTCGAAGTATTTCGGTTTTTTGCGCTTCTGACAAGCCATCTGATTGGGTTTCGGTGCTATAGCTATATTTGTGGCTGGTTAAAAAATCAAGCAAAGCCCGTTCTTCCTGCTCATCATTAATATTGACCAATAATGTTGTCATATTAACAAATTTACAAATTAATCCTCAATCACCACCCCCATCGCGCAGAATTTATTGATCCTTTCTGTAACCAGCTCATCAACATTGCGATCTTTTAATACTTTTAAATCTTTTAAGAGTTGTTTTTTGAGCGTTGCGGCCATGGCAACCGGGTCCTGGTGGGCGCCGCCGAGGGGTTCTTTTATAACGCCATCAATCAGCTTGTTCTTCAACATGTCTGTTGAGGTAAGTTTCAGCATTTCTGCCGCCCTTTCCTTATATTACCAGGTTTTGAAAAGAATGGTTGAACAATTTTCAGGAGAAATTACCGAATACCATGAGTTTTCCAGCATCATTACCTTATCGCCAATGGCTAAGCCCAAAGCCCCGCCGGATGCCCCTTCGCCTATGATCACGCAAATTACCGGCACTTTCAGGATAGCCATTTCGAGTAAATTACGCGCTATGGCCTCGCCCTGTCCGCGCTCTTCAGCTTCAAGGCCCGGAAAAGCCCCAGGCGTATCAATCAGCGTAATAACGGGTTTATTGAATTTTTCAGCAAGCTTCATCAGCCGCAGGGCTTTACGGTATCCTTCGGGGTTTGGCATACCAAAATTACGGTATTGCCGCTCCTTGGTGTTCTTTCCTTTTTGGTGACCGATAAACATAGCTGTCTGCCCATGTATGGTACCAAATCCGCCTACAATGGCCTTATCGTCGCCAACTGTCCGGTCGCCGTGCAATTCGATAAACTCGTCGCACATCAATTCAATATATTGCAGGGTATACGGCCTTTCGGGATGACGGGCTATCTGTACCTTTTGCCAGCCGGTAAGGTTAGTATATATCTCATGCTTGGCAGCCTCCAGCTTATTTTCCAGCTCGGTGATTGTTGCCGACATGTCCAGCTTGTTCTTGTCTTCAACCTGTTTAACCTTATCTATCTGCAATTGCAGGTCGGCCAGGGGTTTTTCAAAGTCAAAAGTAATCTTCATACACTTACTTTATTAGGGGGCGCTAAATTAACTAAATCAAATGGTATTTTTTAATTACCTTTTTGTAAAGACTCAAACTTGTTAACCTGCTGCTGCGATAAAAAACCCCGGGTAGCTAAACAAGCTTGCAAAATGGCATTTCTAAGTTCGCCCTGGTATAATCCATACCTGTTGGCATAAAATATAAGCGAACCATTATCAAATTTATTAACCCGGAACAGGCTGTCAATCGTTTTTTCATTATTAATGATGATCAAACCCATTTCTACTTTTTTACGGTGCAGTTCTTTTGCTATGGCGCTAATCTTGATAACCTGGATCGGGCTTAAACTAATTTCCTTTTTTAATTTAATCACCTTATCAGGTAATGGATAGCGATTTAATTCGGCAGCTAATGACATGCCGCAATCGTCATCGCCATTAATCAGCGCGTTGTATTGTTCATAGCTTAAAGTTTTTAAGGGCGAATGTTTTACAGTACTATCTGCCGTGGTTTGCGCATTAGCGCTGTTATAAAATAATATAAGTATAAATACAGGTAATAGTTTTAGCATAGACGTATATTTTCTGCAAAATTGGGAATTATTATGCTATTATTGCTTAGAGACATTTCAAAAACGATAAAAAACATTGCTTACTCATCATCACAATCTAAAAAATATCTTTTTCCTGTACAGGAAATAGCACATCAGCCACTCCAATCCAAAAACGCACGCGGCGCCAACCAAAACCTTTAATAGTTCACCGGCATTAACCCAGCTTAAGACCCCACTTGAGATACCATAAATATATTCGGTAAACCACCTGTCGCCCACAATTTCAAAAAACAGGTAAATGAAAAGGGAGTTCATGCCTACTATGGTGAAAAAGGTTAAATGTTTACGATGGTCTTTCATATCGATCCACCAATATGAAAGCGACAAAAACAATAAGCACCATCCTAATGAGACGATGGTAAAGGAGGTGGTTGCAATTCTTTTGATAATAGGCGTTATGCCAAAATAATCCAAACCATAACCGACAACCAGGCAAATTAACGCCCATATTAGTAAATATTTTAACTTATCCTTACTGCTGAGCAACAGTTTGCCAATCAATGCCCCGGCAATGGTATGCACGGCGGTGGGGATACAATTAATGGCTACCCAGCCGCCCTTGTTAATTTTGTTCATCAATATGGTGTCGATATAATTGCCCAAATTATGCTGGTCGGTAAATGGCAGGTTAAAGCCGGGGACATTGGTGAACCTGTATAATATTTCGGTTAATAATAACAGCCCGATGCATACACCAATTTGCGCCACATTGCTCCACCTGAAAATAAGAAATGCAACCAAAGTTGTAAATGAAAGCTGCGTTAAAACATCCCAAAGTTCAAACGACAAACCTTTAGGGCGAACTGCATAATCTAAAACGCCCCAAAAGAACAGCCAGCCGCAACGTTTTAGTATTTTTTTAAACGACTGGTTCCAGGTAACGCCGTTAGCCCATTGCTTATTTAACGAAAAAGCCATGGCAACCCCTGCCACAAACATAAAGGCCGGCTGCACCAAATCCCAAAAATGGAGGCCATGCCAGGGGTGATGTGTAAACTGCACGATGAAATGGTTAAAACCTTCTCCTTTTGAATGTTCATATAAATAATCATATAAACCGGTTGATTCTATGGCGAGCAATACCATAATAAACCCGCGCAGGAAATCAAGCGAAAGTAAACGCCCGGATATGGAATTTGAATTTTGTGTTGCAAGCATCTTGGCTCGTTGCTGGTTGCGAAAATTTAAGGGGTATTTTTAATTATTAACTTCCTCAACTAAAGTAAAATAAAATAATTGAAATACTTGTAAACGATTATACGGGTTAGCCTGATAAGCGCATTAATGCGATTCATAATAATCTTAAATTATTACTTAAAAAAAAAGGATTCGCATTAAACAAGGGAACAGATTACGATGGGAGGTTAGGTTAGTATGGTAATAGATGAATTGCGGTTATGTTATCTGCTTTTACCATTCATCACCGACCATTACTGTTAAGAGGTAAACGAGGCGTCTTACAATTTTAAAAAAGACATACAGGCCCCCAACTAATATCAAAGCAAAGCATAATACTATGAATATTGGGTTTAACCACGATACTTCGGAAAGCATTGCCTCCACACACATGATGAGTAAACAACCTGTTAAGAAGTAACAGAAGGCTAACAGTTTCTTAATCAATCTGTTCATGCGTTTTTAAACGAATGCCCGCCTTTAAAAGTTACAGATTGAACAGCTATATTTATCCACTTCTGTCTATCTTCTTTGAATAGGGATTTTGGCGAGTAAAATTGGCCAGTTTTTAATCAAAAAACTGGAATTTACTTTAGCAAGCGACTGAATTTTGAGGGGCTTTTCACACTATTTTCCATGATCCAAATAAACCTGTTATTCCCATTTGAAAGATTTTATGGATAACGGGCCGATGATGAATGTCCAAATGATGAGGCCGCCAACTGTTAGGGGCATTTGCCAGATATGAGTGCCCTCAAAGGCTATTTTCCGGAGGCCGTCCACAAAAAAAGTGAGGGGCAGCATACTGCAAAATTGCTGCAGCCAATGCGGGTAATTTTCTATTGGAAAGAACAACCCGCAAAGCAGGATTTGCGGGAGGACTATTGTATTGGCAATTGGGGCTATAGAATTTTCGTTTTGCACCATGCCGCTTATTATAAACCCAATCCCCATAAAAATATATAGCCCGAAAAGCGAGAAAACCAGCATCTCCAGGAAGGTGGCAATGCCATTCACCAATGTAAACCGGAATACAAAATAACCCAGCGCAACCATAATTATGAAGCTGATGATATGAAAAAACAGTCTGCTTAACATCTCGCCCGCAATAATAGAGCGCCGTCTTACAGGCGTGGCCCTTAGCCGCTTAAACACCAGGCTTTTGCGAAGGCTGAATAACAGGAACGAAGAGCCATATACCCCTGCCATAAGCAAGGAAAAACCTAACTGGCCGGGCAAAATAAAATCAATAGAACGGTAAATACGGCCCGGTTGCTTCGTTACCGAAAGGGTGGCTACAGAAAAATTGCCGGGAAAAACTTGTTGATCAATTTTCCCGATAGCATTATTAAGCAAAACTTCAAGCAGTTCAGGGCTTGCGGCGGAAGAGCCTGCCGCCTGCAGATGAACGTTATAATGCGGTAAACCGGACACACTTTTGCTTGTTGTGATATTGAGGATGGCAACAATACGCCCTTTCGCCAACCCCTCCGATTGTTCTGCCGCTGACAATCCCCTTTGCAAACTTATGGATGGAATTTTTTTAATGGCATTGAATACCGTGTTTGCCGTATCGCAGCCCTGTGCTATCGCCACTTTCAATACGGGCGCCGGGTTGGGTACGATTGATCCAAACACCGTAATAAAAATAATGGGGAACAGCAATGAAAAAACAATGGAAGTTGGGCTCCGGAGTGTGGCAAGTAAACTAAATTTTGAAATTGTGAAAGCAGCCTTTGCCTGGTTAGTACGGTGAATCATATATAACAAATATAGGTACAAGTTTTTTTGTTTTATGACTTGCACTGTTGTCCTAAAATACACCTTAAAAGGTCGTAAAAACACCCGGTTTTATTACCCGGACAAGAGTATATTTGATCAATTAAAAACCTATATAATGAAAGCAAGCAATATCACCATTATGTTTAATGGCAACACCGAGGCTGCCTTTAACTTTTACAAATCGGTATTTGGCGGGGAATTTATCACTTTATCGCGGATGAAAGATATTCCCGGCGATCACCCTATGTCGCCTGAGGCAGCGGAAAAGATTCTGTACGTTTCTTTACCTGTTGGCAACTCGGTAATAATGGGCATGGATGTACCGGAAAGCATGCCGCCAACAAATGCAGGTAATAACTTTATGGTATCATTGGATACCAGCAGTGAAGAAGAAAATACCCAGATATTTAATAGCCTGTCAGAAGGAGGGCATGTTATGATGCCGCTTGGCCACCAGTTTTGGGGTGCTTTTTTTGGCATGGTAACCGATAAGTTCGGTATTCAGTGGATGATCAGTTACGTGAAGGAACAATAAAACACAGTTCACGCAAATACGGTTTATAATCAGATAAGGCAGGTGGCTGAAGGCTATTCGCTTTTTTTGAACAAACAGCCGTAGCGATAACTATAAGATGTTTTTGATAGTAATAACGCCAAATATGGATGTGCCGGTTAAAATTAACACTTTGCCGGCATTGATGTCTTGAGGCACAAAGGTTCGCTTATCATCAATGGTCGCAAGGAAGAGGCTTTGATCGGCCTCTACGCGCCAATTAGAAGGAACCCTTAATTTAGTTTCGCTCATTACCTGGGAGATATCTAATACAACTACTCCCTGTATATCGGCATTGCTAAAATCCAGTTTTGTAGCGCCAAACAGGCTGGAAATTCTGCCGCCTTTAAAATCTTTTGAAATAATGGTTCTTTTTGTTTCGCCGAATACAACGGTTGTGTTAACATAATCTGCCGGGTTACCTGTTAAAGGTGATGCTGTGTTTGTCATGATATTAATTTTCATCAATATTATAAAACAAGATAAGGTTTAAAAAGTGAAAGCCTGCCGGATGTTTAAAATAGTCGGTAAATGTGGGGGTTATCTCGGTAAATATAATTCACTGTAATTGTTTGACTTGCGTCTGACGTTAACAGAAATTCATCAGCGTTTCATGGGATTTGATTTATTCAGGATATTTATTTGATATATTAGTGCTCAAGCAATAAACCAATAAAGGCCTTAAATGAAAAGAGCAACAATAACATTAATAATTTTTACATTACTATCCGGCACTACAAAAGCCATTAATAAGGGAAAGACGGCTGTATCCAAAGATACCATCTTCACCCCCGCCTCCGTACTAAAAATTATGAAGCGTGTTGGCGACTGGCAGCTGCAATCATGGAAAACTGATGGTTTTAAGCATAAAAAAACTGACTGGACAAATGGCGCGCTGTACACCGGCCTGTTTGCGCTTGGCCAAACCAGCGGCGATGAAAAATATGACAAGGCGCTTATTGACATCGGCAACGATGTAAATTGGAACACAGGCAGCAATCGTCTGCTTGCAGATGATTATTGTGTTGGACAAACCTATTCGTTGTTATACATAAAGTATAAACAGCCGAAAATGATCGGGCCTTTTAAACAACAGGCCGACAGCATAGCAAGCTTGCCATTCAACGAATCGTTGGAATGGAAAAATAATATACAAAAACGTGAATGGGCCTGGTGCGATGCGTTGTTCATGGGGCCGACGGCACTGGCCTACTTGTCGACAGCTACGGGCGATTTGAAATATTTGGATAAAGCGGCCGGTCTTTGGTGGAAAACGACTGATTATCTGTATGACCCACAGGCACACCTATACTCGCGGGACGGCAGTTATCTGAACAAAAAGGAAAAAAACGGCGAAAAAGTATTTTGGTCGCGGGGAAATGGCTGGGTGCTGGCCGGGCTGGCGAGGGTAATAGAAAATATGCCCGCTAATTACCCCGGAAGGCAAAAATTTGTTGATCAGTTTAAAGATATGGCTGCAAAAATAGCCTCCCTGCAACAACCTGATGGCAGCTGGCATGCGTCCCTGCTCGACCCTGACAGCTACCCCATAAAAGAGACCAGTGGAACAGGTTTTTATTGTTATGCCATTTTATGGGGCATCAACCATGGCATCTTAAATAAATCCCAATTCCTTCCTGTGGTTAAAAAAGCATGGATTGCCATGGTTACATCAGTTCAGCCGGATGGCATGCTGGGTTATGTGCAACCCATCGGCGGTAGTCCTGATAAAGTAACTGAACAAAGCAATGAGGTTTACGGAACGGGCGCATTTTTGCTTGCCGGGGCGCAACTTTATGAGTATATTGGTAAACATAAAGGGAAACTATGATCCCCAAGTTATACCGTAAGTTGCAGGTGGCAACACCAGTGACGGCGGAAACAAGATAAGAAAAAAGTAGCATTAAATAGTATGAAGAAAATTCAATTGACCCTTAGCAAATGGCTAATTTTGATTTTAGTTAGCTTTATAATTACGCTTTCTTTTGGTTCAGAAGCTATGGCACAGCAGAAAAATTATATGTACAGAATAGCAAAAATTCAAGTCGACCCTTCGCAACTGGATAAATATAACATTGCCCTAAAGGAACAAATGACCACTGCTATCCGTGTTGAACCCGGCGTGCTAAGTTATTACGCTGTCGCCGATAAAAAAGACCCCTCACACATTACAATCTTTGAAACATACGCTGATTCAGCTGCATACAAAGCCCATATTCAGGCACCACATTTTAAAAAGTATAAAGAAACAGTTCAGCACATGGTTACATCACTGGAAGTAATAGATGTTGATTTAATTGGTGCTGCAAAGAAATCGGGAATGTAATTTCATTTTGACCTAAACCGTTATATAGTTACCTTATTTTATCTTGCACAAGTAAACTTCTCAACCTAAAAAGCATGGGTATTAAACGCCGCACATTTATAAAAAACACACTGATTGCAGGTGCAGGGGTTGCTTTGGCCCCTAATATTATATCAGCGCACCCGGCTGCAACTTTAAATGCCGAAAATATAAACAAGTTGTCAGCCGCCACAGGCAAAAAGGTTATCGTTGCCGGGGCTGGTATCAGCGGCCTTTGCTGCGCTTATGAACTGATTAAAAGCGGGCATGAAGTGGTTGTTTTAGAAGCATCAGGCAGGTACGGCGGCCATGTTTTTACCGGGCGTGATGGTTTATCCGATGGCTTATATGCCGATTTTGGCGCAGACCATATCACCAAACCTGGTTATGAACGTTTTTTTGATTATGTAAACGAGTTTAACCTTACCGCCATTCCCTATCCCAATGCCGAGGGCTCCGAAGCTGCAGCTGATGGGAACCAGCTTAAAATGATAGGCGGCAAGTTTTATACTGCCGAAATGCTGAAAGACCCGGCCGTATTAACAGGGTTTGGTTTTAACGACCGAGAGGTTAAATTCCTGTCGCAAAATCCATTTTATGCCTTAAGCTCATTATTTCTTAAATCCTACACAGGTAAATTTACTGACCCAAATCAACCGTTCGGGGTGGGTTATGATGATTACGATAAAATTGCAATTGCCGATATTTATAAAAAAGAAGGCGCCTCACCGGCTGCGCTTCGTTTTTTAGGTGGCCATCATGCCAACGCGCTTTACCATTTATGGCGGGCAGCGATCATGGATTTTCGTGGAATCCCCGCGTCTGAGGGCGATACTTATCATCTTAAAGACGGCAACGAACAGCTGCCCATGGCC
>Ga0207033_1012_pt1 | contig 44963 bp, 43 predicted proteins | sample Alteio_BWMinCont_35_FD_153262 | JGI IMG/M metagenome (GOLD analysis project Ga0207033, IMG submission 153262) | Enriched cells from forest soil in Barre Woods Harvard Forest LTER site, Petersham, Massachusetts, United States -... | ecosystem: Environmental > Terrestrial > Soil > Temperate forest >... | reverse complement strand
GCATTTAAGAGACCAGGGAACAGTCGCAACGACCAATCCGGCAGATCATCAAACAGGGCTTCAAAAGCCGGCGACGGACCAAAAAGACCATCCACTTCAAGAGGCAAATCCACACCAGGTACCGGACAAACCGATTTCAATAAACCAGAAAAAAAATATAGTAGTGACCGCGGTGGCGAAAAAAAATCTTTTTCATCATCCGGAAGCAAACCTTATCAAAGCAGGCAAAGCGATGGTGATAAACCCGCCAGCAGCTTTAGCGGGGGTGAGAAACGCTCGTCATCACAAAGAAGCCGCCCGTACACCGGCAGGCCCGCTGATAATGATGACAGGCCAAAAAGAAGCCCCGATAGCTATCGGGGTGGCGGCGAATCATCCGGCCCCAAAAAAGCATTTGCGCCAAAAAGCAGGCCTTATACAGGCAGGGTGGCTGATAATGATGAGAGGCCAAAAAGGAATTTTGGCGGTGAGTCAAGAGATAAGCAGCCTTTTTCGCCAAAGGGCAAATCATATTCAGGCAGGTCAAACGATAATGATGACAGGCCAAAAAGAGCATATGGTGGTGAATCATCCGATGGAAAAAAAACTTTTACTTCCCGTGGTAAGTCTTCTACCGGTTCATCCAGCAACGATGACAGGCCTAAAAGGAGTTCCGATAGCTATCGGAGCGGTACTGAAAAACCCGGTGAAAAAAAATTCACAGGCAGGTCATCTGACATTGGCGGTTTCAAAAAACGTGACGGAGAAAGACCCTATAGTTCCGACAGGCCACAACGTTCAAAATCAAATTACGATAAAATAACTCCCGACTCTGATGCACCTGCAAAAACTTTACGCGGCCGTAAAAAGGGCGCTGAGAGTAAAGATACCGGGCTAATCAGGCTAAACCGTTATATTTCAAATGCCGGGATTTGCTCACGCCGTAAAGCTGATGAGCTTATCGCTGCCGGTGTAGTATCTGTAAATGGTGTTGTAGTTTCTGAATTAGGGATAAAAGTTGATCCTCAAAAAGACGAAATACGCTATAATGGCGAAACACTTAAGCGCGAGAAAATGGTTTATGTATTGTTAAATAAACCCAAAGATTATATCACGACCACCGAAGACCCGCAGGAGCGCCGTACGGTAATGCACCTGGTTGAAAAGGCCAGCAAAGAACGTATTTATCCTATTGGTCGTTTAGATAGGAATACAACCGGACTGCTTTTAATGACCAACGACGGCGACCTTGCCGATAAACTTTCGCACCCGAAAAATAATATTGTTAAACTTTACCAGGTTGAGCTCAATAAAAGCCTAACCCAGGGCGACCTGAATAAAATAAGCTATGGCCTTGAACTGGAAGACGGTTTAATTAAACCCGATTCCATATCCTACGTATCAGGGGGATCAAAAAGAGAAGTAGGCATACAGATACACAGCGGCAAAAACCGCATTGTTCGTCGTATGTTTGAACATTTGGGCTATGAAGTTGTAAAACTTGACAGAGCGGTATATGCCAATCTAACCAAAAAAGACCTCCCCCGCGGCCGCTGGCGCTTTCTTGAAGAAAGTGAAGTGATACAGCTGAAGCACTTGATTTAGTGATTAGTGATTGGAGGTTAGAGATTAGTTATTAAAAAAAATTGAGGTCAAGATGTTGTAATGTTACACATCCCTTAACGTCCGGACTTTTTCTAATCTCTAATCACCGATCTCTAATCACTGATCTAAACCAAAATCACTATCTTGCAGCCAATTTCCAATTCGTCCTAAAATGAAAAAATTACTGCTGATAATTTCACTGTTGTTCCCGGTGCTTATTTATGCACAACATAAAAAAACAACCCCGTCAAGCTACGATCTGCTGATTGGCACTTATACCAAAGGTAAAAGCAAAGGCATTTACGTTTACCGCTTTTATGCCGAAACAGGCAAATTGGCGTATTTAAATGAAATTGACGATGTAAATAACCCATCGTACCTGTGTGTTGCTGCAAATAATAAATTTGTTTACGCAGTAAATGAAACCGGTAAAAACGGTGAAGTAAGCTCATTTACTTTCGAGCCCAAACTTGGTAAGCTTGTATTTATAAATAAACAATCATCAAAAGGGGCCGATCCATGTTATGTTTCTGTAGATGAAGATCAAAAAAACGTATTTGTAGCTAATTATAGCAGCGGAAGCCTGGCTGTTTTACCTGTAAATAAGGATGGTTCCCTTAGCCCTGTGTCTCAGCTTGTGCAGGACGAAGGTCACGGTGTAAATAAAGAAAGGCAGGAAGGCCCGCATGTTCATATCGCCATGCTGTCGCCCGATGAAAAATATTTGTTATACAGCGATTTAGGTACTGATAAATTGAATATCACGAGATACCACGCCTCCCACCCTGAACCGTTAACTCCTGCTTCACCCGCGTTTGTAAGTGTAAAGGATGGTGAAGGCCCGCGCCATATTGTTTTCTCGAATGATAAAAAACATGTATACTTAGTTACAGAAATGGGATCGGCAGTGCATGTTTTTGATTATAATAGCGGCAAGCTAAAGGAAAAACAATCCATTACCTTATTAAGCGATGGGTTTAAAGGCCAAACGGCAGGGGCTGCCATTCATATATCCCCCGACGGCAGGTTTTTATATGCCTCGAACCGTTTGGAAACTAACGAAATTTCTGTTTATGCCATAAACACTGATAATGGCGAACTTATATTTGTTCAAAGGGTATCAAGCAATGGTAAAAACCCCCGTGATTTTGCAATTGACCCCCAGGGCAACTTCCTGGTATTAGCCAACCAGGACAGCGACAGTATTTATGTTTACAGAATTGACAAAAGCAATGGAAAGCTAAGCCGGACATCAATGGGCCTTGACATTGGCAACCCGGTTTGTTTGAAATTTGCACCGGCGGAGTAGGCTTTTTAGGTGAGGGGTAAAAACGAAAAGGCCGATTTAATGTATAGACAACTTTAACTCTTTTCCTATCCCTAACTTAATTAATCTATAAAGGGTGTTTAGTTGTATATCAGCCTTACCTGTTTCAATTTTTGAAATATAGTTTCGGGTAGTCCCGCTATTCCTTGCAACTTCTCCTTGTGACAGGCCGGCCTCTTCCCTGGCGGTTTTTAAAAGTTGTCCTATTTTAGGACTTGTGCTTAACCTGCTTACCAAGTGGCTATCCTTATAAAGCGTATCAGGATCTAAATCCAATGCACCTGTTATTACCTTTCCGCTTGGCAGAGTAATGGTTTGTTTTAAATTGTTCCAAATTATTGTATTATCAGCTGAAACACTTGCCTGTTTAAATACCTCCCAATCTTTTAAACGATCAAAAGGATTGTCACCGTTCGATATGGCTGATGCTATTTTTTGGCTTAAATCTATTTTACGCTCATCCCCGTTAGTCCAAAGGGTATAAAGAGTATAAGGTTGCTCTATATTTGTTATCATTAAAATCCTTGGCAGCTTTTTCATAAATTCTTTATTTGAGGATTAAGCGCCTTAAATAAGGCTAATAAATCATTTTCGTTTTCGGTTATTATTTCTTTTACCTTTCTTAGTTGGGGTATAGGTAATAAATCTCTTATTATTTCTTTACCGGTAATTGATATGACAGCCTCAAATTCGTTGTAAATCGCATGAATATGTGGTGGCAAATGATCGTTTGAATAAACATTTATTTTTATTCCATCAATCAACTCAAATAAAGGCATAATGCAAAGATAGTAATAGTACCTAATTAGGTGGCAATATTTAATGCACTTTTTTAAATATTTCTTAAGTTTGATCCCTAAGTTGGTATAATCAATCGCTTTTACTTTCTCCCCTTTATTAGTTATCTTTGTATAAATCGTTTAATGATGGATGAGCTACTTAACAGAATAACTATTGTGCCGGGCTTGTGTGGCGGAAGGCCCACCATAAGAGGGAAGCGCATGACTGTAACCATGGTATTAGAAAATCTGTCTGCCGGTGATAGCTTTTCTGATATTTTAGAGGATTTTCCGTTTTTGGAAAAGGAAGACTTATATGCCTGTTTGCTATACGCTGCAAAATTATCCGAGTTATCACCTGTTTCGAGCGACGTATTGTTGCATAACTCATGACCTATTTGATAGATGTCAATTTGCCGAAAAGCTTTTCACTTATAAAAACCATTTCTTGTTTGTTTGTAATAAACATATCGGATGAAATGCCCGATAATGAAATATGGAAAATGGCTTTTGCTAATAAGTATACAATTCTTACACGAGATAAAGATTTTTATTACAGGGCAATGCAATCTGATAAACTCCCTAAGATTGTTTTGTTTAGGCTCGGCAATTGTCGAAGCAAAGAATTGTTGGAGTATTTCAAAAGAAACCTTACGACTATCGAAGACCACCTTGTCCGGCATCACCTTTTAGTGTTATGGCCGAATGAAATACAAGTTGTAATTTAATGTTAGTTTTTAGGCAATAGGTAAAAAGTAGAAACCGCTACAAAAACCATTCGTCCTTTACCTTCCACACTAAACCCTTTCCTTGCACCGCTCAATTACCTCTATATAATAATTTTCGTAGGCGGGAAGGATATTCGCAAGGTCAAATTGTTTGGCGCGTTCGAGGGCGTTGTTTTTAAATAGCTGCAGCCGTTGTTCATCTTCAAGGATGTAGATCGCTTTTTCAGCCATGCCGTCAACATCGCCGACTTCTTTCAGGAAACCGGTAACACCTTCAACATTCAATTCGGGCAAACCGCCGGCGTTTGAGCTCACTACAGGCACTTTACAGGCCATAGCTTCAAGGGCGGCCAAACCAAAGCTCTCTGATTCCGAAGGCATCAAAAAGAGGTCGGACACGGATAATATTTCTTCAATGGCATCCTGTTTACCTAAAAAGCGTATATCATCGCTCACACCCAGGTCGCGACTTAGTTGTTCACAACGCGAACGCTCGCCCCCATCGCCCACCATCAGGAGTTTTGCCGGAATTTTCTTAATTAGTTTTGCAAATATCTTTATTACATCTTCGGTACGCTTTACTTTGCGGAAATTGGAAGTATGCACAATTATTTTCTCACCAAATGGCGCTATCGCTTTTTTAAAGTGGTCTTTGGGTTTAAGACTAAAGCGTTTAAGGTCGATAAAGTTGGGAATTACCCTGATATCGTTCTCAATATCAAAATACTTGTACGTATCGCTTCTCAAATGTTCCGAAACTGCGGTAACCCCGTCTGATTTATTAATTGAAAAAGTAACCACTGGCTTAAAAGTGCTATCCCTGCCTACAAGCGTAATATCAGTGCCGTGAAGCGTAGTAACTACCGGGATATATATACCATAGGTTAACAGTATCTGTTTCGCCATAAACGCTGCAGAAGCGTGGGGGATAGCATAATGCACGTGCAGAATATCCAACTTTTCAAAACGTACCACATCAACTAACCGGCTGGCTAATGCAAGTTCATAGGGTGGAAAATCAAAAAGCGGGTAATTAGATACCGAAACCTCGTGATAAAATAGATTTTCGGAAAAGAGGTCAAGCCTTGCCGGCTGGTTATAGGTTACAAAATGAACCTGGTGGCCACGGTCTGCAAGGCCCTTGCCAAGCTCTGTAGCTACAACCCCGCTTCCGCCGAAGGTTGGGTAACAAACTATTCCGATCTTCATTTAATAGGCTTTGCTGTTTAATGGTAATGAAACTACCGTGTGCTGCTTATGTTTACCATAGGTAGTATGCACACGGTAATTTCACTGCTGCAAGTTTAACAGCTATTTATTGGAATAGTGTTAAGCGGATGTAATTTGTTTAATGCGGAAGTCGGAATGTTTTTTAATGCGGAAGTCGGAATGTCGATTGCGGAATGATTTTAAGTGGCATTAATTCCGCATTTAGCATTTCGAATTCCGCATTAACCCTTAATCAAGCACTCGTGATCCACCATGTATTGCCGAAAGCATCGTTAACGCCTGCACTGCGGCCGTAGCTTTGGTCGGCGGGTTCGCTTTTGCTTGTGGCACCGTTTGCGAGGGCATTTTTATAAACCGCATCGCAATCGTCAACGTAAATGAATAAGCCGGCTGGTTGCGATTTATATATTTCGGTTGCATCTGCCATCATAATGACACTGCCGCCTATGCTTATTTCTGCGTGCATGATCAACTTTTCATCGCGCATTGCTTTAGAGCGTTCTTCTGCACCGAAAACTTTTTTCGTAAATTCGAGAAAAGCAGGCGCATTTTCTACAATCAAATAGGGCATTACCTGATTGTAGCCTTCGGGAACATTTAATGTTTTCATAACCATCTGTTTTTTTACCAAAATTAATGCTTGGGTAAACTCAATAATTGTAAAAACAGGACATTTTAAACATAACGGTATTCAGTTCCCTCTGCTTTGCCCGAGAAATAGAAACCGGGATGATAGCCAGTGAAAGCCTTTACATCATGAATAAAATGTGATTGGTCATAATAGCCGCACTCATAGGCTATGCGGGATAACGATTTTGTGCTGCGGTTCTGTTTTAAAGCATTGCTCAGGCGTACCAATCGTAAATACATCTTTGGACCGAAACCTGCATAAGCCTTAAATTTCCTGTCGAACTGGCGGACGGAAAGATTAAACTGGTATGCCAGCTCTGCAACAGTACTTATCCTATCCGAATGAATTACATGTTTTATTGAAGCCGCAATTGTATCATCCGTTAAACAGATGTTTAAAAGGCGTTTCTCCAGGAATGCGGTTAGTATTTCAACCCTTTTGCTGTTATCCCGGGCAATCATTATTCTTTCCTCCAGTTCACGCCCTTCAAGGCCTAAAAAGGTATCCAGATCGAGCATTTCGTTACTGGTTTCTTCTGATGGCACTTTAAAAAAATAAGGTACGGCAAAGGGATATATATAAACGCCAAAAATGCCGAAACTTTGTTTGGTCTCGAACCGCCTGTACTGGCTTGATTGAAAATGAACGCCAGATTGCCAGTTATGGGGCTGACCATCAGTAATAAGCTCGTCAAAACCAGCCTGGTAGTGAAACACCATTTCCACGCAACTATCGGCTATTGAGCGGTAGATATAGGAATCCTCCCCTTCTCCAAAATCGTGCTCCAGCACCCAAAAACACCTTACATAAGGCATTAAGTGGATTGGGGGTGGGATGGTGAGGTATTTCATTTACGAATTACGATTTTAGATTTACGATTGGGGATTTTGGCTCCATCGAGTTTAATGATTAATATACAAAAATTACACCATTCCGCATTCGACAATTCGACTTCCGCATTAAAAACATTCTAAAATCGTAAATCTAAAATCGTAAATCCTACAGCCCTTTCGATATCGCCTGGTAAACCACGTCCTGTATCCTCGGCCTTATATTTAAGCTGGATAGCTTGCTGCCCACACTTGGGTTTACCCGGTTTGATAAAAATATATACACCAGGTTAAATCTAGGATCAACCCAAACGCAGGTGCCTGTAAAGCCCGTATGACCGTAAGCCTGAGGCGATGCAAATTGCGATGGATAATGATGATCGGCAATTGGATCCCATCTGTCAAAACCCAGGCCACGGCGGCTAACGTCTGATTGTTTGGCAGTAAACAAGTCTACCGTTGAAGGTTTAATATACTGAACGCCGCCATAAGTGCCGCGGTTTAACATCATCTGGTATAATATGGCCAGGTCATTTGCATCGCCAAACAAACCGGCATGGCCCGCTACACCCCCCATCAGGGCAGAGGTAGGGTCGTGAACGTAGCCATCAATCAGGGCATGGCGATAAACTTCCTCGTCCTCGGTTGGCGGTATACGATCAACACTAAAACGGTGCAGCGGTAAAAAGCCCGCAGTTTGCAAACCCAATGGATTATAAAGCTGCTGCTGCACATATACATTTTCAGGTGTTGAAGTAAGTGTTTCAATTATTTGCTGCATAATAATCATGCTCAAATCGCTGTAAACATATTGTCCTCTTGTTTTTAAAGGCGAGTTTAGTATCGTTGGCCACATTACCTCTTTAAAGTAATCTTTTCTTAGATAATAATTATCGTTCACTTTAGTAGGGTAGGCTGCTGACGAGTCTGTACTATGGTCCGTTGGTTGTACCACATCTACCGTTGGGATATCAGGCATCAGGCCTGCCTGGTGCTCTAATACTTCGCGAATGTGGATATCGTTTTTGTTGGTTTTACGGGCATCGGCAAGGTAATCGCCTATTGTAGCGTCCAGGTTTATTTTGCCCTGGTCATAAAGCAGCATGGTTTCCATTGTGGTTGCCGATACTTTAGTCATGGATGCCAAATCAAAAATATCAGTAATCTTATCTGGCAATACTTTACTATAGGTGTGATAGCCGTAAGCTTTATTAAATATCACCTTGCCGTCCTTCGCAACTAAAACCACGCAGCCAGGGGTGGCCTGGTTTAAAATGGCTTCGGCGGCTATATTGTCAATCTCCGTAAGATCGGATGAATTAATGCCGGCATCTTCAGGAACGGTATATTGCAAACGGATCTTATCGGTGGTAAAACCCATGCCTGCTTTGTAAACCAGCGATAAATCCCTGTTTAATTTTTGTGTTATTGCAACACCGCCGAAGATAGCCTGTGCGCAAAAAAATGCTGACACAGGTGAAACCCGATTACACCATATAACAGGGACAGAAATATTATTTAATCGTACCAATCCATTACTGCTGCCAAACAGCACAATAATTACATTTTTAATTTTTTGATTATAGTTTATAAAACTGGTGAGCATCGGGTTACCCAGATCGGTTTCATTTAGCTGGAGGATGACGGTATTATACAATTTCAGATCGAATGACAGGTCATCGAGGGTTTTTACACCTGCCTGTCCGGCAGGCAGGCCCGAATATTGATCGCCGTTAAATGACTGTACAGCGCTGTATTTATTCAGCAAACTGTCAAAACCGGTTGCGTAGGGGTTTGAAAAATGAACGCTTGCAATTTTTAATTTGTCGAGGTTTTGCAGAGGGATTATAAAAGAAGCATTGTTAAGCAATACGGTGAATTGCTGAACCAGCTTTTCTTCATCAACATAAGCTTTGCCCGTAAAAGGCGGGTTTTGCGCGCATGCCGAATTAAGTAAAATAAATCCTGATAAAATTAAAGTGTAAAACCGCCGGTTACTTTTTCTCATAAACTTTTTCGCCATTTATATATGTTTTTAACACTTTAATGTTGGGCAGTGCAGCCCCGTCTATTTTCATAATATCGTTATCAAGGATCACAAAATCGGCATATTTTCCCGGTTCAATGCTCCCTTTTTCTTTTTCTTCAAAGTTCGCCTTTGCCGCCCAGATGGTTATCCCTCTTAAAGCCTCTTCCCGGGTCAGGGCATTTTCGGGCTGAAAGCCACCTCTGGGGCCCCCCTTCAGATCTTTGCGTTCGACCGCAGCATAAAATGTGTACATAGGGTTAATGTTTTCAACCGGAAAATCGGTTCCTAATGGTAACCAACCATTTTGTTCAAGCAATTGTTTATATATGTAGGATGATTTTAATCGCTTTTTTCCCAGCCGGGCGCCCGCCCAGTACATGTCAGAGGTGGCGTGCGTAGGCTGTACAGATGGGATAATGCTGTACTCGCCAAATAATTTAATATCATCAGGCGATAACACTTGTGCATGCTCAATTCGCCAGCGGCGGTCGTTTTTACCTTTTAGCACACTTGCATATATCTTTAACATCACGCGGTTTGCCGAGTCGCCTATCGCATGGGTACACAACTGAAAGCCTTTGCCGGCTAATTTTTTTGCCACATCCATAAAATGCTGCTGGCTGCTCAATAAAAACCCGCGCCAGTTTTTTTGATCGGAATAAGGTTGTAATAAGCACGCACCCCTTGACCCCAAAGCACCATCGGCGTACATTTTAAATGCGCGAACATCAAGGCCAGGGGTTTTATAAACGCCGCGTTTAAATAAATAATCATAATTATCAGGGCTATCAGACAGCATAACATACATCCGCATTTTTAATGCGCCTTTATGTTGTAGCTGCGCAATTGTATTAACCATGGTATAAGGCAGGCCACAATCTTCAACAGTAGTTAACCCCACAGCAAAACAGTTGCTTTGCGCATCTAAAAACGCGGATTGTATAACAGCATCGGTTGGGGCTGGTATCTTTCGCTTTACCAAATCCCCGGCATTATCCACCAATAAACCGGTGAGCTTGCCATTTATAGTCTCAATTTTACCTCCGGGTATTGCTTGCCCCGGCTTAATGCCTGCTATATTCAGCGCAGCCTGGTTTACCAATATGGCATGCCCGTCAATACGGATTAACATCACCGGCCTTACGGGGAATATGGAATCTAACTTTGCCTTATTCGGGAAATCCTTTATCTTCCATTTATTCTGGTCCCATCCGCGGCCAATTATCCAGCCTTCCGGGTTTTTACGGGAGTAAGCGTTTACTGAGTCAACGACTTCTTGCCAGCTTTTTGTATTTTCCAGTTTAACCCCCTGCAAGCTTAAACCATAACTATAAAAATGCGCATGGGCGTCAATAAAGCCGGGATATACGGCTTTCCCACCTGCATCAACAACTTCGCGGGCAGTATATTTTTGTTCAAGGGTATCTGCATTACCAACTGCTATTATTTTACCGGCGTTAACCACAAATGCGTTAGCAGTGGTAAAATTGCTGTCGACAGTGTAAACCAATGCATTTTTAACAAGCATATCGGCATTGTACTCCTTTTGTTTACAGGCAATGGCCAGCATGAGAAGTATGAGCAAATTTTTTTTCATTGGGGTATTTGTATAAAAAGTGGCAAACTACAAAACTATATACAAAATCAAATGCATAAAGTTATGCTATCAAATAATTAATTTAGCGCCGGAAAGGATCCGCCCTATGGCGGAGAAGGGAATTTTTATAAAATGCCAGATATAATCCAGCTTTTACCGGATGCCGTAGCCAACCAGATTGCTGCGGGCGAAGTAGTACAGCGGCCTGCATCAGCTGTAAAAGAGTTGGTGGAGAATGCACTTGATGCCGGAGCTGATAAAATACAACTGATACTTAAAGAGGCTGGGAAATCGTTGATACAGGTGATCGATAATGGCTGCGGTATGAGCCTTACCGATGCGCGTATGAGTTTTGAGCGGCATGCTACTTCAAAAATACGTAAGGCCGAAGATTTGTTCGCGATCCGCACTATGGGTTTCAGGGGCGAAGCCCTGGCCTCCATAGCTGCTATAGCACAGGTTGAGCTAAAAACAAGAAGACATGAAGATGAGCTTGGTACTTGTATTTTTATTGAAGGATCAGAAGTTTTAAGCCAGGAAGCATGCTCGGCCAATACAGGGACATCAATCAGTGTTAAAAATTTGTTTTATAATACGCCGGCCCGCCGCAATTTTTTAAAAAGCAACCCGGTGGAAATGCGGCACATCATTGATGAATTTCACCGTGTGGCATTATCGCATCCGCTTGTGTTTTTTACCCTGCATCATGACGGGCAGGAAGTTTACCATTTACCTGCCGCAACACTTAAACAGCGCATTATACACCTGTTTGGCAGGGAGTACAATGAACGACTGGTTCCGGTTGAAGAAGATACATCAGTAATTAAACTGCGCGGATTTGTTGGCAAGCCTGAATATGCCCGGAAAACACGAGGCGAGCAATTCTTTTTTGTAAACAACCGCTTTATCAAGGATGCATATTTAAACCATGCCGTGCTGATGGCTTTTAAAGAACTGCTGCCCGAAGATACTTATCCTTTATACGTTTTGTTTATCGAGATTGATCCGGCTAAAATTGATATCAACGTACATCCCACAAAAACAGAAATAAAATACCAGGATGAACAAACTATATACGCCATTATCCGCTCGGCGGTGAAACGCTCTTTGGGCAGGTATAATATTACGCCCAGCCTTGATTTTGACAAGGATAGCGGTATTGAGCACCTGGTTACCTTAAAACCATTGGAAGAAATAGTTGCCCCGACAATTACTTTTAACCCGGACTTTAACCCTTTTAATGCAGATAAAAAAGTAGAACGTGAAATTCCTTTTTTGCGGAACAGCGGTGAATACCGCAGCTCCCCTATTCCGCAAAATTGGGATACTTTGTATGCTATCAGCAAAAAAGAAAGCACCTCGCAGCAGGAGATCCACGAAGAAAAAAGCATTTCTGTTGATGAACAGGATATAAGCAAACCCAGTGAGCGGCAACTGTTCCAGGTGCATAACAGGTTTATCCTGTCGCAGATAAAATCAGGGTTTATGGTGATCAACCAGCAGGCGGCGCACGAACGCATTTTGTACGAACGTTTTTTGCAGCAATTGCAAAATCATTCGGGTGTAAGCCAGCAAAGCCTTTTTCCGCAATCTGTTACATTAAATAGCAGCGATTTTGAACTATTAAAGGAACTTTTACCCGATATTCGCGCCCTGGGATTTGATATTCGCGAGTTTGGTAAAAACACAGTGGTAGTGGATGGCATCCCTGCAGATCTAAATAATGTTGGCGAACATGAACTGCTTGAACAATTGCTGGAAGGTTATAAAAACAACCAGGCAATTTTAAAATTAGATAAACGCGATAATTTAGCAAGATCACTTGCCAGGAACGCTGCAACGAAATCGGGCACAAAGATGTCATTAGAGGAAATGAATTTACTGATAGACCAGCTTTTTGCCTGCCAGATGCCAAACCTTGCTTTAAATGGCAAACTGGTAATAACAACGTTTACGTTGAATGAACTTTTAGAACGATTTGAAAAATAACCCGAAGTATTTAAAATATTTATGAACAGAAATAGTCAGTCACCCTTCGCAAATTTAACACCGGTTGTAAAAAACCTGCTGATCATTAACCTTATTTGTTTTATACCATTCATTGTATTAAGCGGTGATAAATACCAGGGTTTAGTTGTCGATAATTTAGGTTTATTTTATTTTGACTCGCCGCATTTCAGGGTTTGGCAAATCCTAACCTACATGTTTTTCCATGGTGGCTGGACACATATCCTGTTTAACATGTTCGCCTTATTTTCCTTTGGCCCTATCCTGGAGTACGCCATTGGACCGAAACGCTTTTTCAATCTTTATTTTATCTGCGGTATTGGCGCCGCTTTATTTCAAATGTTGGTGCAGGCCATTGAAGTACATTCGATGACGGGCGGTTTCACCTTGTCATTAACCGGAGCTACACAAGTTGACCCTGCGGTTTACGATAAATTAGCGGCCATTTATGGTGCCCCTACCATTGGCGCGTCCGGGGCCATTTTCGGCTTGCTTGTTGCTTTTGGCATGTTATACCCCGACCTTGAGTTGATGCTACTGTTCATACCAGTGCCGGTAAAAGCTAAATATATCATACCTATATATATAATAATTGAAATAGTGTTGGGCGTTGGTCAGTTTGGAGGCGATAATGTGGCCCATTTTGCGCATTTGGGCGGAGCCTTATTGGGCTTTATCTTGATAAAGATATGGCGGTACCGATAAGTGTAAAATTTTTATTTTACCATTGAAAATTAACATACTGTTTGTATATTGTAAAATACAAAAATGCAAAACAACTTTTGTTAAAAAATGTAGTTATCAGCATAAGACAGATTTTATTTTATGAGTACCCTTTGGCAAAATATACAGTACAAAGTGCTCCGTTCTGGCAGTAAATTAAACCTGCTGATCGGCATTAATATCGCTGTGTTTTTGTTGGTAAATGCTGCTGATATTTTAGCTAAGTTCCTGTTTAATACACCTGCAGTAAGCTATTACACCAACGAATATCTTTTACTGCCGGCTTATCTGCCTAAATTACTAACCCGGTTCTGGACACCGCTTACCTATATGTTTATGCACGCGGGTATCTGGCATATCCTGTTTAATATGCTGTGGTTTTACTGGTTCGGGCAAATATTTGAAGAATACCTCGGTAAAAAGCGAACATTGGGGTTGTATATTATGGGGGGCCTGGCAGGGGCGTTTTTATACGTATTCAGCTATAATGTTTTTCCTATTTTTACACATGTCCATGCTGCAGAAGGCAGTACGCTGGTTGGCGCCTCCGCAAGCGTAATGGCTATTATGGTTGCTACGGCAACGCTACTGCCTGATTACACTTTACCCCTAATTTTAATAGGGCCGGTAAAATTAAAATGGTTGGTGCTGTTTTTTATCGTGATTGATTTTTTAGGGATAACCGGGCTTAACGCAGGTGGTGAACTATCACACCTTGGCGGCGCTTTAATAGGATTTTTGTATATAAAGCAATTACAAAAAGGCAGTGATTGGATCGGTAATATTACCAAACTGTTCAAACCAAAGCCAAAACTGAAAATTGTTTCTAATAATCAGTCGAGAAAATCTTACGATTTACCACGACAAGAAGAAATAGACCTTATATTAGATAAAATTTCAAGATCGGGGTATGACAGCCTGAGCAAGCAGGAAAAAGAAATATTATTTCGCGCCAGCAATAATGAAGGCTAAAACCAAGCTATTTTTTTTTGATAAGATAATATTATGGTTAAACATCCTGTTATGCCTCTCCTTAATAACAAGTTATTCGGCTTCTTTTGTTGACCCCCAAAAAATATGGGAGTTCGCTTTTTTTGGACTGGCCTACCCGTTTTTATTGATAGCCAATTTAATAATAGTATTTTATTGGCTGCTGCGTAGAAAATGGTACGCGCTAATATCCATTGTTTGTATTGCCTGCGGATGGAATGTGTTGAATAATAATATTGGCTTCCACGCGCAAGGAAATAATAATTACCTGAACGAAAAACCTACGGATACTAACAGTGTCAGGATGATGACTTACAATGTTCATAATTTTAAACGTTATGGTTCAAAAAATGATATATCGACCAAACATGAGATATTAGAGATCATTAACCAGCAACGCCCGGATATTATCGGATTCCAGGAATTTTATACGCGTGTGCAAGGCCAGTATGATATGCGCGATTCTATTGTAAAGATCATGGGATCTGGTTTTTACTATTTTGAACCGATCATTTTTAATAGCAGCGAGGCGATCGGCTTAGCTATTTTTTCAAAATTCCCGATAACCGGCAAAGGGTTGATTTCCTTTTCGGACAAAAAAAGTGAAAATGCCTGTATTTATATTGATGTAAAAAAAGGTAACCATAATTTCAGGGTGTATAGTGTGCACTTGCAATCCATCCGATTTGACCCGGAAGATTATAAATACATCCACAGCATTACCGGGGAGGGAACAACTGATAAGTCGTCTGCCAGGCGTTTGGGCAGTAAACTAAAAAGCGCGTTTATTAAAAGAAGCGCCCAGGTAGTTAAAATAAAGGCACATGCCGCACAATGCCCCTATCCATACATTATCTCCGGCGATTTTAATGATACGCCAGCATCTTATACAGTTAACGAAATGTCAAAAGGCTTAAAAAACGCTTTCCGCGAACAAGGCTCGGGATTTGGCCGTACTTATAATGGCAGCTTCCCAAATTTCCAGATCGATTATATCATGGCCAGCCCCCAATTTAATGTATTGAGTTACCTCATCATCGAAAAAAAGCTATCTGATCATTACCCGGTGAGGAGTGATTTGCAGTTGAAGTAATCATTGAGTCATTGGGTCATTGGTTAGCGGGAGTTTATTACGCTAATGCAAAAATGACACAATGACCTAATGACCCAACCTATTTTTTCATCTCCTCCTGTATAGCCCGTAAAAACTCACTGGCGTGCTGTGAGCCGATGATATATACCAGGCCGTCCCTGTCGGTTAAATAGATGGCGTCTTTGCCAGCGGCAAAAAAGCGGATAGATCCTTTTGAATGAAGATTATATACCGGGTTATTGAATAAATACCTGCTGTATTCGCCCTTTTCAACTTTAACTATGCTGTTAAGGTCAATTTTTACAAGGCGGGTGGTCCATAAGCCGTCTATGAGCACGCTTTTATTTATTACACGGGTGCGGTAATGGAGCAAAAAGCCCATAACGATTGAAATTATAATGATGGCGAAACCAACTACAGCAAGGATATCGGCTTTATCCTCTGCGTTTGTAAAAAAGTTAAAAGTATAAGCGGCAAAACAAAATATGGCCAAAACAAGCCGAATGGTAACTGGCACCCATTCCCTGCCTAAATATTGTTTTTCAATAAAAACCGGTTTATCGCTCATTTTTTTAATTTGAAAATTTGACGATTTGAAAATTTGAAAATGAATTTTGAACTACTAAATGCTGGTGCAAATAATTTTCAAATTTTCAAATTAACACATCTTCAAATTAAATTATCGTAATCAGTTCGAATATAGTAACTTTTTTAGTTTTCTTACTCACTTTGTAACGTTCGTCTAAACGGTAACCGCCAATCCATAGTATATCACCATTGCCATTAACTAATAATGGGATTTCTTTTTTTTTGTGTAAAGGGACTTTCTGATCAATAAAAAAATCACTCAACTTTTTGGTTGCTTTCATACCAAGCGGATAAAAATGATCGCCCTGCTGCCATGAGCGTAAAGTTAACGGATATACCAGTAAATCTGCATCTATTGATACTGCCATTGGGTTGTCCTTTACTATTAATGGACTATCATCGTGTAAAATTGTTAGTTTATAATTGTCGTAATTAACCTCATGATCATTGCGGCTTATCGCAGTTTGTTTTTGCAGATGCTCATTTAGTTTTGTTAGTATCAGCATCCCGCGGTCAAGCAGCAATTGGAAACCGGGTGATTCAAATATCCTCCCGGAATGTTTATCCAATGCTGAAATAAGATCATCAACAGTGCTTTCGTTAAAACCATATTCCTGCAGCAACTTAAAAAGCAGTAAACGTTTTGGTTCCAGATTTTTTATCTCGTCTAATGAAATATGCAGTTCATCCCCGTTAAAGATAAATAGCTGTTTCTTTAATCCGGCCACCTGCTGCTCCAAAAATAGTTCCAGGTCGCGGAAATGCGCCAGGTTATTTTCAAAGGTGTGTTCCAACGCAGGGTTCAGCTCTTTTAGTTTAGGGACAACCTCAAGCCTGATCTTATTACGTGCGTATTTTACCGATGCGTTTGAGCTGTCTTCCACATAACTTAGGTGGTTTTCGTTAATTATACTTTGAATCTCATCCCGGTTTAAAAATAATAGCGGGCGCACCAGCGGGCCGTTTTTGGGTAAAATGCCATGCAGGCCGGCAATACCAGTGCCGCGGGTGAGGTTTAACAATATAGTTTCAATTGCATCGTTTTGGTGATGAGCAAGCGCGATGACAGTGTACCCTGATTGTTGCCGCACTTGTTCAAACCACTGATATCTAAGTTCCCGGGCCGCCATCTGGGTTGATATTTTTTGATCTTCAACATATTTTAAAGTATCGAAACTTGTGGTATGAAAAGGTACACGAAGCTGCCCGGCAAGGTTATTACAAAACTCCTGGTCGCTCAATGATTCATTACCCCGCAATTGAAAGTTACAATGTGCAATACCAAAATTAAAGCCTGCCGATTTGAGTAAATGCGCCATAACCACAGAATCCATCCCTCCGCTCACCGCAGCCAGTATATTGGAGTCGTGGGTAAATAGACTATTTTGATCAATAAAATCAGTGAAACGTTTAACAGGCAGCATCCATCAAAATTATTAATTTAAAACCCCAACAAAAAACTAATTTTGCCATCGTGAGGAAATTTGTTTTAAGTATTTTTTTATTGCTCGCTGCAGCAAGTGTTATGGGCCAGAAAAAATCTATCGTAACCCTTGTTAAATCCCAAAGCAGCACCGGCATGAAAATTAAGGGCAAGGACATGGTAAAGGTGTACCAGGGAACTTTTAAACAGGATTTTTCGACACTTACTTCGGATAGCGCTTACTTTTATATACAAGACAATGTTGTTGATGCTTTTGGCCATGTGAATATTAACCAGGGCGATACCCTGAATATTTATTCGGATAAGCTGAATTATAATGGCAACACAAAAATTGCCCTATTAACAGATAATGTGCGTATGGTTGATAAGGACGCCACTTTAACAACCAATCACCTTACTTATAACACTGCAACCCGGATAGGCACTTATACCGATGGCGGCAAACTGGTAAATAAGGATAATACGCTGCTTAGTAAGAATGGTTATTATTTCGCCTTTTCGCGCGATTCCTATTTCAGGTATAATGTATCACTCACAACTCCGGATGCATTGGTGAAAACTGACACCATGCGCTATAACACGGGGACAAAAATATCCTATTTTTATGGGCCAACCAATATTTACAGCACCAAGGGCCAAAAAGACAGGGACACCCTTTATACGGAAAACGGCACCTATAACACAGTTAATGAACAGGCAGCTTTTGGGAAAAACAACCTTTACCATTCGGGCACAAAATCACTAAAAGGTGATAGTTTATTTTATGACAAGCTTAAAGGTTATGGCAGGGCGGTTAAACATGTCACTTTTTCCGACAAAGAACAAAAAACAACCATTAAGGGAGATTTGGGCACCTATTTTAAAGCTGAAGAAAAAACCATAGTAACGCAGGATCCCTACGTGATTATGGTTACCGAAGAAAAAGATACTACAAAAACTGATTCGGCGGCTAAAGCTGATTCAGTTGCCAAGGCTGACTCCGTACTTAAAAAACTGCCTGCAAAAAACAAGAATGTTATTAGTATGTCGCAACTGATAAAAAAAACTATCCCAGATGCAAAGGACAGCGTTGCGGCTAATTCAAAAATTATCCAGGCAAAAACCGATTCACTATTAAAATTACAGCAAAATAAAATCACGGTTGCCAAAGCTGACTCGTTATTAAAACTGCCGCAAAATAAAACTACGGCTGGCAAAGCCGACTCATTATTAAAATTGCCGCAAAATAAAATCACAGATGCAAAAGTTTCAGCGGCAATAAAAACAGTCGTTAATTTAAAAGCCCCGCCAAAACTCAAACCCGGCAGTAAGGATACCGTAACAGAAAAACCAAAAGCGATAAAAGATACTTCGAAGCTAAAACGGGACTCTATTTATATGTCTGCCGATACGATTGAAACGCGGATACTAACTTATAAAGACCTTAAAATATACAAGGAAAAGCAGCGGCTTGCACATATAAGGGATACAACATCGAAGGCTAAAAAAGTCCAGGTTAAAGAATCGAAGTTTTTAACAGGTTATTTTTCCAATGTGAAGCCTGACACTAGTTTTCGCCAACGTGATTATTTTGGCAAGCCGAAACCGGTGGTCGTTAAAAAGAAACCGGCAAAGCCGCTTACCAAGAGACAATTGGAACTTGACAGCCTGAATAAAAAACGTGTGGCCGATTCTATTTTAACGGCCAGACTTGCTGAACCAGCCGATACGGCCCGGATAAGGATCATTATAGCTTATCATCATTATAAGATGTATAAATCTGACCTGCAGGCTAAGTCTGATTCCATGTTTTATAGCAACAGCGACTCTACCATTCGCTGTTTTGTTAACCCAATGATGTGGACCGAGGGTTCGCAACTATCCGGCGATACTATTTACCTGCAGATGAAGCATAAAAAGCTGGATAACATGACGATGTTCCCCCATGCTTTTATTGTTAATATTGAAAAAACCGACTCCGTACATTTTAACCAGGTCTCGGGCAAACGGATGCGGGGCTTTTTTAAAGATGATAAGCTTCACCGCATGTTTATTGAAGGCAATGCCGAAAGTATCTATTTTTCGCGCGACAGCGGTAAAATGACTATCAGCGGTATGCAGCGGTCGTTGAGCAGCCGCATACGGGTTGATTTTAAAAACAATAAAGCCACTAACCTGGCCTTTTACACCAAGCCTGAAAACAGGTATGGGCCGCTGAATAAATTTAAGGATGATGATAAAATATTAAAAGGCTTTATATGGAAACCAAAAGACCGGCCGGTTTCAAAGGAGTCGATCATACCATCTTATAATAAAAAACCAACTGCAGTAAAACCACCGGCGGGTAAATCGAAATCAGGTAAATCAAAACCAGGTAAGCCATCGCTTAAAAAACTGCCGGATGGCAAAACCGTTAAGGATAGCACGATAAAAACTACCCCTGGAAAACAGGACAGTATTTTAAAGGCTACCCCCGGAAAATTACCCGGTTTAAAAACAGGCAAGGATAGTACTATAAAGGTTGACACAGCGAAAACGCCTGGCAAAAAAGCCGGAAAAGACACCACCATTGTTAAGCCGCCGCAGGTAAAAAGCCCCGTTATTACGAGCCAATAATAGGGCATGGGTGTCGCTCCGTCGCATCCAACGTCATTAAGTTAAGTTGAGTTAGATGTAAGAAAATCTATGCCCCATCGGGGCTACCCGTTTGTAGAATTAATTTCCATCGTCATGTTTTGCCCCGTCAGGGGTTACCCAATTCGCGAAGTGTAGCCCCTGACGGGGCAATATTTGTTTTTTGTTTATTTTCTACAAACGGGTAGCCCGCCAGCTGGCGGGGCATATTGCAACGGTATTCAATTCTTATGTCGAACTCACGTTAGGTTAAACCGCCAATCCCCTGTTCTTGGGTGATGATAAATAAAAATGCCAAAGCAGCATAGTAGCAATGGTGCGGTATGGCTGCCATTTAACGGTGATGGCCTGCATTTCATCTTTTGTAATATTTGCCGGTAAGTTTTTTACCCGTTTTAAAGCATTTACCGCAGCAAGGTCGCCAATAGGGAATACATCCGAATGTTGTAAAACAAACATCAGGTACACATCGGCAGTCCAGTGGCCAATGCCTTTTAGGGCAACCAGTTTCGAACGGACAATATCATCAGGCAAATCCTCCAGTTCGGTTAAATTTAGCTGGCCGCTTATTATGGCTTCGGCAAGGTCTTTAATATAGCCTGATTTTTGCCTGCTTACATAACAGGCCCTCATTTCTTCATCGGTGAGCAACAACAATCGCGCAGGGGTTAATTCCTGCAGTCGCTCTTTTAGTTTGTTTAGTGCCGATAATGCCGATGCCAGCGAAACCTGTTGCTCTAAAATAATATGCACCAAAGTTTCAAAAGTATTTGGCCGTGACCAGAATGAAGGGTAGTCGTAGGTTTTTAGTATAACTGCGAGATCGATATCTGTTGCAGCTAATTCATCGCAAATGGGGCGGTAGGTGGATTGGGTAAACTTATTGGTCATATTATTGGGGCAACGGTAGGCAAAGGATTTGGCATAAATCACATGCCGTTACAGAAATAGAAATTGATTCAAGGATGAAAACAAAATGTGTTTTGTTCCGATTCTATTTATTATCGGATAAAAAAACAACGCCGGAATTTGGATAAATAATTCTCCAATATTGATTTATAATTAATTTACATTTCTCTTTAACAGGCATTTTAAGGTTCGTGATCCTTTTTAATTCTTTTCTATTATATTTTTCCAGGAAATAATAACATCCAACAGAGTGCGCTTCAAATTCTGATGGTTGCGATATGTATTCGGTCCTATTATTGTCAGTTGCTTCGATATAAGGGATATTGTTAGTTTGTTGCAGATAGTGTGTTAATTCGTGAACAACTATAGATTTTGCTTCTTCATAGGATTCAAATGTAGTGTCCTTTTGTTTTGAAGCAATACTATATAGGGATATAGACATATGCAATATTGAGTGTCTAAAATATCTTGATGTGTCTGTCTTTGACCCAACCAAATTCTCCGGATTGTAAGCAAACCCGGCAGCAAAAGAATTGTCACGTTGTACATTTACACATGGCTGCAAATATCCGTCTTTTTTAACATTATCTCTGATTCTGAAATTTAGGATTGACATTATTCGATAAGTATCTTTTAATAACGCAGAATAATCAAGAGTAACGCTTTTTAATTCCATCGTTTGAGGTTTTTGAGAAACTGCTACAATTGGGAGTAATATTATTACCCATAAGAATTTTTTCACGTTGGATAGGTTAAATTTAATTTATGACAATATTATTTAAACATACTAATTTTTTTAGGATTTAGCATTTACTTTTCTGAATTTTACTGAATGAATAATCTGCCGCCATTAGCCGAGCGCATGCGCCCCAAAAACCTGGATGATTATGTGGGGCAAAAACATTTGGTTGGGCCGGGCGCGGTGTTGCGCAAGGCTATTGAATCGGGTGCGCTGCCATCTATGATCTTTTGGGGGCCTCCCGGGGTTGGAAAAACTACATTGGCCTATATTATTTCGCAAACGCTCGACAGGCCATTTTTCTCATTAAGCGCAATTAACTCCGGCGTTAAAGATGTACGTGAGGTTATTGAAAAGGCATCCATGCTTAAGGCGGAAGGCCAAATGTTGCCTATTTTGTTTATCGATGAAATTCATCGTTTCTCCAAATCACAGCAGGATTCATTATTGGGCGCTGTGGAACGGGGGATAGTAACCCTTATCGGCGCGACAACTGAAAACCCGTCCTTTGAAGTGATCTCAGCCTTACTGTCCCGCTGCCATGTTTATATCCTGCAGCCTTTGGATGAGGATGACCTGCTAAGTTTGCTCGGTAAGGCGATGAAGGAAGATCAGGTAATCCGCACCAAAAATATTGAAATCAAAGAAAATGAGGCATTGCTCCGTTTATCAGGCGGCGATGCCCGTAAGCTGCTCAATATTTTTGAATTGCTGGTCAATGCGTTCGACAGCGAAAAGATAGTCATTACCAATGATGCAGTTCTGGAGCACGTGCAGCAAAACATGGCCTTGTATGATAAAGCAGGCGAACAGCATTATGATATTATTTCGGCATTCATAAAATCCATGCGCGGCAGCGACCCCAATGGTGCAGTTTACTGGTTGGCACGTATGATAACAGGCGGTGAAGATCCCCTGTTTATTGCCCGTCGTATGCTCATTTTAGCTTCCGAAGATATTGGCAATGCCAACCCGAATGCGTTGTTGCTGGCGCAAAGCTGCTTTAATGCGGTGAATGTAATCGGCATGCCCGAATCACAGCTTATTTTATCGCAAACAGTAATTTATTTGGCAACATCTGCTAAAAGCAACTCGGCAACGACGGCTATAGGCGCAGCTATGGATTTAGTGCGCCAAACCGGCGACCTGCCTGTTCCGTTGCATCTGCGCAATGCCCCAACCAAACTGATGAAAAACCTCGGCTATGGAAAAGATTATAAATACGCCCACAGTTACGAAGGCAATTTTACCGACCTGGATTTTCTCCCTGCTGAAATAAAAGGCACAAAATTATATAATCCCGGAAACAATGCCCGTGAGCAGGAGTCGAAAGAAAAGTTAAAGAAACTTTGGGGCGACAGGTATAAATATTAGCCCCGGCCCCCTAACCCCCTAAAGGGGGAACTTTAATTTAATTACATTTGAGAGGAGTTTTTTTAGCCCTCTTTCCGCCGCAGGCGAAGAGAGGGTGGACGAGCGAAGCAATGTCCGGGTGAGTAAATTATACAAGCGACAGATCGGCCAATGCATATTTTTTAATAATTGATTTAACACTTTCATTAAACCTGTAATTTTTTGCCTATCATTACTGCATAAATTTATTTATAATATCTAAAGCTTATTCATGACATCTACTTTTATCCGGCACGAGTTAAAAGCTTTCTGGCGATCAAAAAATACAGGCAAAAGCATTGCGATACGCGTGATAATGGGGCTTTTGATTTTGTACCTGTTAATTAACGTCCTTGTTTTAGGTTTTTTCCTGGACAAGGTCTTAATTAAACTTTTCCCAGGGGAAGATATCGTAGTGTCATTCTGCGGCATCATCCTTATCTATTATTTATCTGATCTTTTTATGCGACTGCAGTTGCAGGATCTGCCAACCCTTCGCGTTCAGCCTTATTTACAGTTGCCGGTTAAGCGCAATTCTTTGGTGCGGTACCTTGCCTTTACAGCATTGTTATCAGTATTTAATTTATGGCCATTTATACTTTTTGTTCCCTTTGTTTTAAAAATAGTTGCTGCTGATTCTGGCGCCATAACGGCCCTGGCCTTTATAATTTCAATAGCAGGCCTCACAGTATTTAATAATTACCTGGCCTTGTATATAAAACGAAAAGCCAATTTAAACGGCTGGATATTTTTGATAGCTGCCGCGGTAATTATACTAATTGGGTTGTCCGATTTTTTGTGGCATTTGATCTCCATCCGTAAAATATCCTATTTATTTTTTGGCCATTTAATCAGCCACCCGGTATTTGCATTGCTGCCTGTGCTGCTTGGGCTATTAATGTACTATCTTAATTTTTTATATCTCAAACAAAACCTGTACCTCGAAGAGCTTGGCTCACGCGGGGCGTCATCTTATAAAAGCAGCACCGAATACCCTCTGTTAAATCGCTTTGGCAGCGTTGGCGATTTGGCAGGCAACGAAATCAAATTAATTTTGCGCAATAAACGTTCGCGGTCTGCATTGATCATGGGCCTGTTTTTTATGTTTTATGGTTTGATATTCTATGGTAACCCCAAACTCGGCGGCTCCGAAAGTTATAAGGTATTTGTGGGGATGTTTATGACGGGAATATTTATCATTAACTATGGCCAGTTTATGTTTAGCTGGCAGGCATCGCATTTTGATGGTTTGCTGGTTAGTAAAATAAGTTTCAGCGATTTTTTAAAAGCCAAATATCTGTTATTTACCATTGTATCAAGCGGGTTTTTCCTGTTAACAACGCCTTATGTATATTTTGGCTGGCGAACATTAATGATCCATTTTGTAATGTATTTATGGAATATCGGCGTAAATACTACGATCGTATTATTTTTTGCCAACCGGAATTATAAGCGTATCGATCTTTCAAGAGGCGCTGCATTTAACTGGGAAGGCGTTGGCGGCAATCAATGGATATTATCTTTGCCATTAATATTAACGCCATATGTAATTTACGGGCCTTTCGCCCTTTTTGGTCACGCAGACATTGGCCTGGGGTTATTAGCCATCGCAGGCCTGGCATTCATTTTTACACGCAGCTTTTGGATAAAACAATTGGAGGCTGATTTTTACACCAAAAGATACACTATAGCTGAAGGTTTCAGAAACAAATAATATGATAGAAATTAAAAACCTAAAAAAAATATATGGCGGTGTTACCGTTGTAAATATACCCCACCTTGAAATAAAAAAAGGTGAAAGCGTTGGCCTGGTTGGCAATAATGGCGCCGGTAAAACAACACTGTTCCGTATGATGCTTGACCTGATCAGGCCCGAAACCGGGGAGGTTTTATCAAACGGCGAAAATGTTGCCGGGCATGAGGCATGGAAGAATTATACAGCATCATACCTTGATGAAGGCTTTTTGATAGATTACCTTACCCCCGAAGAATACTTTTATTTTATCGGTGGCCTTCACCAGCAAAGCAGGGCGCATGTTGATGATTTTTTATCGGGGCTCACAGATTTTTTTAATGGTGAGATATTAAAAAAAGGCAAATACATCCGCGACCTGTCAAAAGGTAACCAGTGCAAGGTTGGCGTAGTATCGTGCCTGCTGCAAAATCCTGAATTATTGATGCTGGATGAACCTTTTGCAAATATCGACCCAAGCACCCAATTTCGTTTAAAAAGCTTGTTGAAGGATTTGAATAAAAACAAAGGCGTAACCACCTTAATTTCAAGTCATGACCTTAATCACATTACTGACGTTTGCGAACGTATCCTGTTAATGGAAAAAGGGGTGATCATTAAGGATATAGCCACAAATTCATCCACCTTAAATGAACTGGAAGAATATTTTGGTGTAGGGCAGGTGTAAAATTGAATCGTAGAGACGCAATACTTTGCGTCTAAGGTGCATCTTTATCGAAATATATATATTTGGCCATGTATTTTATCAGAAAAGCAACGTTGGATGATGTCGAAGCCATCCGCGAAATAGCCGAAAAAACCTGGCGGCATACTTATTCGCCGATACTTGAAAAAGAGCAGCTGGATTATATGCTGACTGAAATTTATTCGGCTGTAAAGATTGCATCACAGCTAAAACATGGTACACAAACTTATTTGTTGCTTACAGAGAACGAAAAGCCTGTTGCTTTTGCCGCCTATTCGTCACGAGAAGAAAACCCCGAAATTTATAAACTGCATAAACTCTATTGCCTGCCCGAAACCCAGGGCAAAGGCTACGGCAAAGTATTGATCAATGAAGTGATAAATAAAACCCTTGAAGCCGGCAAACGCACCCTCGACCTTAATGTAAACCGCCATAATAAAGCCAAAAACTTTTATGAAAAGATGGGGTTTGCGGTAGCTTATGAAGAAAATATACCCATTGGGAAGTATTGGATGAACGATTATGTGATGAGGAAGGAGTTAATTTGATAAAACAAAATTGGCGCAGTAGTTTATTCGTCGTGTCTCTTGGATTTTAACTCTTCTATATAACTTAAGTTATTTTTGCGGAAACGTCAGTTGCAGCTTCTGACTTTCGGACTTATCTCTAATTCGTATCTTCAAAAGTTTTGCTATTTTTGACGCATAAATTTAAAAACATGGATTTTCCGGCAGGACTAAAGTACACCAAAGACCACGAGTGGATAAAAGTTGAAGGCAGCGAAGCTTATATAGGCATAACTGAATTTGCGCAGCGCGAATTAGGCGATATTGTTTATATAGATATTACTTCGATAGGCAAAGAAGTTGCCAAAGATGAAGTTTTTGGTACCGTTGAAGCGGTTAAAACCGTTTCGGATCTATTTATGCCGGTTGCCGGAACAATTACCGAAGTTAACCCTATGCTTGACAAACAGCCCGAGTTGGTTAATAGTGACCCTTATGGTGATGGATGGATGGTTAAGGTTACACTGCCCGATGCGGCATCTGTTGATAATTTATTATCTGCCGATGATTATAAATCTCTTATCGGCGTTTAATACGAGCAGTTTTCAAATTATCGGCTCACTTTCCTGTATCTTTAGTGTAATGATATCCGTTTAACCAATGTTATGTTAAAGAAAAAATTAATGATAATTGGGATGTTGGGATTGATCTCCCTTTCATCATGCGGGATTTTCCACAAAAACTGCCACTGCCCCAAATTTAGTAAGGTTAAGAAAGATGTGCAGATGTGCAAATGCGCGGATGTGCAGATGTGTTGAGGACGTTATAATTAAAATGGACTTGCGTCCTTTCTTAATCCCCGCTTTTGCATATTTGAACGCTGGATTAAAAAATGACCGGGACACAACAAAAAAGTGATCTATATCATGTAATCTTATTTGGATTAAATTTAAATAAGCTTTACATTTGACTCAGATTTTAATGATATGACGCTTTCAGAACTTAAACAAGGGGCAATTGGAATTGTAAAAGAGTTTACTGACCTTGAAATGTCAGTGAAATTAATGGAAATGGGATGTTTGCCTGGTGAAGCGGTCACTGTTTCACGTATTGCACCGCTTGGTGATCCTATTGCCATTAATGTGTCAGGGTACCAATTAAGCCTTCGCAAATTTGAAGCCTCGACTATTATTCTACAATAGCTTTTTTACCCTTGAAAGCCGATATAAGAGTTGCACTTGTAGGAAACCCCAACACCGGTAAATCAACTCTTTTTAATACATTAACCGGTTTAAATCAAAAAATAGGAAATTTCCCGGGCGTAACTGTTGATAAGAAAACTGGCTTTTGCCAATTAGCTGATGGCCGCAATGCGCTAATCATTGATTTACCTGGTACCTACAGCCTCTACCCCAAAAGCCAGGACGAATCTATCGTATTTTCAATACTGGCAGATAAAGCAAACCCACTTAGTCCAGACCTTGTAGTTGTAATACTTGATGCAACAAATTTAAAACGCAACTTGCTGCTTTACACCCAGGTTGCCGATTTAAAGATTCCGGTTATCATCGCTCTAAATATGATGGACCTGGCAAAGAAGTCGGGGATAAACATTGATATTGATCTTTTTGCAAAAAAACTGGGTGTTCCGGTTGTTCCTATATCCGCAAGGAAAACGGAAGGGATCGATAAATTAAAAGCGGCCATAAATTTCGCGAATAAAATAGCGCTGCAGGAAGAATCGATAGATGTGGAAACTATCGCCCCTCAACTGATAGGGCAGATCAGCAGAGAATTTAAGCTCGACAATCCTTACTATGCTTTGCAGCTGGCGCACCAGCATGAAACCATTAAATTCATCTCCCCTGTTGAAAGTGAGCGTATTGAAGAATTGGAAAAGGAGTTTTCTTTTCATTCGCAAAAAGCGCAGGCATCAGAAACTATTGCCCGGTATAATTTTATTAACGATCTGCTTTACGATACGGTAAAAGTACCCGAAACAGCCCAGGATGAAACATTAAGTAATAAAATTGATAAAATACTAACGCACAAAGTATTTGGCTTTATTATCTTTTTTGCTGTCCTGTTGTTCATGTTCCAGTCCATTTTCTCCTGGTCGGCCTACCCGATGGAGTTGATCGCTGATTTTTTTGTTTGGGTTCAAAGCAACCTGCACCAGCTTTTACCTGCCGGACCTTTAACCGGGTTACTGGTCGATGGTGTTATTGGCGGCTTAAGCGGGGTGATGGTATTTATCCCACAAATCGCTATCCTGTTCGCTTTTATTTCCATATTGGAAGATACCGGTTACATGTCGCGTGTTACGTTTATGATGGATAAACTGATGCGCAAGGTTGGCCTTAATGGCAAATCGGTAGTGCCGCTTATTGGTGGTTTTGCCTGCGCGGTGCCTTCAATTATGAGCACCCGTACCATTGAAAACTGGAAAGACCGTATGATCACCATTATGGTTACGCCATTGGTAACCTGTTCAGCCCGGTTACCTATTTATACGCTGCTTATTGCATTGGTTGTGCCAAACCACAATGTATGGTGGCTTTTCAACCTGCAGGGGCTGGCCCTTACGGGGATGTATGTGTTTAGTCTTATTTCGGCTGTTGTTTGTGCCTTTGCATTTAAACTGATATTAAAGGGACGCGAACGCGGCTATTTTATCATGGAACTGCCCGTTTACCGTATGCCGCGGTGGAACAACGTAGCCTACTCCATGTACGAACGTTCAAAAGCCTTTGTCTTCCAGGCAGGAAAAGTAATCATAGCCATTTCTGTCATATTATGGGTTTTGGCATCCTATGGCCCAGGTGACCGTTTTACGAGGATAGAACAAAAATATAAGCAGCCTCAATATACACAGCACCTCAAACCTGATGAACTTACAAAGGCTATAAATTCCGAAAAACTGGAAAATTCATACGCCGGTGTTTTAGGCCATGTGATTGAGCCTGTGATACGGCCATTGGGGTTCGACTGGAAAATCGGCATAGCCTTAATTACCTCCTTTGCCGCCCGCGAAGTTTTTGTCGGTACCATGGCAACCATTTACAGCGTGGAGGGTAGCGCCGAAAAAATGGAAACGGTGCAGAAAAAGATGAAGTCGGCTGTGGATCCGCAAACCGGTAAGCCGGTGTTTTCGCTGGCTGTCGCTTTTTCGCTGATGATGTTTTATGCCTTCGCCATGCAATGTGCCAGTACGGTTGCCGTAGTGTACCGCGAAACAAAAAATTGGAAATGGCCCGCTATTCAATTTGCCTATATGACAGTATTGGCCTATGCAGCGAGTTTTTTGGCTTACCATTTTTTGAAATAAAGTATACTATACCTGCGAGGGAGATACTTTACCGGCTAACAGATTGAAATAAATTACCCGATTTAAACCTTGCGGAATGCGAATAAAATATTTTTGCCCAAAAGTATATTTTGTATTGCAAATAGTATATTTACCTAACTAATTAACCATTAATCTTTTAAACCTACTATTATGGACTTCGCAACATTAAACAAACAAAGAAAATTTGTTTTGATTGCCGCTGTAGTTGGCATTATCAGTATTTTTTTGCCCTGGATAAGTGTTTCAGGACTTGGCTTAAGTATTAGCGAAAATGGCTTACATAGTTATGGCGTGATGGCATTTATAGGTTTTATAGGCGCCGGCGTTTTAACTATTATGGGTGACCAAACCAAACCGCTTGATAAAACCATGTGGTTTGTTGAATTGATAGCAGGCGCCATTGCCTTGATTTTTACCCTGCTATTTATGAGCACGCTATCTGGCGAGGAAGGTATGGGGGCAGGCTATGGGACTGGCTTATGGTTATCAATATTGGCGTCCATTGGTGTTTTAGCATCCGCATGGTTGTTTAGAAGCCCCGGAGACAGCCTTCAGGAAAGTTTCGAAAGCCTTAAAACCAAAGTAGCTTCCGCTGCCAATTCAACTTCTTCCGGAACAAGCAGCAGTGCTGCAACAGGTCACGTAGCCGAATTGGAAAGGCTTATTAAACTAAAAGAAGAAGGAAAAATATCAGAAGAAGAATACCAGGTACTAAAGTCAAAAATACTTTAGGCCCGGCTATTTGTCAGACCTTTGATTTTATCGAAGATATAAAGCTTAAAAGCGTTTATTGAACATGGTGCGCCTTTCTTGAAAGAGCTAAAAGGCGAAAGGTAAAAGCTTTGCTTAATTTATTTTCTGTCCGAAATCAAAAACTCGTCTATAGCAGCAACCGCATTATCATACCGTTCAGGCCCGGCCCCTGAAATCAAAACGTAACTTGCATTTAGCGCCTGTAATTCTTTATGCCACACATCCATAAAATATTCGCGCATGTGAGGGAAATCACGTAGCGGGTCTTCTTCCCATGGGAGATCGATATTTAAAAGGAGGTAAATATCATAAGCGTGTTTCGGCAATTCGTCAAGTACTTCCTGTGGTGACTTACCGAAAGTGTAATCGCTCCATATTTTTACGGTAATAAATGTAGTATCGCAAATAAGCAACTTCTTTGCCTTCGGTAATATTTCCTTTTCAAGCGCTAACTGACCGTAAAACATATTAATCTCATCCTGCCATGTAGGCGGTTCTGTTAACTTTTCGCAGTATCCACGAGCAAACTCCGGTACCCAAGCCGTATTGTAATGTTTTGCCAGGTAAGCTGACATGGTTGATTTTCCCGTCGATTCAGGGCCTACGACAGCAATTTTTATTATTTCGGGTTTCGGATTTTCCATTTCGGAATTTGGCTTTAATTTGAATTTTGGAATGGCTTGGAAAATTCTTTTTCAGATATTATGTTCAAAATCAAACCACTTGTTTCTTATAATCTTTCTTCCAGTCAATATAACCCAATAATGCAATACCGACATAAATAGCGTACATAATTGCCGTTAAATTCAATCCTTTAAATATATAAACACCTACATAAATTATATCTACAAATATCCAGATCAGCCAGTTTTCCAAAACCTTGCGGGCCAAAAAAACTTGTGCCACCAAACTGCAGGCAGTGCAAAAACTATCTATATATGGGTAAGAAGCCGGCGTATATTTTAAAAGGGTGCCTAAAATAAAAGTGAATATAATAACAGCTATAACCGAGAGAATAATCTCCCGTTTTGTTACCAGTAAAACCGGGGCTTTCTTTTCATCGGGGGGTATCCTGCTCCAATAATACCAGCCATAAATATTCATGCCCATAAAATATACCTGCAAACCCATATCGGCATAAAGATGGGTATCAAAAAAAATAAAAATGTAAATGCCTACACTGATTATGGCGATAGGCCAGTTCCAGATATTATTTCTGGCAGCAAGGTAAACGCATAAAAGCCCTGTAATTACACCTGTAACCTCAAGCAATGTTTGCTGCCACCACCATTCCTGGAGGATGTGTATGATATGCATGGGGCAAATATAAATAAAGCCATCTCCTTCAAAGAAGACCAGGCGAGGCTTTTACCAAATCTTTACACGCTTATCCGGATCAAGCCACATCTTATCACCTTTTTTAATATTAAAGGCTTCATAAAACTCGGGTACATCGGTAAAAGGGCCATTAACCCGCATAAAGCCGGGCGAATGTACATCAGTAATTATCTGGCTGGCTACTGCTTCTTTTCTATCGTGCCCAAGCCATCCTAAGGCATAACCCAGGAAAAAACGCTGCATTGGCGTTAAGCCGTTTATTGATTTTCCTTCTTTATATTGATCGGTTTTCTTAAATGCATCGAGGCCGATAACTATGCCGCCCAGATCGGCAATATTTTCACCCTGTGTGGCCTTGCCGTTAACATGAAGCCCGTAAATACTGTAGCCGTTAAACTGGTTGATTAACATTTGTGCACGTTGGGTAAACTTGATAGAATCCTGTGGTAGCCACCATTCTTTTAAATTCCCCTTTGCATCATACTGCCGTCCCTGGTCGTCAAAACCATGTGTCATTTCATGGCCAATTGTGGAAGCAGCCGAATAACCGTAAACTACCGCATCATCCATATCTTCATCTTTAACACCGGGAACAAGAAATATTGCCGCAGGCAATACAATTTCATTATTTGATGGATTATAGTAGGCGTTATAGGTTTGCGGGGTAATACCCCATTCTGTACGGTCAACAGGTTTGCCCAATTTAATGGCATTGTATCTGTGCCAAAAATTGTTTGCCCGCATTATATTCAATGCATATGACCCTCTATCAATAGTTAGCGTCGAAAAATCTTTCCAATGATCCGGGTAACCTACTTTAGTGCTTATTTTCGCCAGTTTATCATAAGCTTTTTGTTTGGTTTGATCACTCATCCAGGTTAGCTTTTCAATATGTTCCTTAAAACTGGTACGCACAGCCTCGACCAGGTTTACGTAGCGTTCCTTTGTTTTTTCGGGGAAATATTCCCTTACAAATATTTGCCCCAACACTTCTCCCATTAAATCATTCTCTGTATCCAACACCCGTTTCCAACGGGGCAATTGTTCTTTACTGCCAGATAATACACTGTAAAACCTGAAATTTTCATTGTCAAAGGGTTTGCTCAAGGCTGACCCGAATGTTGATATCAGTTTCTTGCGTAGATACATTTTCCAATCTTCAATGGTAAAAATTTTAAGGGCTTTGTTTAGCGCCCTGTAATATTCGGGCTGCCCTACAATTACGGAATCAACGTTTTTATATTCCATTTTCCCAAATGCGCTTTTCCAGTTAATTGCCGGGGATAGCTTGCTTAATCCATTTAGGGGTATTTTGTTGTAATTGTGATAGGGATCGCGCAGGTCTTCCAATTTCCTGGAGCTATCTGCCAAAAACTTTTCAAGGCTATAGGTTTTTTTACTGGCAGCGATAGCCCCGATGGGATTTAAGCCCAATAATTTATAAAGTATAGGCAAATGTTTTTCCTGGTAATCTGTGCGTACGGCTACACTATGCGGGTCGGTATTAAAATAAAAATCGCGGTTTGGCAGGCCAATGCCTCCCTGGTATAAATTCAGCATGTTTTTATTGCTGTTTTTTTCATCCTGGTCCACACTTGCTTCAATGGGTGTTTTAACCCCAATAGTGTTCAGGTGCGCGAATTCATCAACCAGCTCATCAATATTTTTTACCTCGTCAATTTTATTTAATTCTTCTTTAAGCGGGTTCAGCCCTTCTTTTTCGATATTAAGCGTATCCATTCCACTGAAATAGAAATCGCCGATTTTTTGAGTATTGCTTCCTTTTCCGGCTTTGGTGTTCAGAGCCTCAATATTTATTTTTTTTAACCGGTTCCTTATGTCTTCTCCAACAACATTGCCTATCCCCCATGATGGATATGCCGGGGGGATAGGGTTTTTTTTGAGCCATCCGCCGTTTGCATACCCGAAAAAATCGTCACCAGGCTTTACCGATCTGTCGAGGTTTTTAAATACCACATCATTTGAAGCATAATTTTTTGATTTATCAGTGCAAGCGCTAAAGACTATACTACTTATTATAATGGCTTTAAAAATTAATCTTTTTGTCATGGATTTTATTTTTGGTGTAGTTAATAAAATACAAGGCTTGTATAAAATAGCAGACAATAAAAACAAAATAGTACCAGTTTAGCCCATGTTTTTAGTAATACAAGGTAAAAATAAATATTTAACTAAATATGGTTTAAGTAAGAAATTGCTATGCATGCATACTTTTTAACGATGATTGTTTAGAGATGTTAAAAAAACAAAATTATGGCTTAACATTTGTTATTATTTTGATGGCCCTGCAAATTAGTCTATGAAAACGATAAAACATCTACCTATAGAAAAACTTTGTTTTTGAATTCTCAGACGCCCAAGCTGAGGTTTTTTGTTCTTTGTTTTGGGTTTAATCAATAGTTTAAATTAATTAGGGGAAAGGGAGCTTCAAAAGGGCTCTCTTTTTTTTGGGCTATATTTTTTACTATGCACGCATAATATTATTTTTGATTCTTAATTTGACTCGTAATTTAAAAGCCAATGTATTTTGAACTAACAGAAGAACAAATAATGATACGCCAGGCAGCGCGTGACTTTGCACAAACCGAACTTAAGCCAGGCGTTATTTATCGCGATGAACATCAAAAATTCCCGACCGAGCAAATAAAAATGCTGGGTGAGCTTGGCTTTTTAGGGATGATGGTTTCGCCCCAATATGGAGGCAGCGGGATGGACGCTATTTCGTACGTATTGGCGATGGAAGAACTGTCAAAAATTGATGCATCCACTTCGGTAGTAGTTTCTGTTAATAATTCCCTTGTTTGTTATGGGCTTGAAAAATACGGTACCGAAGCGCAAAAGGAAAAATACCTGGTCCCGTTGGCAAAAGGAGAAAAATTAGGGGCCTTTTGTTTGTCGGAACCTGAAGCAGGGTCTGATGCTACCTCGCAAAGGACAACAGCTATTGACATGGGCGACTATTATTTACTAAACGGCGTTAAAAACTGGATCACTAATGGCGGCTCCGCATCAACCTACCTTGTTATGGCGCAAACAGATGCCAGCAAAAGGCATCACGGCATTAATGTTTTAATAGTTGAGAGAGGCATGGAAGGCTTTACGGTTGGCGCGAAAGAAAATAAGCTGGGTATACGCGGCTCTGACACCCATTCGCTGATGTTTACAGACGTTAAAGTACCAAAGGAAAACCGGATTGGTGAAGATGGCTTCGGGTTTAAGTTTGCGATGAATACTTTGGATGGCGGCCGTATTGGTATTGCCGCTCAGGCATTGGGCATTGCTTCCGGCGCTTACGAATTAGCTTTAAATTACGCTAAAGAGCGTAAAGCATTCGGCAAAACAATTGCCGACCTGCAGGCTACTCAATTTAAGCTGGCGGATATGGCTACGGAAATTGAAGCAGCCCGTTTATTGTGCCTTAAAGCCGCTTGGTTAAAAGATAAAGGCTTGCCCTACGCACAGGCCAGTTCAATGGCAAAATTATACGCTTCGGAAGTGGCTATGAGAACAACCGTTGAAGCGGTACAGATACACGGCGGGTATGGATTTGTTAAGGAATACCATGTGGAGCGTTTGATGCGCGATGCCAAGATCACGCAGATATATGAAGGCACATCCGAAATTCAAAGAATTGTAATATCCCGCGAGGTGCTGAAATAGTTGCAGAATATTTCATAGCTTTGGGTATGTCAGATAAAGACCTTTTAGTTGTTATTTCAGAAATGCTGCGGAAACAGGATCAGCAAGCAGAAAAGTTGGATGAACATTCAACAATCCTTAACCAACACACTGAAATATTAAATCAACACACCGATTTATTAAGTCGTCATACTGATTTGCTAAAAGAAAATAATGAAACATTAAAACATTTCATGGATGTTTCAATTCAGCAATTTCAACAACAACTTACATTCAATGAACAATTTATGACTCAATTTGAAAAGCAAAATCATTTCAATGAGCGTTTTCTAAACAAGTTGGATGAAATTTCAAAAAAGCCTTAAATAAACACTCTGTCTCCCCATTTAATTTATTTCATCATGAAACTAAAGGCCTCTCTAATAGCCCTTTTTATTTTTATTGGCTCAACATCCGCCCAAACTAAACTCCAGACAGGCATTTGGCGTGGAGCTCTAAAAAATTCATCCGGCAACGAACTGCCATTTAATTTTGAAGTAAAAGAGACCGCCGGCGCGCAGCAACTTATTATTATGAATGGTGCGGAGCGAATAAAAGTAACCGATATAAAACATAAAAACGATTCAGTTTTTATTCACATGCCTTTATTCAACTCGGAGTTTAAATTAAGATCAACGGGGACGGGTTTAAAAGGAAAGTGGATAAAACATTATGCTAACAGGGACATGGCTATGGACTTTGCAGCCGAACCCGGACAATCCTGGCGATTTCTTAAAACCACTGAAAAGCCGGCATTTAATATAACCGGCAGATGGTTGGCAACATTTGGTGAAGGAGAAAAGAAGGATATCAGAGTGGGGGAATTTAAACAGATCGGGGCACGGGTTACAGGTACTTTTTTGACCACCACCGGCGATGATCGCTATCTCGAAGGAACCGTTGCAGGCAATAAGTTATATCTGTCAACTTTTGACGGCGGCCACGCCTTTTTGTTTATAGCTGATATATCAAATGGAAAAACTATTATTAACGGAAAGGATGAGTCGGAGTATTCTGAGCTGACAAACTGGACGGCCGTTGCGAACCCAAACGCCAAATTATCCGATGCCTATTCGTTAACCTATCTAAAGCCGGGGTATAAAAAAATAGCATTTACTTTTCCAGACGTTAACGGGAAAAAAGTTTCGCTCAGCGATCCGCGCTTCAAAAATAAAGTTGTTATCGTACAAATGTTAGGCTCCTGGTGCCCGAATTGCATGGACGAAACACATTTTCTGGTTAACTATTACAAAAAATTTCATTCAAAAGGAGTAGAAGTAATTGGCCTGGCTTACGAACGTACTACAAGTTTTGAAAAATCGAAACCCTTGATTCAGCAGGTAAAAAACAAATTTAATGTCCCCTACCCTTTGCTCATAACAGGTTATACTATGTACAATAACGATCCGTTGAAAAGCCTGCCTATGCTGGCCGACTATAAGGGGTTCCCTACTACCATTATCATTGATAAAAAGGGTGATGTGCGCAAAATACATACAGGCTTCAGCGGGCCTGGAACCGGCGTTTATTACACGCAATTTATTAACGAGTTTCAGAAGCTGACGGATGATTTGCTGACGGAGTAATTTCGGAAAAATAATTTTTCATACCCTTGATTAATTGCTTCTGTAGTTGTCTGAACCCGGATTTTATCCGATTTAAAAGATTTTTTGGATAAGGGAATGTGCATCAAAAAAATCCACACAATCTATTTGATCCCGGCCTGACAAACTAAATCTAAAATCGTAATTCGTAAATCTAAAATCATCCTTTTTCTTCCCAAATCATACACAAATGCACAATCGTTTCCACAGCTTTTTGCATATCCTGAACTGATACCCATTCCTGCTTGCTGTGGAAAGCATGTTCGCCGGCAAAAATATTTGGACAGGGCAACCCCATGAACGAAAGCCGCGAACCGTCAGTCCCGCCCCTTATGCTGCAAAGTTTTGCATTTAAGCCTGCGTGTTTCATTGCCTCCATTGCATATTCAACAATTTGAGGGTGTTTATCAAGTTCGCTTTTCATGTTACGGTATTGCGGTTTCACCTGCAATTCGTAAGATGACACGGGAAATTTCGTCAATACATCCTCAGTTATTTTACGAATGATATTTGCATGGCCAGTTAATTTATCCTCGTCAAAATCGCGGATAATAAAATCAATGCTTGCGGTTTCCACATGCCCTTGAATGGCAACGGGGTGTACAAAACCCTCCTTGTTTTCAGTTCCTTCGGGGGATAGGCCATAAGGAAGTGCCGCAATAATTTGCCCGGCAATTTTTATTGCGCTTTCCATTTTACGTTTGGCAAAACCAGGATGGGCGCTAACCCCGTTTATAATAAGTTTTGCACCATCAGCAGAAAAAGTTTCGTTTTCCATATTCCCCGCGCTTTCACCATCCATCGTATAACCCGCATAAGCGCCAAGTTTTTTAATGTCAACCTTATCAACTCCCCGGCCAATTTCCTCATCAGGGGTGAATAATATCCTGATTTTTCCATGCTTAATTTCGGGGCGATGGATGAGCTGGTAACAGGCATCCATAATTTCGGCCAGGCCCGCTTTATTGTCTGCCCCTAACAAAGTTGTGCCACTTGCCGTAATAAGGTCGTTCCCGGCCTGGTTTTTCAGGTCAGGGTGTTCTTTTAATTTGATTATTTGCGACGGATCATCGGGTAAAACGATATCTGCCCCCTGGTAGTTTTTATGCAGTAAAGGTTTTACATCTTTACCGCTGCAATCAGGTGCAGTATCCATATGCGAACAAAAGCAAATAACCGGGATATTTTCCTTCGGGGTATTTGCCGGTATAGTTGCATATACATATCCAAATTCATCAAGGTGCGCATCTGCTATGCCGATGGCGTGCAGTTCGCTAACCAGCAAACGTCCAAGGTTTTTTTGCTTTTCGGTTGACGGAAAGGATTTAGAATTGGGATCAGATTGGGTATCGATAGTTACATATCTTAAAAATCGTTCGGTAACTGTAAAACCGGGGGCTGAATTAAAAATCATATGAGTAATATATCGGTAAATTCGCTATTTTTGAAAGAACTCCTAAAATTGTAAATATTGATCAACTTTTAGCATTGAAAAAATATATTTTAATTTTTTTTACCACTCTTGCGGCAAATACCGTAAATGCGCAAAGCGGGTATAACTACCAGGAATGGGGTGTTGGAGCAGGTGCCAGCTATGAAAGGGGATACACAAATATTACGCAGCAGAATAACTATCCGTCATTTAATCTGAATTTTGTTTATAACTATAACCCGTATTTACCGGTTGAAGCCGAATTTCAAACAGGAACTTTATCAGGCGGCGGGCTTACACCAGATCTGGACCCATTTGGCCGTAAATATATTAATCATTACAAAGCAGTAATTTTTCATGCTGATTATCAGCTTGGCGGGGGAATTGATTACGAAGACCACTGGTTTTTGAAAATAGTAAAAGACTTTTACCTTGGCACCGGGTTTGGATTTATATCAAACACCAATAAGGTACAACGCTATAGCATTTACGCCCCTCCATACCCCGATCCGGGTTATTATAAATTCCCGGGCCATGATAATAGCCTCGACCTGATGGTGCCCCTGCGTTTTGGTTATGAGTTCAAAATCTATGATGCATATGATGAGCCCAGTTTTGCCATTGATGTTGGATATGTCCACAGTCTTGTTTTTGGTGAAGGCCTCGACGGCTATGACGACCCGCCTTCAAAGTTTAAAAACAACGCCGTGGATCAATACCGTCAAATTACTGTCAATGTCAAATTTTATTTCGGTACAGTAGTTTCATACAATAAACTAATCAGGGATTTCCGCTAATAAATTGAATTTAGAAGAGCTTCGTGAATATTGTCTGCAAAAGCCAGGCGCAACCGAAGGTTTACCTTTTGGTGAGGACACCTTAGTTTTTAAAGTTGGCGAAAAATTGTTTCTGCTTACAAGCATTAGTCTTGGCAACCAATTTAATGTAAAATGCGACCCCGAACTGGCCATTGAACTTCGCGAACGACATGCGGAGGTGCAGCCGGGCTATCACATGAATAAAAAATTGTGGAATACCGTTTATATGGATGGCGCTTTAACTAAAAAGCAGTTGCTTGAAATGATAGACCATTCGTACGACCAGGTTTTTAAAGGACTGCCTAAGAAGATGCAGGAGGAGATAAGAAGCAGGATGTAAGAGCCAAGAACCAAGAATAAAGAAAAAAAGCTGATGTTTTTATCCCGCTTATACCAACACTTGATTCTGTCTTGATTCCTGGCTCTTGATTCTTGGTTCTCTTAATTCTTATCTCTTATATTTGCCAAAACCCGAAATATGAAGAAGTTCTTTTCCACAATGCTCATTTGTTTTGTTTATTACCAGGCACAAGCGCAGCTAACCCCCTTTGAATTAAGTAAGGACAAAAATTATACTGCAACTTACAGTGAGGTAATTGCTTATTATCAAAAACTAAGCAAACATTATCAGCAAATGAAGCTGATTAATTATGGAACGACTGATATCGGCAAGCCTTTAACTTTGGTGGTTTTATCGCGCGACAGGGTTTTTGATCCTAAACTGATAAAAAAACAAAACAAAAGGGTACTGCTGATCAATAATGGTATCCACCCCGGTGAGCCGGAAGGCATTGACGCCAGTATGATGCTGACCCGCGACCTGCTTAAAAAGAATGCACTGCCCAAAAACGTTGTGATTTGCATAATAGCTGTTTATAATATTGATGGCTGCCTAAACCGGGGGCTTAGCCGTATTAATCAAAACGGCCCCAGGGCATATGGTTTCAGGGGCAATTACCGCAACCTTGACCTTAACCGTGATTTTATTAAGACCGACAGCAAAAATGCGCTTGCCTTTGAGCAGATTTTGAATACCTGGAACCCGGAAGTTTTTTTGGATAACCATACGAGTGACGGCGCCGATTACCAATACGTAATGACGCTTATAGAAACCCAAAAGGATAAGCAAAATCCTGTACTGGCCGGTTATACCTCGAAAACGCTTTCGCCGGAGCTTTATAAACGAATGGTAAAAAGCGGTTACGAGATGACCCCTTACGTAGAAAGCGAAGAAAAAAGCCCCGATAGTGGCATTGTAAGTTATTTGGAAACACCGCGCTATGCCACAGGATATACTTCGCAGCATAACATCATCAGCTATATTACTGAAACCCACATGTTAAAACCATTTGATAAAAGGGTTTACGCCACTTATGATTTTATGCAAAACCTGGTTGATATTTATGTGCGTGATGCAAAATTGATTGGTGAATTAAAACATAAAGCCGATGAACAGGTGAGCCAGCAGCAAAACTTTGCCCTAAACTGGGAGCTTGATAAGGATCATGTTGATTCGCTTACTTTTAAGGGTTATGCCGCCGGTTATAAAACAAGCGAAGTTAGCGGCCTGCCGCGTTTATATTATGACAGGAGCAAACCCTACACCAAAACCATTAAATATTTTGATAACTATAAAGCGACCATCACGGCCGAAAAACCGCTGGCTTATATTATTCCGCAAGCCTGGGGAAGGATAATTGAGTTATTTAAGCTGAATAACATAGCCATGCGCAAGTTATCGCATGATACCACCCTGGATTTGCAGATGTATTATATCGCCGATTACAAGACCCCGCAAAGGCCCTACGAAGGACATTACCTGCATAGCAACGTTAAGCTGACACCGGTGGATATGAACGTTAAATTTTATGCAGGCGACTATGTGGTGTATACTAACCAGGCGCTTAACCGCTACATTGTAGAAACATTAGAGCCACAGGGTGTCGATTCCTTTTTTGCATGGAACTTTTTTGATTCAGTTTTAGGGCAAAAGGAATATTTTTCGGATTATGTTTTTGAAGATGTTGCCGCCGATATGCTTAAAAAGGACCCCGAACTAAAGAAAAAACTGGATGATGAAAAGTTGAAAGATCCAAAACTTGCCAATAGTGCGTCGGCACAATTAAACTTTGTTTACCGCAATTCGCCGTATTTCGAAAAAACCTATCTTCGCTACCCGGTTGGAAGATTACTAACCGATACTAAACTCGACCTAAAATGATGGATCTCCTGATGACGGCGCCTGTGGCATCGTTCATATTTGCAATAACTATAGCTACTTCGCTATGGGCATTTTATAATGACACACTTTATGGCAATTTGATTTTACACCCTTACAGCGTATCGCGCGGGCAGCGTGTTTATACTGTAATAACCAGCGGTATGATCCATAACGATTGGATGCACCTGTTCTTTAACATGCTGTCCTATTATTTCTTTGCTTTTCAATTGGAGCCCGTTTTAGGTCATTGGCAATTCGGACTATTGTATACGCTTAGTTTGATCCTAAGCGACCTGCCGACCGTATATAAGCATAGAAACGATGACTGGTATCATAGCCTTGGTGCATCCGGGGCGGTTAGCGCGGTTATATTCAGCTACATCATGTACAATCCGATGGGGTCAATGTACATCATGCCGTTCCCTTTTCCAATTTATTCAATCGTATTTGGGGTGTTATACCTGGTATATTGTAATTATGCCTCAAAACGAGCACAAGATAATGTCAACCACGATGCGCACATGTTCGGCGCTTTAAGCGGCCTGTTAATTACTATTGTGCTTCACCCGCATATTGTAAATAGTTTTATATTACAGGTCAGTGCGGTAGTTCAATCGTGGTTCCATTAATCAGGCTGCCATCAGGATTAAACAAAAAGCTCATAGGCTTTTCGGGATTTTTAATGATCTCTAACAGCAAAAAGCCCCAGTTTTTCCAGAAGGTTTCCAGCACCTGGCCGTAAATTTTGTTCATCCAATCATCAAATAAAGGCTTGCTGCTCAGGCCGCGCAGGGGCATGGCTTCAATATATATCTCATCGTTGGCGGGTAAAACATTATATTCCGGCAGGCGGTTAAACAGGTAGGCTGAATAAAAAACCCTCCCGCTAAACTCCTCAAATTGGATAGGGTGCAAGGTTTGATCTTTAATTTTTTCAAATAATTCTTTATGATAAAACTTGTTAGCGCTATTATCCTGCAGGCAAATGATCAGCCCGAAATCCTTTATCCGCAATGAAAACGTAAGGGTATTGACCTCATCGCGATATCCAAATTCCTCTATATTGTTATCAACCTTAAATAGAAAAAAACTATAAGGTTTAAAATCCTCAAAAATAATGGGCAGGTTAATGCTTTGCAGCATTAAATGCAGGTTGCTGAATTTATGAATGATAGACTGCGAAATATTAAATTCCTCCCCTTTTGAATGCTGCAGTTTTATACCACTTTGTACCTCGTTAAATATAATGCCGTAAAGCAATTTGCCTGCCCATTGGAATATTTTCAATTCATCAAGGTTTTTAACCGCTTCGTAACCAATATCAAAAGCGGAAGCAATTTCGCTTTCCAAAGGTTCCAAAAAAGCCTCATTAATATGGCCGGCACAAGGAATTTTTAGGTCTTTATAGGATGCCATGCTTTCGTCCAACAGTTTAAACGGCTGGTCCTCCAGTTTGTACCGGCCCATCAGCCATTGCGGGAAAACTTGTATTTTTTCATCATCCGAGCTTAATGTTTGCCCTGTTAAAAAGCAGTTTCGGTTGCTGAAATTAAAAGCGGTGAAAGGTGAATAAATTTGTTGCGGCATGGGGGCAAAGATACATAGTTAAAATCTAAAGGCTTTCAGCAGGCGTGGGATATGATATTTGGATGAATAAATCGTCGGATGCATTCGCGTTCATTTCGCTCGTAGAGTCTACTCACCCGATCATCGCTTCGCTCGATCTGCCCTCTCTACCGCAAGAGGTAAAGAGGGCGAAGGGAACAATTATAATATATTCCTCTATAAATGTTCCTTTATCTTTTTTAATACCATTTGTGTTTCATTTAGGATTTGGTCGTTGTCAAATCTTAAAATCGTCAATCCTAAAGCTGCTAATACTTCATCGCGGTTTTTATCATAATCTTTTTTTAGGAGATGAATCGGCCCATCTGCTTCGATCACCAATTTTGATTTATGGCAATAAAAATCCGGTATGTAATATAGATTTATACCAAATGCAAAACTCACACAAATTGGGTGCTGTCTTAAAAATTTTTGTTTCGAAAAGTTTCTGTTCCTTAAATAGCTCCATAAAAGTTTTTCAGCCGGAGTTTCGCTTTGCCTCAATTCCCGGCATAGATCAATAATATTTGGCATGGAGAAAAATAAGAAAAATATTTTTCAATTTTTTCCCCTCTTTACCGCTTGCGGTAGAGAGGGTGGTCGAGCGAAGCAAAGACCGGGTGAGTCAACTCTCCGCCATGCTAATTTATTCGAGCCTTTGAATAACTATTATCCTGGAAAATTTTAGCTTTGAATTTAACATGAAACTGACTTACCAACCCTTCGAATTACTGCTAAAACACACTTTTACCATCGCCAAGTTTTCGCGTACCTCAACACCTGTAATGCTTCTAAAAGTCGAACACGAAGGCCAAACAGGCTATGGCGAGGCTTCGATGGTGCCTTATATGGGCGAAAGTTTTCAAAGTGCCGCAGATTTTTTAACGAAAGTTGATGCCGCTCAATTTAAATATCCTTTTGATTTTGAGGCGGTCATTAATTATTTAGATGGCGTAGCGCCCGGCAACCCGGCAATAAAGGCCGGGATTGATATAGCCCTGCATGACCTCGACGGCAAACTACAGCAAAAACCCTGCTGGCAATTGTTGGGAAGTGATCCATCAAAAATGCCTGCAACCAGTTTTACTATTGGTATTGACACGCCGGAAATGATCATCCAAAAAGTAAAAGAAAACCCGGACTGCAAAATAATAAAAGTAAAATTAGGCCGCGACAGTGATAAGGAACTGATAAAAACTATCCGTTCCGTGACAGAACTCCCTCTTTTTGTTGATGCCAACCAGGGCTGGACAGACTTGGAACAAAGTCTTGACCTATGCCACTGGCTGCACGAACAGGGTGTTTTACTGATAGAACAACCCATGCTTAAAACCGACATCGACAGTAATGCCTGGCTAACAGAGCGCAGTCCTATCCCCATAATAGGCGATGAAGCTGTTCAGTGTTTGCCAGATGTGGAGAAAGCCAAAGGTGTGTACCATGGCATCAACATAAAACTTATGAAATCGGCAGGGATGTATGAGGCCCACCAGATGATATTAAAAGCAAGGGAGCTGGGTCTAAAACTTATGATAGGCTGCATGAGCGAAACCAGCTGTGCCACCCTCGCCGGCATAGCCCTTGCCCCGCAATGCGATTGGGCAGATTTGGACGGGCCGTTTTTAACAAGTAATAACCCTTATAAAATGCCGGAGTTTAGGGATGGGAAGTGGGTGTTGGTTGATGAGCCGGGGTTAGGAATTCAATACTAATTTCACGAATTTAAGCGAATTACACGAATAAACCACCATGCGATATCGGTTGACTGGAGTAGATTTGACAACTTTTAAAAAGTTGTCAAATCTTTTAAGTCATTCGTGAAATTCGCCTTAATTCGTGAAAATTCGTGCTATTTGTCACTCAGCATTATCGGGCTCCCTTTTCCGCCGGCACCCATAATAATGATTTTGGTATTTGGTGATAACGCGATCTCTTTTTGGGCAAGGATAGTTTGATATTGGAGCTGC